>JAAIGF010105829.1_pt1 | contig 19465 bp, 19 predicted proteins | sample 6487441 | NCBI WGS metagenome assembly JAAIGF01 (sample SAMN13974129, study PRJNA590717) | phyllosphere metagenome | biome: pepper field; feature: multiple bacterial spot infested pepper fields; material: pepper leaves; isolation source: leaves from pepper fields | host: Capsicum annuum ... | reverse complement strand
TCGGCACTGTTGCGGTAGCGCGGCAGGTTGGGGGCATCGCTGGCGAACTCACCCGGCACCGGATGGAACGGATCGACCGGCCCGGAGCTGCCTGCGTAGGTGTTGTTGGTGTGCTTGAAGTGCGCGCGGTTGGCATCCAGGCCCACTGCGAAGCTGTTGGCCAGCCCGCCCACCTGCCCCTGCACGCGCAGCGTCGAGGTCAGCCCGGTCTGGTCCTGGTTGTGGGTGATCTGCGTGTTGTCCGAGCGATCAATCAGCCCCGTGGCGGCGTTGTAGACGTAGGCCTCGGCGTTGCGCCAGTCACGCTGGCTGTCGATCTGGTAAACGCGCGTGCGCCATTCCACGTTCGCGGTCGGCGTCCACAGCGCATCCAGCTGGGTCCAGCGGTCGCGGAAGCGGATCTCGCTGTCGGCCACGTTGTAGTTGCGGTGGCGCAGCGCATCCAGCTGCTGACCATCCACCAGCGGCGTGCCGAAGTAGCGCATCGGCTGCTGGTAGCCCTGCGCATGGGTCAGGGTCAGCTGCAGGTCCGTGCGCGGCTGCCACAGCAGCGCGCCGGAGAACGTCGCATCGTTGTTGCGGCCGCGGTCGACCCAGCCACCGCTGTAGTTGCCACTCACATCCACCCGATAGGCCAGCTCGGGCGTCAGTGCACCGCCGCTGCCGAAGCCCAGGCGCGCGGTGTCCTCGCTGCCCACGGTCACGCTGATCTCGTTTTCGATGGCACCGCGCGTCGGCTTCTTCGGCACGATGTTGATGACCCCGCCGATGGCACCGTCGCCGTGGATGACCGAGGCCGGGCCGCGCAGCACTTCGATGCGCTCGATGGACCAGGTATCGAACGGGAAAGTCACGCCCACTCCGCCGTACTGGCGCAGGCCGTCGTTCAGGCGCATCACCGACGCGCCATCGGTGAAGCCGCGGCTGGACAGCGCGCTGAGGCCATTGCCCGGGTGCGGCATCGCACTGATCGCACCCGCACGGCTGATCGCATCGTTGAGGTTGCTGTCGCCGCGCTGTTCCAGCTGGTCGCGGTCGATGACGGTAAGCGCAGCCGGCGTCTGCAGCACGCTGAGGCCAAGGGCGGAGCCCGCACTGGGCACGGCCGACAATTCGCCATGGCGGGTATCGACCACGCGCACGGTGTCCAAGGTGGTGGGGTCTGCCGCATCGGCGCGGGCCGGTGCGGTGTACAGAGCGCAGGCGCACAGCGCCGGCAGCGTCGCCCAGCGCAGGGCAACGACATTCGGATTCGTTTTCATGTTTCCACGGCATGCAATGCCGCCCCACCAACGAGGGCAGCAGAAAGAAAGTCGCACGCGGGTGCACCGGGCCATGACCCGGCGGCTTCAACCGAATCGGTAGCGCCGGGCCATACCCGGCGGCCTCAACCAGGTCGATAACACCGGACCATGCCCGGCGGCCTCAACCAGATCGATAACACCGGACCATGCCCCGGCGGCCTCAACCAGATCGGTAGCGCCGGGCCATGCCCGGCGGTTTTCGCGTGCGCGGCTCAGCCAGCGAACGCCGGCGGCGGCCCGCGCGCGCCCAGGGTTCCGCGCAACCGCGAGGGCAGCGCTCGGACAGATCCCGCCAATGCCCGGCATACCGGCGCCAACGGCACCAGCAGCAGGAACGCCGCAACAAGCAGCGTGATCAAGCGTGCCGCGATCAGGCAGTACTCGCAGTCCACGCCCATTTCATGCTCGGCGTGTGGATCGACCGCCGGTTTGGCGGCGGCCTGGTCGTGCGCCATCGCCATCGCGTGGTGGTCGTGGTGCCCAGCCATCGCGTGCTGCGCGTGTTCGGCATGCGTGCCGTGGTCCATGGAGCTGTGATCCATGACGCCGTGATCCATCGCACCATGATCCATGCCCGCCATCACCGGCACGGCAGCTGGCGCCGGCCCATGGGCCATCCAGCGGCTTACCAGCGGGGCAAGCAGCACCAGCAGCATGGCAAGCCATGCCAGGGTCTGGAACCGGCGGTGGAATCGGGGGCGACGCACCCGCCCATTCTACGGCGCGGCGGCCAACCCTGGACCACGTTCAGGGTTTTGCCCCTGCGACACGGTGACGCAGGCCATCAACTCACGTACTGCGCCACGCCATTCCCGAACGACCAGTTCTCCGGCTTCACTTCCACCAGATTGATGAACACGTCCTCGCGGCGGATACCCACCGCCTCATGCAGGCCATTGGCAATGCCGAGGTAGAGCGCTTTCTTCTGCTCCTGCGTGCGCCCCTCGCTCCAGGTGATCTGCACGCAGATGAAGTCATCGGTGCGCGCCACGCCCAGGTAACCGGGGTCGAAGACGAGGGTGCCGGCCTCGTGTTCCTGGAAGACCTGGAAGCGATCGTCTTCCGGCACGCCTACCGCGCGCAGGGCCTGGTAGACGGCCTCCCCCACACGCTGCAGATAATCGGCGGATTTACCTTTGCGAAGATCGATACGGGCGAGCGGCATGGCGGGGCTCCAGAGGCGTGGCGACGTGTGCTGCCGATAGGACCACGCCGCAGGCCCGGCAGCAAGCGGGCGCCCACCGCTGTCGCGTTGAACCTCACGTGCCACGGTCGACCTAACCGTCCACGCTCGGCCCAGTGACCAGAGGCTCACGCCGGCCGTGTCGTCCGTCACACGCAGTTCGGCGTGCGGGCTATTCCTACCCTCTTCCACCGGTTGGCAGGCGCATCAAGAGACACCGGCACGTCGCGCCGGCGACCCGTTCAATTCGAGGAACTTCCGATGAAGCTGAAGCCACTGGTCCTAACCACAACACTGTGCGCGTTCACCGCACATGCCCAGCAGGAGAATGACTGTCCCGACGAAGCACAGATGATCGCCACCATGACGCTCACCCAGCTTGATCGGTATGAAGCGGACATGCGTAATGAAGAACCGTCCTTCGAGGAGCTCTGCAGGGATGCAACGGACGAGGATGAAGATGATGCTGTGGGTTCGCGGCGGCAATACTGCGTCAAGCGCACGGCTCGCTACCTCTCCTATAACCCCGACATCGGTGCACAGGAACATGCTGATATCACGATGTACGACTATGCGTACCTACCACGCAGAGGGATCACGTGGACACAGCGCGTGCGCGTGGAAATCCTTGGGGAGGCGTCCAGTGGCCTGATGCTGGCGCCCTCTGTGTTCTGCTCCCAATGCACCGAAAAGCAGGATTATCAGCCAATCACCATCGCCGGGCCCGGCACCTACGACTTTGCCGTGAATCTCAGCATGGATACCGAGGATGGACAAACCGGCGCAAACACCCAACTTACCCTGACCCGCTTCAACACAGACCAGACGCCGATCGTGATGTCGGGGCCAAGACTTAGGTGCGAGAGGCTGGCGAACAGCACACCCGCCTGTCGGTTCCTGAACTATCCCGGTGTATTGGAGCTCAGCCTCTCGGACCCGGACGTCGATGAATCCGCCGCCCACATCCTTGCGGCGCAAGCTGCTCTGCCCAGTAACATCGGACGGTGGGATCCTGATGCTGCGCTGAGAGGAAAGGCGCTGACGCGTGTTCGAGATGATGCCGTAAGGAATTCGAACAGGGATGCCAGCAAGATGCTTTGCAAGCAAAGATTTCCGGGGCAGCCCGGCATGGGGAAGGACTGCGATGAGTATCCCTTCGCATCCACGCACCAAGGCGCCAGTCTCGTTCCGGAGGATCAGATGTCCGTCCGATATCTGGATTCGTCGGACAACCGCCGTGTCGGCGGGCGAATGGGACAGTTCTACTGTGGAAGCGACCGCATCGTCGACGGCGAGGAATTCTGGGTGAGGATCGTCCCATGAACCCACCGAAGAACCACCATGAAGTGCCTGTTAGCACGAATGACTGGCTCGGCCTTCTCAGCCGGCTCAATCGACAACTGCTCTCCACACTGAATGAGAGGCTTTCCCAGTCCCACGTTGATATGGGCCTGCAACCCTTTGCCGACCAGTACCCGGACAACCCGCTGGCAGAGGTTGCTCGATATGCGCTCACTGGGACCATCGACTGGTGCGGCGTACCGGGTGCAAGCGAGGAGGCGATCGCGGATGCAGAGAATCGCCTCGGCGTCAGGCTGCCGAAAAGCTACCGCAACTTCCTGAAGGTCAGCAATGGCTTCGTGATGCCGGGGCGTTTTGTGGACATCCTGCTTCCCGTTGAACTGATTCGCCCGTTCGGACAGGACAATGAGGAAATCGTGCAGATCCGTCGGGAGCTGGTCGAGGATCCCGAAGAAGAGATATTCCAATACCACCTGGACCGCGCGATACAGGTCACAGGCACGCCGCAGATGGGCGATGATTTCTTCCTGTTGGACACTCATCACTCTTCAACGCCGAATGAGTGCGATGCCCACGTCTACAGTCGCGTCGATATCGACTGGTTCGCCTCGTTTGCACACCTGATGCTGGAGAAGAGCGAATCCAGTCTGTAGCGCAGCAACACCCTGCTCCTTGATCCCCGCGGGCCGGCGTGAAGATCGATCTCGGACAGACCGTCGCTCGTTGACGCTTTTGGCTCTGTCGCGTCATCGCAACCCGACCGGCCCGCTTTTTTCCAGATCCTGGCTAGTCGTTGCTCGAATGCGATGAGCGCACTGGCGCACAGAACGCGAATCGCCCGTCCCGCCTGCGTATCAATGCAACTTTCCTCACTGACTTCCATCTTTGCGCGGATCGATGATCACCCCGCCAAGGCAGCACGCCTTGGCCGGGATTGGCGTCTCGAATAAACGAACAAGCTACTGGATGTTGCGATCTTGATCGCAGCAAAGAGAATGCACCGGCTGCCCTCAATGGCGGGCGGTGCGTGGGGATCGCGAGATCCGCCAGGCCTTTTCTCCCAGTGAGCTTTTCTGCCTTGGTACGCCAACCCGCACCGTCCGCCACCTTCGCTTCCGAAGGTGGCTCTGCACCAGTGAGGGTTTCGCCATGAGCAATCGAACCGCATCCCGTCCACGCCTGTACGCCCTCATCGGCGACATGACCAGCGACGTGCCCGAAGACCTTGCGCGCGAGATCGAGTGCGCATTGAACGAACAGAATCTGCCTCTGCAAGCACCCGCGTTCTTCGCCTGCCTCGATGCTATCCGCCAAGGTGATGGTGCAGATGGTCAGCCGTGCCACGCCCGCCGGATCGGCGCCGGCAATCACGCATCACTCAGTCGCTCGCTGGCGGGGCTCAGCGCGCTGCTCGATCTTCTGCAGGCCGCAGACCGTGCGCGCGTCGAACGTGTGCCGGAGGAACAGCTGGGCAGCTTCCACACCGATGGTTTGATCGTCGCGGCACGGCAACCGGTGCGCGAGGCAAATCACTGTCTGGCAGACTCTGCATGACGGCGCAAAAACCCGCCGCCTGCACGGAATCGCGGGCAACAAAAAAGCCCCCATTGCTGGAGGCTTCTTTCGTTCTGCAACATGGTGGGCGGTACAGGGATCGAACCTGTGACCCTTGCCGTGTGAAGGCAATGCTCTACCGCTGAGCTAACCGCCCGTGTGTTGCTGAGCCGCTCATTATAGGGGCTTTTCAGAAGCCGTCAACAGTTTTTCACATTTGTGTTCACGGGCGTTTTCGAGACCGGCAGCCGAGCATGGCTCGGCTCTACTGGACAGCGGTTCACGGGTGTTTCGAGGGGCGTCGCCGGGCATGGCCCGGCGCTACCTCACATCGTGTGCGTCGGCTTGTCCGAGCTGGTCAGGCCGGCCAGCAGGGTCTCGATCTTGTGGCGCACGTTCTCGCCTTCCTGGCCGTCGGCCAGCTGCACGCCGATGCCGGCCACGCGGTTGCCCTGTGCGCCGGCCGGGGTCACCCAGATCACCTTGCCGGCCACCGGCAGGCGCTCGCTGGAATCGGGCAGGGTCAGCAGCAGGAACACTTCGTCGCCCAGGAAGTAACGCTTGGGCGTGGGCACGAAGATGCCGCCATTCTTCACGAATGGCATGTACGCGCTGTACAGCGCGGCTTTGTCCTTTACAGCCAGGGACAGGATGCCCTGGCGGGCGTTGCTGGCACTCATCGATTTCCCCTTGCGGCAGGCCGCTCGTTCACCTTGTTCCAGGCCAGCAGCAACTCGACCACCGCAAGGTCTGCACGCACGGTGGTGCGCAGCAGGTCGCGGGTGCGGTTGGCAGCATCGAACCAGGCTGCCAGCTTGTGCAATCGGTCCGGCGCGGTCAAGGCATCGGTGCTGGCCTGGGCCAGCGCCAGATCGGCGGCGAAGCGCAGGCGCAGCGCCGCGTTTTCATCACCACACCACTTCTGCGCCAGCTCCACCGCGCCGGTCTTGCCGGCGGCCAGCTGTTCCAGCTCGCGGCTGACGTCGCGGCGCAGGCTCAGGCCGTCTTCGCGCAGCCAGTTGTCGGCCTGGCCGGGATGGCCGCGCGCCGCGTCCAGCGCTTCGCGCGCGGAGGCTTCGCTGTGGCCCTGCTGCTGCAGCCAAGCCATCGCTTCGTCGCGCGGCGGCAGCTTGAATTCCAGGCGCTGGCAGCGGCTGCGCACGGTCTGCGGCAGGCGCGCCGGGTCGCTGCTGATCAGCCACAGGTAGCGGCCGGGCTGCGGTTCTTCCAGGGTCTTCAGCAGTGCGTTGGCGGCCGAGCGGTTGATGGCATCGGCCGGGTCGACGATCACCACCTGGGCCACGCCGTACTGCGGGGTCAGCGCCAGCTTGTTGGTGATCTCGCGCACCTGCTCGATGACGATCTCGGTGCGCAGCTTGTCGCCGCTCTTGTTCGGAATGAAGCTGACCAGCTGCAGGTCCGGATGGGTACCGGCGGCGATCAGCTGGCGCGTGCGCGTGGCGTGCGCGGCATCGCCACGGGCCAGCACGTGGTCGGCCAGGGCCAGCGCCACTTCATGCTTGCCCAGACCTGCCGGGCCGCAGATCAGCAGGCCATGGCCCAGCCGGTCGGCATCCAGTGCAGCGACGGTCTGGTCGAAGGCGCGTTGCTGCCAGGGTGAGAAGCTCATGCGCCCTCCCCGGCCTGCAGCCAGCGCTCGACGCTGGCCACCACATCGGCGGCCACGCGCTCCTGCACCTGGCCGGCATCGATCAGGGCGAAGCGCTGCGGATCCTGCTGGGCGCGGCTGCGGAACACTTCGCGCACGCGCTCGAAGAAATCGTCCTGTTCGCTTTCGATGCGGTCCGGCCACAGGTCACGGCCGTTGGCACGGGCGCGACCCACGGCCACGTCCACATCCAGCAGCAGGGTCAGGCCCGGCAGCAGGCCGACGGCGCGGCGTTCCAGGTCGGCAATCCACTGCGGGTCGAGGCCGCGGCCACCGCCCTGGTAGGCGTAGCTGGAATCGGTGAAGCGATCGCTCAGCACATAGGCGCCGCGCTGCAGTGCCGGCTGGATGACCTGGCGCACGTGCTGGGCGCGTGCGGCGAACACCAGCAGCAGCTCGGCTTCGGCACTGAGCGGTTCGGCGGCGATCTCCGCGTCGGGCTTCAGCACCAGGCCGCGGATGCGCTCGGCCAGCGGCGTACCGCCCGGCTCGCGGGTCAGCACGACCTCGTGGCCGTGGCTGCGCAGGCAATCGCGGATGGCGTTGATGGCGGTGGTCTTGCCCGCGCCCTCGCCGCCTTCCAGGCTGACGAAACGCGGGTGGCGAAGCAGCGCGGAACTCATTGCGCCGGTGTCTCCTTGGTACGTTGCTGGCGCAGCTGCTGCAGGTAGCGGGCTACGGCGGCGTTGTGCTGGTCCAGGCTGGGCGAGAACACGTGCGCGCCACTGCCATCGCCCACGGCGACGAAGTACAGCGCATCGCCAGCGGCCGGCTGTGCGGCAGCCATCAGCGCATCGCGGCTGGGCATGGCGATCGGGGTCGGGGTCAGGCCCGCACGGGTGTAGGTGTTGTAGGGCGTATCGGTGGTCAGGTCGCGGCGGCGGATGTTGCCGTCGTAGGCCGTGCCGATGCCGTAGATGACGGTGGGATCGGTCTGCAGGCGCATGCCGATCTTCAGGCGGCGCATGAACACCCCGGCAATCTGCGGGCGCTCGCTGGCCAGCGCGGTTTCCTTTTCGATGATCGACGCGATCGTCAGCAGTTCATACGGGCTGTTGATCGGCAGGTCGGCGGCGCGGCTTTCCCAGGCCTCGTCCAGCGCTTTTTCCATCGCGGCATGGGCGCGCTTGAGCACGTCCATGTCACTGTCGCCGCGCTGGTAGACGTAGGTCTCCGGCAGGAAGCGGCCTTCCGGATGCTGTCCACCGAAACCCAGGCGCTGCATCAGCGCGGCGTCATCCAGGGTATCGGTGGTGTGCAGCAGCGGCTCGGCGCGCTTCAGCGCGGCGCGCACCTGGCGGATGTTCCAGCCCTCGACAATCGTGACCCGGTGCTGCAGCACCTTGCCGGCGCGCATGCGCAGCAGCAGCTCGCGCGGGGTCAGGCTGTTGTCCAGCGCGTACTCGCCCACCTTCAGCTTGCCGGCGGCATCGAGCTGGCGGGCCAGCAGCTGCCACTGGGTGTCCTGGCCTTCGTCCACGCCGGCCTCGCGCAGCTTGCGCAGCACGCTGTTCATGCCATCGCCGCTGGCGATGACCACGCTCTCGGCGGACGGGGTGATGTGGCGGTCTGCGAACTGGCCCTGCTGGTAGAAGAACCACGCGCCCGCGCCGGCGAGGACGGCGCCCAGCACCACCACCAGCGTGACCACGAACAGACACCCGCGCTTGGCTCCCGCCATGGACTACCTCTGAATGCGATTCCGCCGTGCAGGATACCGTGCCGGGTGGTGTGGGGTCATGACCGGGGTGGTGTCCGACCCCGCTTCGCTCGCCGGGCATGGCCCGGCGCTACCGGCTCCGGGCGATCCCATGGCGATTCATCCACGCATGGCGTGGATCTACTACCGGCAGTAGAGCCACGCCATGCGTGGATGACCGGCCGCGGAGGCATCCGTGCCGACCAACGGTCGGCACCTACCAGCAGAGCCACGCCATGCGTGGATGACGGGCCGCGGAGGCGTCCGTGCCGACCAACGGTCGGCACCCACCACAATCCATCACAGGCCCCACCGGGGATCCGGCTACCCCTGCTGGCCCAGCGCCCGCAGCAGGCCGCGGGCCTTGGCGCGGGTCTCGTCCAGCTCCTTGTCCGGGTCCGAGTCGACCACGATGCCGGCGCCGGTGCGGAAGCTGACTTCGTGCCCGTCCACTTCGGCGGTGCGGATGAGGATGTTCAGGTCCAGGTCGCCATCGCGGTTCAGCCAGCCGAAGGCGCCGGTGTAGGCACCGCGCGGCACCTGTTCCAGCTCGCTGATGATCTGCATGCAGCGCACCTTGGGGCAGCCGGTGATGGTGCCGCCCGGGAAGGTCGCGGCGATCACCTCGCCGGGGGTGACCTCGGGGCGCAGGTGGCCGCTGACGTTACTGACGATGTGGTGCACGTGGGCATAGCTTTCCACGGTCATCAGTTCGTCGACGACCACGGTGCCGGGCAGGCAGATGCGGCCCAGATCGTTGCGCTCCAGGTCGATCAGCATCACGTGCTCGGCGCGCTCCTTGGGGTGGCCGACCAGTTCCTGGATGCGCGCGGCATCGTTGTCGCCTTCGAAGCGCGGGCGGGTGCCGGCAATCGGCCGGGTCTGCGCGTGGCCGGCGTGCACCGACACCAGCCGTTCCGGCGAGGAGCTGACCACGTGGCGGCCGTGCGCGGTGAACAGGCCGGCGAACGGAGCCGGGTTGGCGCGGCGCAGCTGTGAGTACAGCGCCTGCGGGCTGACCGGTGCGGCGAACTGCGCGCTCCAGCGCCGCGACAGGTTCACCTGGAACACGTCGCCGGCACGCAGATACTCGATCACCCGGCGCACGCCGTCGGTGAAGCGCTGCGGCGCGTCCTCGCCCACCGACTGCGGCGGCTGCCAGCCCTGCCCTGCTTCGGGCAGCGCGGCCGAGGCCTGCGCCACCAGCGCGTCCAGCAGGGCCTGCTCACCGGCCTCGGCGATGACGAAGCTGGCGTCGTTCTCGTGGTCGTGCAGCAGCGCGGCCGGGCAGCGCAGGGCCAGCGCGGTCGGGCGGCCGTCATCGCGCGCACGCGCCGGCAGCACGGTTTCGATCTGGCTGGCCACTTCGTAGTCGAGCATCAGCGCCCAGCCACCGCGGAACGGCAGGCTGTGGCTGCCGTCATGCGGCAGGCGCGCGGCCTGCCAGGCGCGGTCGAGCACCTGCAGGAAGCTGCCCGGCTGCACGGCGTCGTGCTGGTCGCGCACCTGGCCGTCGGCGTCCAGCCGCAGGCAGTCGCCCTGCGCGGCCAGCAGCAGGCTCCAGCGGCCCTGGGCGGTGCCCGAGGCGGTGGATTCCATCAGCAGCGGGAAGCGCGCCGGGTCGTGCTGCTGCAGGGCCAGCAGGTCGATCGGGTGCGGCAGCGGGTGGATCAGCGGGGCGTGGGTCATGGCGGCCAGTTCGGGGGTTCAGATGCACGGAAGCCGCCTTGCGGCGGCTCCGTGTTGCTCCGGATGCCGACAGGTAGAGTCGACTGTCAGTCGACTGCTTTCCCATCAGCGATCAATGCGGCGGATCGAAAGGCAGTCGACCAACGGTCGACTCTACCTCACCGGTCAGACGCGCTTGAAGATCAGCGTGCCGTTGGTGCCGCCGAAGCCAAAACCATTCGACATCACCACGTCGACCTTGGCCTGGCGTGCTTCGTTGGGCACGTAATCCAGGTCGCAGCCTTCGCCCGGCTGTTCCAGGTTGATGGTCGGCGGAATGACGTTGTCCTGCAGCGCCATCACCGAGAAGATTGCTTCCACGCCGCCGGCGGCACCCAGCAGGTGGCCGGTCATCGACTTGGTGGAGCTGACCATCATCTTGTAGGCGTGGTCGCCGAAGGCGGCCTTCATGGCCATGGTTTCGCCCAGGTCGCCCAGCGGCGTGGAGGTGCCGTGTGCGTTGAGGTAACCGACCTGGTCCGGGGTCACGCCGGCATCGCGCATGGCCATCGCCATGCAGCGGGCAGCGCCTTCGCCGTTCTCGCTCGGGGCAGTCATGTGGTACGCGTCGGAGCTGGCGCCGAAGCCGGCCAGTTCGCAGTAGATCTTGGCGCCGCGTGCCTTGGCATGTTCGTACTCTTCCAGCACCAGGATGCCGGCACCGTCACCCAGCACGAAGCCGTCGCGCTCCTTGTCCCACGGGCGCGAGGCCTGTTCGGGGGCATCGTTGCGGGTGCTCATGGCCTTCATCGCGCAGAAGCCGCCCAGGGCGGTCGGCGAGGAACCGCGCTCGGCGCCACCGGCCACCATCACGTCGGCATCGCCGTACTGGATCATGCGCATCGCGGTACCGATCGAATGGTTCGAGGTCGCGCACGCCGAGACCGCCGAGAACGACGGGCCCTTCAGGCCGGTGATGATGCTCAGCTGGCCCGGCAGCATGTTGATGATGGTCTTGGGCACGTAGAAGGGCGAGATCTTCTTGCCCTCGTGGAAATCGATGGTCTGCTCTTCGATGCCCAGCAGGCCGCCGATGCCGGCGCCGACGATCGCGCCGATGCGCTCGGCGTTGGCTTCGGTGATCTCCAGGCCCGCATCGTGCAGGGCCATGAACGAGGCACCGAGGCCGTAATGGATGAACGGGTCCATCTTCTTGGCATCCTTGCCGCTGACCCGGTACTTGCCGAACAGTTCGTTGTCGGCGGTGATGTCAAAGCCTTTGACCTCACCTGCAATCTTGGTGGTGAACCGATCCAGGTAGGCATCAGAAACGTTGGTCAGCGGACCGATGCCCGAACGACCATGGGTGATGCCTTCCCAGCTGCTGGCCAGATCATTGCCCAACGGCGAGACGATACCCAGGCCGGTTACGACGACGCGACGCTTCATTGCTGATTCTCCTGACCCGATGATGTCAACGGGCAACTCGGTTTGCTTCGATGTGATGCTCAAACACACGGGGCCGCAACTGCGGCCCCATGGGGTGCGGTGCGCGGCGAGCGGAACCCGCGCGCGCACTGCCGTCTGACATCAGGCCTTGACGTGGGCCTTGATGTAGTCGATGGCGGCCTGCACGGTGCTGATCTTCTCGGCTTCTTCGTCCGGGATCTCGCACTCGAACTCTTCTTCCAGGGCCATCACCAGCTCAACGGTGTCCAGCGAGTCAGCGCCCAGGTCATCGACGAACGATGCGCTGTTGGTGACTTCCTCTTCCTTGACGCCAAGCTGTTCGACGACGATTTTCTTGACGCGTTCTTCGATGGTGCTCATGGGGTATCGCTCCAGATGGAGTAGTGGTTCAAAAGTGGTCGCCATCGGATGGCGATGGCCGTGGGATAGTGTAGTGGAAACCGGCGGGGCCTTGCATGCATGCAAAAAACCTCGCAGATCAACCACTTGCGGCGCAATCCATGCGCCCCTTGCTTACGGCATGTACATGCCGCCGTTCACATGGAGGGTTTCGCCGGTGATGTAGCCGGCCGCCGGGCTGGCCAGGAAGGCCACCGCATGGGCGATGTCTTCCGGCGAACCGAGGCGTTCGAGGGCGATATCGTTGATCAGGGCGGTGCGGGCTTCTTCCGGCAGCGCCTTGGTCATGTCGGTATCGATGAAGCCGGGGGCAACGACATTGACGGTGACGCCGCGCGAGCCGATTTCCTTGGCCAGCGACTTGCTGAAACCGATGATGCCGGCCTTGGCAGCGGCGTAGTTGGCCTGGCCGGCATTGCCGGTCACGCCCACCACCGATGCGATGTTGATGATGCGGCCCTTGCGCGCCTTCATCATGCCGCGCATGACGGCCTTGCTGGTGCGGAACACGCTGGTCAGGTTGGTGTCGATGATCGACGCCCAATCGTCTTCCTTCATGCGCATCAGCAGGTTGTCGCGGGTGATGCCGGCGTTGTTGACCAGGATCGAGATCGCACCGAATTCCTTGGCGATGCCGTCCAGCACGCTGTCCAGCGCGGCGGCGTCGGTGACGTTCAGCGCGCGGCCGTGGCCACCGTGGGCGGCCAGGCGTTCGCCGATCGCGGCAGCGCCGGAGTCGGTGGTGGCGGTGCCGATGACGGTGGCGCCCTGGGCGGCCAGCAGATCGGCGATGGCGGCACCAATGCCACGGCTGGCGCCAGTGACCAGTGCGATTTCACCCTGCAGGGGCTTGCTCATGATGTTGTCCTCAGACGTGGGCAGCGACCGCGCCCGTGCCGCTTTTAGCGGCCACCGGCACGGTCGGCAGGAACAGGGGGATCAGGCCGACCACGCCTCGCGGGCGCCTTCGAAGTCGCCCGGGGTGGCCAGGGAACGGCCGTCGATGGTCTTGTCGATGCGCTTGACCAGGCCGGTGAGCACCTTGCCCGGACCGCATTCGGCGATCTGGGTGATGCCACGGGCGGCCAAGGCCTGCACGCAACCGGTCCACTGCACCGGCTGGTACAGCTGCTGCACCAGCGCGGTACGGATGGCGTCGACGCCGTCGTGCACCTTGGCATCGACGTTCTGCACCACCGGCAGCTGCGGCGCCTGCCAGGACAGGCCGGCCATCACTTCGGCCAGGCGGTTGGCGGCTTCGCGCATCAGCGGGGTGTGCGAAGGCACGCTGACGGCCAGCTTCACGGCCTTGCGCACGCCCTTTTCGGCCAGCAGCGCCAGCGCGCGGTCGACCGCGGCGGCGTCGCCACCGATGACGATCTGGCCCGGCGAGTTGAAGTTGGCCGGCACCACCACCTGGCTGCCAGCGGCTTCGGCGCAGACGTCCAGCACCAGCTGGTCTTCGGCACCGAGCACGGCGGCCATGGCACCGACGCCGGCCGGCGCGGCTTCCTGCATCAGCTGGCCGCGCAGGCGCACCAAGTGGGCACCGTCATGCAGGCTCAGCGCGCCAGCAGCGACCAGGGCGGTGTACTCGCCCAGGCTGTGGCCGGCCAGCACCGACGGGCGCGGACCGCCGACGGCGTTCCAGGCGCGCCACGCGCCGATGCTCGCCGCCAGCAGGGCCGGCTGGGTGTATTCGGTACGGTTGAGCATTTCCTCCGGGCCACCCTGGGACAGCGCCCACAGGTCGACGCCGGCACCATCGGATGCTTCGGTGAAGGCTTCACGCACCTGCGGGTGCAGCTCGGCCAGCTCGGCCAGCATGCCCACGGACTGCGAGCCCTGACCGGGGAAGACAAATGCGAGGGTGGATACGGTCACGCGGTCATCCGCTTGTTGCAATCGAAGCGGGCCATGATAAGGGCGAATCCCTCGTGTCGTCTGTACGTGCGCGTATGCAGGGCGTATGGACCCACGAAGGGGTCGGATCCCTTTTCCACCGGGGAGGGCTCTGACCCCTGCCCGCGAACGGGTCCGGTAGCGCCGGGCCATGCCCGACGAACGGTTAGGGTAGCGCCGGGCCATGCCCGGCGAACGGTTCGGGTAGCGCCGGGCCATGCCCGGCGGATGCGGTCAGCAGAACAGCTGCAGGATGTCGAGCTCGCCATCGGCGAACCAGTCCACGCACAGCCCCACCACCATGATCAGGCCCAGCGTGGTGGCGCCATGGGTGATGAAGATCGATTGCGCCAGCGCGCGCGCCGAGCGGCCCAGCTTCATGCACACGCGGGCCAGGCCCTGCAGCCGGCCACTGACCGAATGCACGTGCGCGCGTACCGGCGCCTGCACACCATCCATGGCCTCGGCCATCATCGCCTGCAGGTGCTGCGGGCGGTCGGCGTAATACTTGGCCACGCCGTAGCCGAACATCAGCCAGTCGCGCGCCTGCGCTTCGGCCAGGTCCATCACTTCCAGCGGGTCTTCCTCGAAATCGATGAAGCCCACGTTCTGGCCGTCCCAGGTGAGGTTGCGCGGCACCGGCTGGCCGAAATAGGCGCCACGGGCATGGGCTTCGGCGAGGGCCTTCATTGCGGCGGCCACCAGCCGGTCACGACCGGCGTCATCGGCTTCGCGCAGGCAGGTATTGAAGGAACCGCCGTTGTCGCCGATCACCAGCGCGGCGTGGCCGCTGCCGATCACTTCGGGCACGTTCACGCCCTGCGCGTGCAGTTCGCCGAGGCGGCGCGCTTCGGTTTCGCGCGCGGCATCGCCTCCGCGGTGCGGCGGCGGACGCAGGGCATCGAGGTGGAAGCGGCGGGCGATGAAATTGAGCAGGCCCAGGGCGAATGCTCGGCTTCCCTTGCCGTACTGCTTCAGCCAGGCGCGCTGCCCTTCGATGACGATGGGCTCAACCATGACGGATCTCCTGAACGCGTTACGGCCCCAAAGGGGCCGCAACGACAGACTTCACGTTGTCGTAACTACGCTATCAATAGCGCAGCAGAGCCGAACCCCACGTGAAGCCGCCACCGAAGGCTTCCAGCAGCAGCAACTGGCCGCGCTCGACCTTGCCCGAACGCACCGCGGCGTCCAGCGCCAGCGGCACCGAGCCGGAGGAGGTGTTGCCGTGCTTGTCCACGGTGACCACGACCTGGTCCATCGACATGTCCAGCCGCTTGGCGGTGGCTTCGATGATGCGCAGGTTGGCCTGGTGCGGGATCAGCCAATCCAGGTCGGACTTGCCCAGGCCGTTGGCCTCCAGGGTTTCGTCCACGACCGAGTCCAGCGCCTTGACGGCGTACTTGAACACGTCGTTGCCCTTCATGTTGATGGTGCCGCCGCCGTTACCGCTGCCATCCTTGAAACCGACCGACACGCCGACCGGGTTCCACAGCAGCTCTTTCTTGCTGCCATCGGAATGCAGGTGGGTGCTGAGGATGCCGGTTTCTTCATCGGCCTTGAGCACGACCGCGCCGGCACCGTCGCCGAACAGCACGCAGGTGGTGCGGTCTTCCCAGTCGACGATGCGGGTCAGCGTTTCGGCGCCGATGACCAGCACGTAGCGGGCATCACCGGAACGGATGAACTTGTCGGCCACGCTGAGCGCGAACACGAAGCCCGAGCAGGCCGCGTTGACGTCGAAGGCGGGGCAGCCCGAGGCACCGAGCTTGGCCTGGATCAGGCACGCGGTGGACGGGAAAATAAGGTCAGGGGTGGTCGTACCGACCACGATCATGTCGAGCTGGGAAGCGTCGATACCGGCCGCTTCAAGCGCACGCACCGCGGCGTGGTAGCCGAGGTCGCTGGTGGTTTCGCCTTCGGCCGCGATGTGCCGTTCACGAATACCGGTGCGCGACTGGATCCACTCGTCCGAGGTTTCGACCATTTTTTCCAGGTCGGCGTTGGTCAGGACTTTTTCCGGCAAATAGCTACCGGTGCCCGCGATCCTCGAGTAGATCCGCTTGCTCATCATGTTTCCTGTTGCGCAGGCTGCCGATCACCGGCATGCCCGGGGAAGAAGGCAAAGGCCGCTGCCCTGGGGCAGCGGCCTTCCGGCACATCAATCTTCTTCGACGGCCGAGGTCTTGGTCTGGATGACCTTCTTGCCGCGGTAGAAACCGTCAGCAGTGATGTGGTGACGCAGGTGCACTTCGCCGGTGGTCGGGTCGGTCGACAGCTGCTTGGCGCTCAGGGCGTCATGCGCACGGCGCATACCGCGGCGGGACGGGGTGACACGGGATTTCTGGACAGCCATGGGATTGCTCCAAACTCGGTTCGATTTGCTTCGTCGTATCGTCGCGCAGGACGCCAGCGCCCAGCACACTTTCGCTTTCGCCGCAGCCGCCGACGACAATCCGGCTGCTAATGCTTTTACTCTTTCTTCAGTGCCGCCAACGCCGCAAACGGGTTGGCCTGCTTCGTTTCTTCTTCGGTCGGTGCCCAGTCCTTGTTGACTGCCTCACCGTCCGGCGACAGCGGTACCACGGGTACCGCCAGCACCAATTCATCTTCGACCAGGTCCAGCGGACGCAGCTGCCCATCTTCCGGCACCAGCAACGCCTCGTACTCCTCGGGCAGGGACGATTCCTCGTCCTCGTCGCGGATCAGGCCAAGCCTCTGGGTCATCTTCACCGGCAACAGGAATCGCTGCATGCTGCGCTGACAGGTCAGCGGCAACGCGGTATCGATGGTCAGTTCCACATAGGATACCCGCAAGACGTCGTCGCGACCGAATTCAAGCGAGTAATTGCACTCACCGTCGGTATCGGCGACCAACCCTTGCAGGCGAGTCAAATCAGCCAAAGAGACCTGGCCGTCGAAGCGCCTTCGCGCTACGACCATCCGCCAAGCATCCAGCGTTTCGGGCACGTTCGCGGACATAAGCCGCTGAATACTAAGGATCGGGACCGCCGCTGTCAAATGCCCGCCATACAGGGGCTTGCTGGCAGCCTCGGCGCCGGGCCAGACTGCCGCGCCCTGCCCCGGAATTGTCGCATGACTGCCCTGCTTCTGGCCTCCACCTCCCGCTACCGGCGCGAGCTGCTGCAGCGCCTCGGCCTGCCCTTCGACTGCGCAAGCCCGGCGGTGGACGAGACCCCGCAGGCCGGCGAAGCCCCGCTGGCCCTGGCCGGGAGGCTGGCGGCTGCCAAGGCCGCCGAGGTCGCCGCGCGCCACCCCGGCGCCTGGGTGATCGGCTCGGACCAGGTGGCCGACCTGAACGGGCAGCCGCTGGGCAAGCCGGGCACGGTCGAGGCCGCCTGCGCCCAGCTGGCGGCAATGGCCGGGCAGACGGTGCGCTTCCACACCGCGATCAGTCTCACGCGAGATGGAGAATCTTTCGCGGCCATGGACCTGACCGAAGTGCGCTTCCGCCCGCTGCAGGCGCAGGAGATTGCCCGCTACGTGGCCGCAGAGCAGCCGCTGGACTGCGCCGGCAGCTTCAAGTGCGAGGGCCTGGGCATCAGCCTGTTCGAGGCCATCGACAACCGCGACCCCACTGCCTTGGTCGGGCTGCCGCTGATCGCACTGTGCGGGCTGCTGCGCCGGGCCGGCTTCGCCGTGCCGTAATTTGTAGAGCCGAGCCTATGCTCGGCCGCTTCTGCTGTTTTGTAGAGTCGAGCCATGCTCGACTGGATGTTGGAAGCGGTCGAGCATGGCTCGACTCTACATGGACGGCTTACCGCTCCACCTCGAACGGCTGCTCCTGCCAGTCTTCCACGCTGCCATCGCGACCATGCAACCGCAGGCCCAGCCAATGCCGGCCGGGTGACAGCGCCTGCGTATCCACGCTGGCATCAAAGCCGGCATTCGGGTGCTGCGGATCATTGGACATCGGCCACAACGGACGGATGTCGAGCTCGCGACCGTACTGCGCATCGCCCACCGGCTTTCCGTCCACCAGCACTTCCACCCGGGCCAGGCCGATGCCGTCCTTGAACGCCCAGCCCTTCACCGCCAGCGTGCCCGACACCGCTTCGCCATTGCCTGGCGAATCGAGATAGGCGACGGCCGGCGTCACGCACTCGCCTTCGGCGCGCTGCGCAGGCAGGCGGAACAACAGGAAGCGCTGGAAACCATGATCGTTGCTGACCACCTTCGGCGGCGGCAGCGGTCCCACCTGCGCGCACACCGCGTGGTAGCGCGGCACCAGGTCACGGAAACGCTGATCGCTGGGCGACAGCACCAGCAGCATCGGTCCGCTGCGCTCGCCCTCGTGTACCAGGCCCCACTGCGCCAGCTGCGCGGTGCGCCCGTGCTTGTCGTTGAGCGGGTGCGGCAGCACCGTGATGTTGCCGTCGCCGAGCTGGAAGCCGAGCTCGGCACCCACCTTGAAGTTGCCGGCCAGCACGCGTGTGCCTTCCGGCATCTGCTGCAGTTCGTCGCGTACGGCGGCCGCCAGCGGTTCCCAGCCGGCGAAGTTGCGCGGGTAGTACTTGTCACCGGCCAGCTGTTCGCGCAGCGACGGCGTGGACGCCATCAGGTAATAGCCGAAGGCCAGTGCCATGCCGATGCCGGCCAGCCACCAGCCGGTGCGGCGCAGCCAGCGCGGCCAGCCGTTAAGTACCACCGGCACTGCCACCAGCAGCGCCAGGTAGCCCGGCAGCGGCCAATGGAAGCTGATGCGCTCGACATCGGTGAAGAAGCCCAGCAGGAAAATGCTCAGCGTGGACACGCCGCCGACCAGGCCGAAGTAGCGCCACTGCGTGCGCGCGCCACCACCGCTGCGCGTACCGGCCAACGCCACCTTCCACATCGCGATGCACAGGATGGGCGTGACCAGCATCGGCTGGATGACCAGGAACCACATCCCGCGCCATTCAAAAGCCCAGGGATGGCGCTCGACCACCTGGAATTTCAGGCCGGCATCATGGTTGTCGGCATTCCACGCCAGCAGCGGCAACCACGCCAATACACCCACTGCCAGCGCCACCCACACGCGCGGATCAGCCAGCATGCGCCGTCCCTGCGGCAACACCAGCAGCGCGATGAAGCCGACACCGATCACGCCGATGAAGCGGTAGTGGCTGAGCGCACCGATCAGCAGGCCCAAGCCCAGTTTGATCGCGGACGACGCATCGACGCTGCGCAGCAGGCGTGCACCGGCATCGAGGCACAGCACCGCAGCCAGTGCCATCGGCACATCGGGCACGGCCAACAGGCCCAGCGTGGCCGACAACGGCATCAGCAGGGTCAGGCTGCCCGCCTGCCAGCCG
>JAAIGF010401963.1_pt1 | contig 19484 bp, 21 predicted proteins | sample 6487441 | NCBI WGS metagenome assembly JAAIGF01 (sample SAMN13974129, study PRJNA590717) | phyllosphere metagenome | biome: pepper field; feature: multiple bacterial spot infested pepper fields; material: pepper leaves; isolation source: leaves from pepper fields | host: Capsicum annuum ... | reverse complement strand
GCCACGCGCCTGGTGCACGGCCACACGCATCGCCCCGACCGCCACGTATTCATGCTCGACGACCGTCGTTGCGAACGCTGGGTGCTTCCCGACTGGGATGCCGATCGTCAACCGGTGCGCGGGGGTTGGCTGCTTGCGGACGAAGACGGTTTCGCCCTGCACGAGATCGAACTGGCGAGCTGAACGCCTGGAAGGCGCCCGCTGCGCGCGATCAGCGCAGCGCCGCCGGAATGTGCAGCCACCCGCTCATCAGCCTGCGGGCGCTGCGCGACATGCTGGCATGCTCCAGGAACCAGCGGCCCTCGCGTCGGCATGCCATCGCACCGACGGCCAGCACGCCACCGGCGTGGCCGATCCGCGTCGGCACGCCAGGCAGCGTTCGCGCCACTTCTGACACCACAGTCCCAGGCAAGCTGGCTGCGGCAGCCAGCGCGACCGAGGCCGCGCCCGTCATGCCTGCATGCAACCGACCGCGCACCAGCAGCCGTGCCACCACATCGCACTCCGCCCGCGACACCTCGCGGCCGTTGATGCTGCGGTAGTCGGCCGGCGCCGCCACCCACGCGATCACCGGACTGGCGGGATGTTCGCGCGTGGCGATCAGCGCAGACGAGGCAATGCCCATCTGCACGGCGGCCGCCGCACGAATTGCCTCCAGCCGGGCCAGCAATGCCACATCGCGGGCCAGCGTTTCGGGGAGTTCGCGTGCGTTCAAACCGAGGTCACCCGCCTTGACGAAGACGGTGGGACACCCCGCCGACAGCAGACTGACTCGCACGCTGCTGCCGTCGGGCAGCAGCACGCGGTCCTGCACCTCGCCCGTCGGCAGAATGGACGCCGCACCATCGTCGCAGTATTCGAGGCCGATTTCCGCGCCGGGAAACGGCACGCCATCCTCGACGAAATCGCCGGCGTCCAGCACCTCGCCACCCCGGACCGGAACATAAGCCACCACACACTGCCCCAGGGGCGCATGCCAGATGCGGACGGCAGTCGCGCCGTCTGACGGCGGCACCAACCCTTCCTGCAGGGCGAATGCACCGACCGCCGCCACCAGGTCGCCGCAGTGGCCACCCCATTCGATGCGCGGGGCATGCAGGGCCACTTCGCCGAAGGCCACGTCGACGTCGGCGTCGCTGCGCATCGAACGCTGCACCAGGACGACCTTGCTGGTCGCCACGGTGGCACCGCCCATGCCGTCGAGCTGGGCACCGGTGGGATCGGGACTGCCGAGCAGGCGCAGCAGCAAGGCGTCACGCGATGCGCCATCGCGCGGCAGGTCGCGGGTATGGAAGAACACGCCCTTGCTGGTACCGCCCCGCATGAAGACCGCGGGAATCTTGCTGGGAATCATCGTGAACGTGAGCGGGCGATCATCGCGGTGCAGACGCCGCGCAACAGGTCGGTCTCTTCGCGCGACAGGCCTGCACGCGAAAACAGATGGCGCATGCGCGGCATCAGTTTCTTGGGATGCGCCGGGTCGAGGAAGCCGACTTCGATCAGGGCCTCTTCGAGGTGCACCAGCAGGGCTTGCACGGCTTCCGAGCTGGCCGGCTGCGGCAGGTCACGGGCGGGCAGACGCGCAGCCGGGTCCAGCAGTGCGTAGCGCATTTCATACGCGGCGAGTTGCAGCGCCTGCGCCACATTGAGCGAGCTGTACGAAGGATTGGCCGGGATGTGGCAAGTGCGGTGGCACAAGGCCACCTGTTCATTGGTGAGCCCTGCCCGCTCGGTACCCAGCACGATGGCGACCTGCGCGGCGTCCGCTTCTGACAGATGCGTGCGCGCGATATCGGCGGCCTCGCGCAGATCGCTAGCGGGCGGGCCGAGGTCGCGCATGCGCGCCGTCAGCGCCAGGGCGAGCGTCACCGGGGCCAGCGCCTCTTCCAGCGTGGCGCACACCCGGGCCGTCTCGAGCACGTCGCTTGCCCCGCTGGCCAGGGCAATGGCGTCGGGATGGCTCGCCGCATCGGGCATCTTGGGGTTGACGAGGACCAGCTGGGAAAATCCCATGGTCTTGATCGCGCGCGCGGCCGATCCGACATTGCCCGGATGGCTGGGCTCGACCATGACGAAACAGACGCGGGAAAACACGAAAACCTCGGGATATTGGAACGTAAGGGTGGCAGGCGCACGACGGCGTGCAGGGGGTTGGACGCTTTGGCTTTAGAATAGGAGGATTGAACGCGCGTTCCTCAAAAATCTGGCTCTCATGCATCCAATGCTCAACACCGCCGTGAAGGCGGCCCGGCGCGCAGGCGCCATCATCAATCGCGCCAGTCTCGACATCGACCTGGTGAAAGTGGCCCAGAAGGGGCCCGGTGACTTCGTGACCGAAGTCGACCGTGCCGCCGAGGCCGCCATCATCGAGACCTTGAAGACCGCCTATCCGGACCACGGCATTCTAGCCGAAGAGTCGGGCGAAACCGCGGGCGCCGTCGACGACGAGGGTCGCCACGAGAACCTGTGGATCATCGACCCGCTCGATGGCACGACCAACTTCATCCACGGCTTCCCCAGCTACGCGGTGTCGATCGCGCTGGTGCAGCGCGGACAGGTCACGCAGGCCGTGGTGTTCGACCCGTCGCGCAACGAACTGTTCACCGCCTCGCGCGGCGGCGGCGCGTTCCTGAACGATCGCCGCATCCGCGTCTCGCGTCGCATCCGCATGCACGACACCCTGATCGGCACGAGCTTCCCGGCGGCCAACGGCAAGCGCCTGGTGCAGATCTCGCAGCTGTTCGGCGTGGTCTCGGCCAATACCTCGGGCGTGCGCCGCCAGGGTTCGGCCGTGCTGGACCTGGCGTATGTCGCCGCCGGCCGGCTCGACGGCTACTACGGCCTGGGCCTGAATTCGTGGGACATGGCTGCCGGCTCGCTGCTGGTACTCGAAGCAGGCGGCCTGATCGGCGACCTGAGCGGTGAGCAAACGTGGATGGAATCGGGCGAGATCGTCGCCACCACCCCGAAGATCTTCCCCTCGTTGCTGGGCCTGCTGGAGCCGCTGCGCTCGGCACCCGAAAACACGTAAAAACCCGAGGTGATCGCAGCAATTGCGGTCGGTTGATGGCGATTCGCGGCACGATGCCGCGAATTCGCTATCATGACGGCTCCTTATTGCGTGGAGCTGTTCATGGAGTGGCTATTTGACCCAACCATCTGGGTCGGCCTTCTTACCCTCGTCGTGCTCGAAATCGTCCTGGGCATCGACAACCTCATCTTCATTGCCATCCTGGCTGACAAGCTGCCACCGTCGCAACGCGACAAGGCACGCGTCATCGGCCTGTCCCTCGCCCTGCTCATGCGCCTGGGCCTGTTGTCAGTCATTTCCTGGCTGGTGACACTGACCACTCCCCTGTTTTCCGTTGGTTCGCTCTCGTTCTCCGGACGCGACCTCATCCTGCTGATCGGCGGCCTGTTCCTGCTGTTCAAGGCAACGATGGAGCTGCACGAACGACTTGAGGGTGCCACGCACCAACACACCGGTCCTCGCGTGTACGCCGGCTTCGCCGCGGTCGTGGCGCAGATCGTCGTGCTCGATGCCGTGTTCTCGCTCGACGCCGTGATCACGGCCGTCGGCATGGTCGACCAACTGCCGGTGATGATGGCTGCCGTCATCATCTCCATCGGCGTGATGCTGATCGCATCGAAGCCGCTGACGCGCTTCGTCAATGCGCATCCCTCCGTGGTCGTGCTGTGCCTGAGCTTCCTGCTGATGATCGGCTTCAGCCTGGTTGCCGAGGGCATGGGCTTCAAGGTTCCCAAGGGCTACCTGTATGCCGCGATCGGCTTCTCGATCCTGATCGAGGCGTTCAACCAGATCGCGCGCCGCAACCTGCTGCGCAACAACTCGCGTGGCCCGATGCGCGAACGCACGGCCGATGCCGTGTTGCGCCTGCTTGGCCACAAGCCGCCGGCGGATGCGCATGCCGAGCCTGAACCCGACACCACCGACGACACCGTGGCCGAGTCGACGTTCCGGGTGGAAGAACGCAACATGGTCAGTGGCGTACTGTCGCTGGCCGAACGTTCGATCCGCTCGGTCATGACGCCACGCACCAAGCTGTCGTGGGTGGATCTGAACGACGATCCCGACACGATCTGCCGCATGGTCACCGAGGTGCCGCACAGCTTCTTCCCGGTCTGCCGCGGCAACATCGACGACATCGTCGGCGTGGGCCGCGCCAAGGACCTGGTGCAAGACATCCTGGTGCTGGGCCATATCGACCTGGAACGCAGCCTGCGCCAGCCCATCATCGTGCACGAGTCGGTGGGCGTGCTGTCGGTCATGGAGACGCTGCGCCGCTCGGGCGGACAACTGGTGCTCGTCACCGACGAATTCGGCGCGGTGCAAGGTGTGGTCACGGCCATCGACATCTTCGAAGCCATCGCCGGCGAGTTCCCCGACGAGGACGAAACGCCGGACATCATGCCGGATGGCGAAAACCGCTGGCGCGTCAACGGCGCAGCCGATCTGCTCCACCTCGAACAGGTGCTGCACGTCGATGGCCTGATGGACGAGGCCGAGGACTACTCCACGCTGGCAGGCTATCTGCTGCGCCAGTTCGGCGAACTGCCGGCCGACGGCGACGTGGTGGTGCGCAACAACCTGCGATTCCAGGTGCTGAGCGTGATCGAACGTAGAATCGATGTCGTGCAAGTGGAGAAGCTTCCGCCGGATGCCCTGCTTGAACCCAAGGATGAGCAGGCTTCCAACTCATGACGCAGGATGTGTGGTTTTTTGCCAAGGCGTTCTTGCTTGGCATCATCGAAGGTTTGACGGAGTTCTTGCCGATATCGAGTACCGGCCACCTGATCCTCATCGGGGACTGGATCAATTTCGATTCAGGCACTGACAAGGTGTTCGAAGTAGTGATCCAGCTGGGGGCCATCCTGGCCGTCACCTGGATCTACCGGGAGAAGATCGCCAGGCTGGTGGTGGGCGTGTTGCGCCGGGACCCGACGTCCCTGCGTTTCGCCGGCCTGGTACTGGTGGCTTTCCTGCCGGCAGCCGTCATCGGTGCCATGTTCATCGGCGTCATCAAGCAGGTGCTGTTCAATCCCGGCGTGGTGGCGGCGGCATTGATCGTGGGCGGGTTCGTGATCCTGTGGGCGGAGCGCCGCCCTGCCCCGCAGGAAGACGGACCGCATCCCGAACGCATGCGCTGGGGTCAGGCATTGGCAGTGGGCCTGGCCCAGTGCGTGGCCATGATTCCCGGGACGTCGCGCTCGGGGGCGACCATCATCGGTGGCATGTTTGCCGGCCTGAGCCGCCAGACCGCCACTGAGTTCTCGTTCTTCCTGGCCATGCCGACCATGCTGGGCGCGGCGGTGTACGACGGGTGGCGTCATCACGACGCCCTGGTGGCCACCGATGCGATCGCGATCGGCATCGGGTTCGTCGCCGCATTCTTCAGCGCCTTGCTGGTGGTGCGTGCCCTGATCCGGTTCGTGGCCTCTCATTCGTTCAGGGTGTTTGCGTGGTACCGCATCGCGCTGGGACTGGTGGTCGCGGTCTGGTGGGCGCTGCGGTAATACGGCACCAGCCAGCCAGAAAGACAAAGCCCCCGATCACGCATTGCGTGTCGGGGGCTTTTCACATGGCTCGGCCTGCCTCGATGCAGGCCCGATCAGCACTTGGGCCGATCAATAACGCTGCGGTTGAGCCGAGTAGTTGCCTGCGTACTCATCGCGCTGGGTACGGTTGGCCACGGTTTCCTGGCTCTGCGACACCGGGATCAGCGGGTAGGCCACCAGGTTGCCGTTGTTGGCCTCAGCGGCGTCGACGACGATCACGCTGTTGGCTGCCTGGGCGGTCTGCGGCTCGAAGGCCTCGACCTTGGGCGGGAAGGTTGCCAGTTCGCCGTTGTTGAAGTCGACAGGCTTGGGCTGGTCCATGTTGTAGTTGGCTGCGAAAGCGCTAACACCGATCAACGAACCTGCAATTGCGATAGCGATACGTTTCATGGTCATGCTCCTGAAGTTTTTGGCTAGCCGCGACATGGATGTGGAATGCATTTGTCGTCGCAGTGATTCATATCTACGGGCCAACCCAGGATCCAAAACCCCGCTTTGGTTAAAGCATGGTTTGCATGGCGTGCAACGCGAAAATATTCATTTAAATCAACAAGTTATAAGAACAGAATCCGTCCGGAAAAGAACCGCCACAAAGGTTTCTCGGCGCAACGGCACGTTTCCGTTTTCGTTACTTAACGACTGCGCAGCAGCGCGGCTTCGGCCAGATCGATCTCGCGCAGCATGTCGCGCATGGACTCGTCATTGATCTCGTCGCGCGAGCGCAGGCGCAACAGCTCTGCCCGTTCGGCATGGAGCGCCACCACGCGCAGATTGCGCTCCATGCTTCTGACACGGCTGGCGCGCTGCAGTGTCTCTTCGTCCGCGCTGTAGGACTCGGCCCGCCGCCGATAGCTCGCCGCGACGATGGCAGCCAGTTCGGTAAACGCCGCCGCATCCTCTTCTTCCAGGGGCAGGACGACATCGGCCGTACGCTGCTCGATCGCCCGTATGGCCGCTTCCGCCAGGCGCGTACGAGCCAGGCCCACCTCGCGCAGATGCGCGTCCTCGCTTACCGGAACATGGCGCAGCAGCAAAGGCAGCGTGACCACCGCGCTCAGCAGCGAGAACAAGATGACCCCCATGGCCAGAAAAATCAACAGGTCGCGGCCAGGAAAAGGCGTGCCGTCGTGAAGCATGAGGGGGACCGACATGATGCCCGCCATGGTGATGGACCCGCGCACGCCCGACAGGGCGGTCACCAGCACCAGCCTGACATCCGGCGGGCGATGCGGTTGACCGCGCAGCGCCCGGCGGAAGCTGCGCAGCCGCTGCGTCACCCAGACCCACACGAAGCGCAGCAACACCAGTACGACCGAGATCGCCACCACGTAGGCGAAGAGATGCCATACCGGCACGTTGCCCGCCGCGACGGCGTCGGCATGTGCCAAGGCCAGCACGCCTGGCAACTGCATGCCCAGCAGCAGGAAGGTCATGCCGTTGAAGACGAATTCCAGCATCGCCCACACGCTGTTGCTCTGCATGCGCATCGCGCTTGAGCCCGCGTCGGTGGGCTCGGTATAGGTCATGGTCATGCCGGCGGCAACCGCCGACAGAATGCCCGACCAGCCCAGGTGCTCGGCGAAGATGTACGCAGCGAAAGGCAGCAGCATCAGCAGCACGACCTGGATCGCCGGTTCGTCGCCACTGAATCGCTGCAACTGGCGACGCCCCCAGCCCACGGCCAGGCCCAGCAGCGTACCGACCACCAGTCCGCCTACCGCCACCTCGACGAATTCCAGGCTGGCGTCGAACAGGGAAAACGCACCGGTCAACGCAGCCCCGATGGCGAACTTGAAGGCGACCAGGCCCGACGCATCGTTCATCAGGGCCTCGCCTTCCAGCAAATGCTGCAGGCGCGAAGGCAGCCTGCCCTTGCCGACGATGGACGCCACCGCCACCGCATCGGTCGGCGACAGCACGGCGGCCAGCGCAAACGCTGCCGGCAAGGTGATGGCGGGAATCAGCCAGTGGATGAAGTAGCCGACCCCCACCACCGTGAAGAGGACCAGACCCAGCGCCAGCGCCGTGATGGCGGGCGCCAGCCTGAAGAACTCACGCTTGGGGATTCGCCAGCCGTCGGCGAACAGCAATGGCGGAATGAACAGCAGCAGGAACAGCTCGGGGTTGAACCGGACCTGCAGATCGAATACCGGCAACGCCAGCACCGCACCCAGCGCGATCTGGAACAAGGGTGCCGGCAGGCGAACCGGCACTGCGCGGGCCACGATTCCCGACAGGGCGACGCCCAACAGCAGCACCAGGACGGTAAAGACGATGGGCATCGGGGTGACTTCAGAGGATCAGGGTTTGAAGTGCAGTACCGGTCAGGCAGCCACCTGATGCTGGCGCCACCAGTCGATCAGCGACAGCGCCAGGGCATCGATGGAATCGGTCAGTGCCACACCCAGTGCCTCGCGGCGTTCGAAGGGCACGGCCAGGGGCAACTCCGTGCAGCCCAGGGCCACGGCAGCGGCGCCACGCGCTTTCAGGCGACTGATGCACTCGGCAGCCGGCGCAAAGGATGCAGCGACCTGGTTGGACTTCACCAGATCGATGGCGGGCACGCACAAGGTCGCGATTTCGTCTTCGGTGGGGACGATGGTGTCGTAGCCCCGCGCGGCCAGATGACGCTGGTACAGGTCGAGCTTGAGCGTGGCGGCCGTGCCCATCAGCCCGATCGGCCCTTTCACCTGGCGACGATCCAGGTCATCGGCCACGGCTTCGATGATGTGCAGCACCGGCACATTGGCGTGCGCCACCAGTTCGTCGTACCAAAGATGCGCGGTGTTGCACGGGATGGCGATCACGCCGGCACCGGCCTGCTCCAGGCGCGAGATGCCTGCCTGCATCCAGGGCAGCGGATCCGGCCCGCCGCGCAGCCGCGCAGCCGTGCGGTCGGGCACGCGCGGATCGCTCCACAAGGCCACCGGGATGTGGTCCTGATCGGTCGCGGCGTCGGTCAGCATCGTCAGGCGCGCCAGAAACGCCGCGCCGGCCAAGGGCCCCATTCCACCCAACACCCCGGCAACGGGACCACCAGCGACTTGCATCTTTCCCACGACGACCTCGACACGACAAACGATTCAAACCGGAAACGATACTCCATCGCGGCCCGCGTATCATGGCGGCTTGCCTCGTTGTGCCCATGTCTGCCGTTTCCCTCCCCGCTCCGCGCAAGATCATCCATTGCGACTGCGACTGCTTCTACGCGTCGATCGAGATGCGTGACGACCCGCGTCTGCGCGACGTGCCGCTGGCCGTCGGCGGCCGTGCCGATTCGCGCGGGGTCGTGGCGACCTGCAATTACGTCGCCCGCCGCTTCGGCATTCATTCGGCGATGCCGACCGCCCACGCCCTGCGCCTGTGCCCCGAACTGGTTGTCGTGCCGCCAGCCATGGACAAGTACCGGACGGCGTCGCAGACCATCCTGGGCATCATGCAGACCTACACCGACAAGGTCGAACCGCTTTCCCTGGACGAGGCTTACCTCGATGTGACGGGAGCCGACCATCATCGTGGCAGCGGCACCTTGATCGCACAGGAAATCCGGGCGCGCGTGGCCGCCGATGTCGGCATCACGGTGTCGGCGGGCGTGGCGCCCAACAAGTTCCTGGCCAAGATCGCCAGCGACTGGAACAAGCCCGACGGGCTGTTCGTGATCGCGCCAGCGGATGTTGCGGCTTTCGTGGCCACGCTGCCGGTGCGCAAGCTGCACGGGGTGGGCAAGGTCACCGCCGCCCGCATGGAAGGACTGGGCATCGAAACCTGCAGCGACCTGCAGGCCTGGAGCGTCGACGCCCTGTCGCAACATTTCGGCAGCTTCGGCGAGCGTCTGCACCAGCTTGCCCACGGCATCGACGAGCGCGAGGTCAACCCGACCCGCGAGCGCAAGTCGATCAGCGTGGAAACGACCTTTTCACGTGACCTGCGAACGCTCGACGCCTGTCGGGCCGAGGTACCTGCCCTGCTGGCGCAACTGCGCCGTCGCATTGCCCGCGCGCAGGCCGGCGACAGCATGCACAAGCTGTTCGTGAAGCTGCGTTTTGCGGACTTCAGCCGGACCACGGCCGAGTGCCAGGCGAATGCCCTGACCACCTCCGCCATCGACCGGCTGCTGTGCGAAGCGCATGCGCGCAACACCAAAAGCGTGCGCCTGATGGGACTGGGCATCCGGCTGGGCCTGCCGGTCGTGCAGATGGAGTTGTTCGAGGCGGAGGCAGAAGCTGCCTTGGACGATCAGGACCCGGAGGCCGCCGATCGCCCCCGTTTTCAGGCAGCCGACGCCAACGCGCCCAGCCCGGATTCGTAACGCGCCACATAGCTGGCGAAGTCGCCCGTATCGGCCGCTTCGATACGCGCCTGTTCCGCCAGCGAGGCCGCAGCCTGCGCGACGAACGCGGCTTGCGTGGCCTCGGGCAAAGACTGTGCGCGCAGGGCATCGGCATGGGCACGACTTTGCGCCAGCGAGTATTCGATGAACGAGGCGCCCTGCTCCCGCATCCCGGCCAGCAGGCGTGCCGACGGCGTGGCATCGGGCTCGTCGAGCTTGACGCGCTGCGCTGCCACGGCCGCACGATACGTCCCGCCGCCATGAACCCGATCGAGCAGATCGGCACAGGCGTCGAAACGATTCAACAGGTCGCCGCCCCAGGCGCGCAGCGACACCGGTTCGCCTTCGCGTTCGAGCATCAGGCCCGGCTGCCGGCCGGCCTTGACCACCGTACCGAAGTTGTTGGCACTGCGGCGGCAACGACCGTTGTCCACGAAAGGCGCGCTGCGCTCCAGGGCGCAATACAGCAGGAAGATTTCCAGGAAGCGACTGGTTTCCAGTTCGATGCCCACCGGAACGAAAGGATCGATGTCCAGGCAGCGCACTTCAAGGTACTGGATGCCACGCGCCGCCAGCGCGCGCAGCGGTCGTTCGCCGCGCTGCGCCACCCGCTTGGGACGGATCGACGAGTAGTACTCGTTCTCGATCTGCAGCACGTTGGTGTTGAGCTGCACCCATTCGCCGTCGCGGATCGTGCCGTACTTTTCGTACTCTGGCCAGGACTGGCTGACGGCACCGAACAAGCTTTGCAGATAGGTGGACAGATCGTTGTAGCAAGGCGCCAGGGCCGACTGCGCCTTGTTCTGGTAGCCCAGGTCGCTCATGCGCAAACTGGTCGCGTGCGGCAGATAGAGCGTGTCGGCGTCGAAGGTCTCGAGCGCGTGCGGCCGGCCGCGCAGGAAGCCGGCATGCAAGGCAGGCGAGGCGCCGAACAGGTACATCAGCAGCCAGCTGTATCGCGTGAAATTGCGAATCAGTGCCACGTAACGAGCAGACTGATGCGCGATCGGGTCGCGTTCGGCAGTGGGCGCGTTCTCGTCCTCGAGCAAGGGCCACAGGGCCTCGCCGAACGAGAAGTTGTAATGGATGCCGGCAATGCACTGCATGGCCTTGCCGTAACGCAGCGCCAGGCCGCGCCGGTAGACGTGCTTGAGCATGCCGGTGTGCGAGGTGCCGTACCAGCCGATGGCGATGTCGGCATCGGCCGGCAGGCGCGCGGGCATGGACTGGTTCCAGATCACCTCGTCACCCGGCAGATGGGCCGTGGCGAAGCGATGAATGTCCGCCATTTCGGCCAGCATGCCCTCGTGCTTCGGATGCGGCGAGGTGATGAACTCGAGCAAGGCCTCGGCATAGTCGGTGGTGATGCGGGAATTGGTCAGTGCCGATCCCAGCGCTGCCGGGTGCGACGTGGCCGCCAATCGTCCCGAGCCATCGACGCGCAGCCCCTCTTTTTCGAGGCCGAAACGACTGGCCGCCAGCAGTTCGCGATGTTCGGGCTGGTCGAGCAGGGTAAGTCGTGAAGTCAGCAGGTCGTTCAACGTGGAATCCTTGGAATGCATGGTGCACGCGGCGAGGCGGCGTGCAGATTGCCGCATTTATATCGCATTCGCTCGATATGAAGCCGGACACCCCTGGATGAAAGCCGGATAATCAAACTTTCCGCATCTTTTTCGCCTCGTGCCATGTCCGTCGCACTGCCAGATTCCGAATCCGATGAGCGGGTCGTCGCCCGCACCCAGGCCTGGCTGCGCAGTGCGGTGATCGGGCTCAATCTCTGTCCGTTCGCGCGGTCGGTCGACGACGCCGCGCAGATCGCCTACCGCGTCAGCGCCGCCCGGGACACCCAGACCCTGGCGCACGAGCTTGCCGACGCGCTGCGCGATCTGGCGGCCAGCGACCCGGCCCGCATCGACACGCTGCTGTTGATCCACCCGCATGTGCTGAACGATTTCGCCGACTACAACGACTTTCTCGATGTGGTGGACGAGACCCTGCGCACACTGGATCTGGACGGAGAGCTGCAGGTGGCGAGCTTTCATCCGGACTACACCTTCGCCGACGCGCCGCCGAATGCCGTCGAGCATGCGACCAATCGTTCGCCCTACCCCATCCTGCACCTGTTGCGCGAAGCCAGCATCGAGCGGGCAGTGGCCCACCACCCCGACCCGTCGCGGATCTACGCGCGCAACATCGCCGCGCTCAAGAAGCTCGGCAGGGCGGGCTGGGCGCGGCTGGCGCAGGATTGGGCGAAGTGATCGGGTTTGTCCACAAGAGCTGTGGACAAGCTTGGGGAAACGGCGGGGACGACTGGGAAAAATCCTTACACGGCAAATACTTACATGCAGGGAGCAAAATTTGGGCACCCTGCACTTCGCGAGCCGCCTGCAAGCGGCACAGACCAGGATCTTCATGAAAAGCAATCGCCCTCAATTCGACGACGCCGTGCTGGCCTTGGCCGCCAAGCTGTTCGACTTCGCCCGCAAAGGTGACACCGAGTCATTGAGCGCCTACATCGCGGCGGGTGCCCCCGCCAATCTGACCAACGAACAGGGCGACAGTCTGCTGATGCTGGCGGCCTATCACGGCCATGCGGATACGGTGCAGGCCCTCATCATCCAGGGCGCCGACCCCAACCGCGTGAACGACCGCGGACAAAGCCCGCTGGCCGGTGCGGTGTTCAAGGGAAGTCGGGAAGTCGTTCTGGCACTTCTCGAAGGCGGCGCCGATGCGGGCTACGGCAAGCCGTCGGCACGCGACATGGCTGCATCGCTGGAACGCACGGAAATTCTGGCACTGCTGGATCGCCAATGACCTGAAGCAGCCAGCCCGGCCCGAGCGCTTTTCTCAGTTGGGCTGGCGGTGCTTGTCACGCCACAGGCCGTGGCTGTCGGCATGCCGGTCGGCAATGCTGAAGATGCGCGCCGGATCGATCGGCTTGGCGCAGTATTCGTCGAATCCTGCATCGAAGGCGTGCTGGATATCGGCAGGTGCGGTCAAGGCCGTCAACGCCACCAGGCGTGGACGCGTGGGCAGATTCATGTCGCGCAGTAACCGCGCGACATCGAAACCGTCCATCAGCGGCATCGAGATATCCAGGAACACCAGGTGCGGCTCGAAGGCACGTGCCAGACGCAGGCCTTCGGCCCCTTCGGGTGCAGTCACCACGTTGAAGCCCTGCAGGGTCAGCAGCATGTGCAGCGCTTCGCGTGCCTCACCGTCGTCTTCGACGATCAACACGCGCGCCTGATCACCTTGCGGGGGCGACCATTCCGTGGGTTGAGCGCGCGAACGCTCGCGCTGCTTGTACAACTGCTGCATCAGGTTCCTCCGGGGATGCATGGCTTCCGATCGACGTACCGGCAAAGCGGGAAAAGCGTTTGCCCGGCAGGCTTTCAGCAAGCAGCGTGCCCAGCCTCCGCCGACGTGGGTTTTCCCTGACTGAGCGGTCGGTTAAAACCAGAAAAGAAGCCACACGGGGTGTAACCCATGGCGCCCGCGCTTGGCCTAGTCTGGCACTGTGCATCCCGTGTGTGCGACCGCTTCAGGAGACTGCGATGCTAGTGACTCAACGACAAGACGCCCGTATACCCGACGCCGAATGTGCGCTGCGCCAGATGCTCCACGACCTGCGACCGGACATTCCGGATGCAGCCATTCGCGTGGTGGCCGATGACGAGGATTTGCTGAGCGCGCAGATCCACGGCGTCGAACAAGGGCTGCAGAAAACCAGTCAGGCATTGCTTGACGAGGTATCCCGCACGTTCACGGCGGCGCACGCCACCTATGACGCCGAGGAAATCGACGCGTTGGCTCGCACGTTCAAGATCATCGCGCCCAAGGCTGGTGTGGCCATCGAGCCTGGATCGTTGTCGTTGACCGAGCTGCCCAACGGTGTGTTGGTGTTGCTGGTCGGCGGCCGCGCGGTGGCGGCCTCGGACGACCCGCTTCATCTTTTCGCCGACGCACTGGCGCACCTGAAGTAAGCGGTGCGCCAGGCGCCTGGCAGAAGTGCCCTGTCTTTATAAGATGGCCGATCCAGCCATCAGCGCCAGCACCAGGAAGATGACGAACAGCGCCACGGCAATGAAGAACAGCGTCTTGGCAATGCTGGCCGCGCCCGATGCGATACCCGTGAACCCAAACACGCCCGCGATGACAGAAATGATCGCGAACAGAATTGCCCACTTCAGCATGATGTAACCCCTTTTGTTATCAGGCGACGGCGCAACGTCGTCGCATGTCGGGGACTCGAGCATGGGGCGTGCCACCCGTGTTACCAGGGGTATCCTTGAACATGACCTAGGTGGACAAGGCAGTTGCCGGTATGACCCTGGTGCTGTTGCCCAAAAAATCAGCAGCGGGATTCAAGTCATTGTATTGAAACGAATTTCTGCTGTTTCCCAGGGGCTTCCCCCAAGTTTATCCACAGATAACCGGGATAACCCTGACAAGGCTTGAAAGCAGCCTGTCAGGTGCAGGTCGTTACAACCGCTGCCGAACCAACTGCCCCGAACCAGTTCAGTTGCGGCGCATTCCCGCCACCAATTGCGTGGTGTTGTAACGCATCATCGAAAGGTAGTCGGGCGCCGGTCCGTCGGACGGCGACAGCGCGTCGGAGTAAAGACGGGCCCCTGCTGCCGCGCCAGTCTCGCGTGCGATCTGTTCGCCCAGACGCGGATTGGAAATGTTCTCGACGAATACCGCCTTGATCTTTTCCTTGCGTGCCGTGCGGATGATGGTGGCGACATCACCCGCGGCTGCCTCGGCGTCGGTGCTGACCCCTGATACCGACAGGAACTTCACGCCGTAGCGCTTGGCGAAATACGCGAACGCACCATGCGAGGTGATGACCTGGCGCTGGGCCGCAGGCACATCGGCGATCTGCGCGGCGATCCAGGTATCGAGCGCATCGAGCTGGGCGAGATAGGCCGTGGCACGCTCCTGGTAATAGGTGGCGCCCGCCGGATCGGCCTTGGTCAACGCGGTACGGATGTTGGTGACGTAGGTCTTGACCTGCCGCGGGTCTTGCCAGGCATGCGGATCGGTATCGCCATGGTGGTGATCGTGCGAATGGTCGTGGGCGTGCGCGGCCTGAGGCTTGTCCTTGTCAGCTGGCTTCTTCTTGCTGTCGTGGTCGTGATCGTGGTCGTGGTCATGACCATGATCGTGGTCGTGCGCGTCGGCGGCCAGGGCCTGCACGCCCTGGCTGGCAACGGCCGTAACGCCGGCAAAGCGCGTCGTGCCGGTCAGACGCTCCATCCACCCCTCGAAACCCAGGCCGTTGACCACCAGCACACGGGCCGACGACACGGTCGCGGCATCCTGCGGCGAGGGCTGGAACACGTGGGCGTCACCATTGGGGCCGACCAGCGTGCGCACGGCAACCCGGTCGCCGCCGACCGCTCGCGTCAGGTCGCCCAGGATGCTGAAGCTGGCGACGACAGGGATTTTTTCCTGTGCGTGCACGGTGAAGGAAGCCGCGCCCAGCGCGCATGCGAAAACAAGCTTGTTCATGGAGATTCCTCGGGCTTGCGGCGCCCCGCCCGCAGCCAGGCGCCATGAATGGCGCGAATCATGGCACGAAACGCAACATAGTTGCAATTCCGACAGGCCACACTTCCCAGAACCAATGCGACCATGTGCGGTCGCATTGGTTGGCGCAACGCTCATCTATCCCCATGCCCCTGACTCGCCGTTCTTTCCTGCTCGTCTCGACCGCTGCCATGGGCGCCACCCTGCTGAGGCCCGTGTTCGCCGCCAGCGGCTACAACTTCTGGAACAACGAGTTCACGTTCTCGCGCGAAGACATGCAGACCGCCGTCGCCAGCCGCTTCCCGGTGACCGCGCAGTACAGCCAGTTGATGGACATCCGCCTGGCCAATCCGCTGTTGTCGCTGGACCCGGATCGCAGCCGCCTTCGCACCCGGCTCGACGCCCGCATCCGTAACCAATTGCTTGGCGGTCAGCCCATCGACGGACGTTTTACCGTCAGCAACGGCCTGCGTTACGACGCCGCGCGGCGGGCGGTCCTGCTCGACAAGCCCGAAGCGGAAGCCGTGGAGGTGCCGGGCCTGCCTGCCCATTACGCCGCGCAGTTGCGCTCGGCGGCCTCGGTACTGGCCAACGAAGTGCTCAATGGCTATGCGATCCACACCTTCAAGCCGGAAGAGCTGCAGTTCAACGGGCGACGCGTCGAACCGCAGTCGATGGTCGTCGATGCCACAGGACTCAAGGTGGCACTGGCGTTCAAGTGAGGCATCACGGGCGCGGTAGAATCGACGCTTTTTCCGAGCGTTGCCATGTGGTTCAAGAACCTCCAGATCTATCGCCTGCCCAGCCCCTGGCAGCAGACCGCAGAAGAACTGCATGCACAGCTCGCGCCCCACGCCTTCCAGGCGGGCGGCGCCCTCGATGCCCAGAACATGGGCTGGGTGTCGCCGCGCGAGAACGACATGCTCGTGCACGGGATCAGCGGACAGTTGCTGCTGTCGCTGCGTACTGAAAAGAAGCTGCTGCCGGCCAGCGTGGTGAACCAGTTCGCCAAGGCCAAGGCTGCCGAGATCGAAGCCCAGCAAGGCTTCAAGCCCGGCCGCAAGCAGATGCGCGAGATCAAGGAAGCGGTCACCGACGAGCTGCGTCCCAAGGCGTTCAGCCTGTATCGCGATACGCGCGTCTGGATCGATACCCGCAATGGCTGGCTGGTCATCGACGCCGCGTCGACCACGGTGTGCGACGAAGTCGTGCAGATGCTGCACAAGGCCATCGACCCGCTGCCCCTGACCCTGCTGCACGTGAACCAGTCGCCCGCCGCCGCCATGACGAGCTGGCTGCTGGCCGAGGAAGCACCGGCCAACCTGACCATCGACCAGGACACCGAGCTGCGCGCCGGCGGCGACAGCAAGGCGGCCGTGCGCTACGTCCGTCATGCGCTGGAGCCGGCGGAAGTTCGCCGCCACATCGAAAACGGCAAGCAGTGCACGCGTCTGGCGATGACCTGGGCCGATCGCGTGTCGTTCGTGCTGACCGAATCCCTGGCGCTCAAGCGCATCGCGGCGCTGGACGTGCTCAAGGAACAGACCGACGTGTCGTCGGGCGCGGGTGACGATGAGCGCTTCGATGCCGACTTCACCCTGATGGCCGGCGAAGTGTCCAAGCTGATCGCCGATGTCGTGGCTGCCCTGGGCGGCGAGATCACGAAGTAATTCGCTGGTGCAATGAAAACGGCCGGTGCCGCTTTCGCGCGCACCGGCCGTTCTCACATCAGGATGAAGCCTAGATCCGGCCCAGCAGCACCAGGATCAACACGATCACCAGCACCAGGCCCAGGCCGCCGGTCGGGCCATAGCCCCAGCTGCGGCTGTGCGGCCATGCAGGAATTGCCCCGATCAGCAGCAGGATCAGGATGATCAGCAGAATGGTCCCCAACATGAGACGCTCCTTTGGTCGACGCGGCGCATGCCGGGGGGGTGGCCCGGGAATCGGGTTGGCATGCTCACCGCGGCGGACAACTGTCCGCATTGGCACCACCCCACGCACGAGTCGTGCCCGACCACGGCAATGCGCGTCAGCCGGCGTCGACCACCAATTTCACGCCGTCGAGTTCGATCACGTCGCCTGCGCGCACCTTGTAGGTCTTGCGCAATTCGAGCGCACCATTGACGCGTACGGCTTCGCTGGCGATCACCGCCTTGGCCTCGCCGCCCGACGAGCAGATGCCGGTGAGCTTGAGCAGATCGTTGAGTGCGATGAATTCGCGGGTCAGGGTGAAGCGATGTTCCATGGGAGTTCCGAAAACGGGTTCTATCGCCCGCGAACGCTGCCCGCGGGGCCGCTACGATAGCAGCCGATCACCGCTCCGCCCACGTCTCCATGACCTGTTCGACGGCAGGCATCTGCGTCAGGAACAGTTCCACCAGTTCGGGATCGAAGTGCTCGCCCGATTGTTCGCGCAGGTATTCGACTGCGCGCGGCACCGGCCAGGGTTCCTTGTAGGGACGCCGCGAGGTCAGCGCGTCGAACACATCGGCGATGGCGACGATGCGTCCGACCAGCGGGATGTCGGTGCCGGACAGTCCGTTGGGATAGCCACGGCCATTCCACTTCTCATGGTGCGTGAGCGCAATGCTGCGGGCCATTGCCAGCATGCCGCTGGCGTGATCGCCAATGATGTCGGCGCCGATCAGCACATGGCGCTGCATCTGCGCCCATTCGTCCGGGTCGAGCGCGCCCGGCTTCTGCAGGATGCTGTCGGGAATCCCGATCTTGCCGACATCGTGCATGGGCGCGGCGTGCAGCAGGTCTTCCGCTTCTTCTTCCGACATGCCTGCCGCCTTGCCCAGCAGGCAGGCATAGTGGCTCATGCGGATCACGTGCAGGCCGGTTTCGTTGTCCTTGTACTCGGCCGCCAGGCCCAGGCGCTGCACGACCTGCAGTTGCGTGCGGCGAACTTCTTCGTATCGCACCAGTGACAGGTGGGTGCGGATGCGCGCCCGCACCACCGGCAGGCTGAAGGGCTTGCCGATGTAGTCGACCGCACCGGATTCGAAGCCGGTGACCTCGTCGACGGAGTCGACCAGGGCCGTGACGAAGATGACGGGAATGCCGGCCAGCGCCGGATCGGCTTTCAGGTGCCGGCAGACGTCATGCCCGGTCATGCCGGGCATCATGACGTCGAGCAGGATCAAGGCGGGCCGCTCGCTGGCAGCCAGTTGCAGCGCCCGCTGGCCGTCACGGGCGAAGGCCAGCCGATAGTCGTCCTGCAGCATCTGTCGCAGCAGCGACAGATTGCTGGGCTCGTCGTCGACGATCAGGATGAGGGGAGGATGGCGCGAAACGATCATGCGGCAAAAATGGATCAGACTGCGGAAGTCCGGAAGTCGGGGGCCGTGGTAGCGGATGGCGTGTCTACCACGACATAACGGCCAGATATCGGCATTCTTTAGCCTGCCTGCCGGCGCCAGTCAGTACCGGAATTCAAGAATCCCTCTACACTGCCGATATTTCGTGGGTAGACAAGTCTTTTCACGCGCGCAGGATATCCCGGCTGCGCGCCGTTGCCTGCTGTCAGGGCGTGATCGTTTCACGACCGCACCACTATACGGGTTGAACGATCATTTCTGGAACGCAAGACCATGCCGTTCGATTCCCTGCGCGCGCTGACGGGTCAGCTTGCCGTGGCCCCGGGCGACTCTTCCTTGGGCCCCGGCCCGCTGCCGCAGGACCCTTCGTCGGCCGACAATGTCCGACACGTCGTTGATTTCTTCGCGCGTGTCACACAAGACGGCCACTTCACGCACATGTCCGATGCCGGACTGGCGTTCGTCGGCTATAGCCGCGAGTACCTGCTTGCGCTGACGCTGACCGACCTGGTGCCCGAAAACGAGTACGGCACGCTCCTGGACTGCTTCGAACGGGTGCGCGCCAGCGGCACCATGCAGAAGTGCATCCTGCACCTGGTCAAGATGATGACCTATCCGCAGCTCGTGGAACTGCGGATCGCCCTCGATGCGCAGTTCCCGGGCGAGTTCATCGTGGCCGCGTTCGACGTGTCGGACTGGCTGGCCCGCGAACGCCG
>JAAIGF010136421.1_pt1 | contig 19528 bp, 12 predicted proteins | sample 6487441 | NCBI WGS metagenome assembly JAAIGF01 (sample SAMN13974129, study PRJNA590717) | phyllosphere metagenome | biome: pepper field; feature: multiple bacterial spot infested pepper fields; material: pepper leaves; isolation source: leaves from pepper fields | host: Capsicum annuum ... | reverse complement strand
GCCGCCGGCCAACTGTCGAAGGCGGGGCACTGTGGGTTTGCGGGGTGTGAGCCGCATGGATGCGGCGACCAAGCCCCCATGGATGGGTTTACGGCGTCCCCGCAAACCCACAGTGCCCCGCCATCCCACGGAATGCCGCTTTTGATCTTGAGGTTGCCGGCCAGCGGCCGGCACTACCGCAGGTGCAGGGCTGCAAGCCCTGCCGGACAACCCCCCTACTTCCGCGGCAGGTAGGTCACCAGTGATAGGTCGTGCCGGCTCTCCGGCACCAGCGCCACGTACTGCAGGTCCAGCAACCCGCGCGTGGGATGCATCAGCTTCTTCGCCCCCTCGTCGAAACGACGGACGTCATGCTCCGGCCACCACAGGCGGAACTGCTCGCTCTGCGCCGAAATGTCCTCGGCCAGCGCCAGGAACGGCGCCTTGTCCGGCGCCTGCGCCATCGCCGCCCGGAACCCGGCCAGCAGGCCGCGGCTCATTTCTTCCCAGTTGAGGATGCGTTCGCGGTAAGGCGCGTACAGGAACATCAGCCACAGCGTGTTGCGCTGGTTCGGCGGGAACTGGCTGTAATCCACGAACAGATCGGCGATGGCCGCGTTCCAGGCCAGGATGTCGAAGCGCGTGTTACGGACGTAGGCAGGGATCGGCTGCATCGCCTCCACCAGCTGGCGCAGGCCGTCAGTCACGCTTTCGTCCGGCGATTCCAGCGGCACGCCGTAACCGGACAGCGCAAAGGCGTACGCGCGCTCGTCATCGCTCAGGCGCAGCACCGTGGCCAGGCGTTCGAGCACTTCGGGCGAGGCACGCACTTCGCGGCCCTGCTCGATCCAGGTGTACCAGCTGACACTGACCCCGATGGCCAGCGCCACTTCCTCGCGCTTCAGACCCGGGGTGCGCCGACGCCCGGCCGGCAGGCCAAGCGTGGCGGGGTCGACACGGGCGCGGCAGGCTTTCAGGAAGCCGCCCAGTTCCTTGCGTTCACTCTCGCTGCGCATCATCGCTACCGCCGCACTTGTTGTAGCGTCGAGCCATGCTCGACGCATCTGCCAGCCCGCGAAAAGCAGCCGAGCATGCCTCGGCTCTACAGAAAGCCGGATCAGCCGCCCTCGGCATTGCGCACGAGGGCGATGACATCCGCGCAGGCGCGTCGATCAGGCATCGATGCGCTTGGAACCCACGGCCAGGCCGGCCTTCAGGCTGGCCTCGACGAACTCGTCCAGGTCGCCGTCGAGCACCTTCTGCGTGTCCGAACGCTCGATGCCGGTGCGCAGGTCCTTGATACGGCTCTGGTCGAGCACGTAGTTGCGGATCTGGCTGCCCCAGCCGATGTCGGACTTGGTGGCTTCCACCGCGTCCTTCTCGGCGTTGCGCTTCTGGATCTCCAGCTCGTACAGCTTGGCGGCAAGCATCTTCATCGCGTTGTCGCGGTTCTGGTGCTGGCTGCGGCCGGTCTGGCAGGCCACGACGATGTTGGTCGGGATGTGGGTGATACGCACCGCCGACTCGGTCTTGTTCACGTGCTGGCCACCGGCACCGGACGAGCGGTACACGTCGGTACGCAGGTCGGCCGGGTTGATGGTGATATCGATGTTGTCATCGATTTCCGGCGACACGAACACCGAGGTGAAGCTGGTGTGGCGGCGGTTGTCCGAGTCGAACGGCGACTTGCGCACCAGGCGGTGCACGCCGGTCTCGGTCTTCAGCCAGCCATAGGCGTAATCGCCTTCCACGCGCAACGTCGCCGACTTGATGCCGGCCACGTCGCCGCCGGACACTTCCATCAGCTCGGTCTTCCAACCGCGCGATTCGCACCAGCGCAGGTACATGCGCAGCAGGATTTCCGCCCAGTCCTGGGCTTCGGTACCACCGGCACCGGCCTGGATGTCGACGAACGCCGCGGCATTGTCCATTTCGCCGGAGAACATGCGCTGGAACTCCAGCTTCTCGACGTGCGCCTGGTGCTTGTCCAGATCGGCGACCACGGCCAGGGCGGTATCTTCGTCCTGTTCGGATTCGGCCAGTTCCAGCAGCTCGGTCGCGTCGGTCAGGCCGTCGAGCACCGCGGCGATGCCGCCCACGGTCTTCTCCAGGCTGGAGCGTTCACGGCCCAGGTTCTGCGCGTATTCGGCGTTGTTCCAGACGTCGGGGCTTTCCAGCTCCCGCGTTACTTCTTCGAGACGCTCTTTCTTGGCGTCGTAGTCAAAGATACCCCCTGAGCGACACCACACGATCGGTCAGATCGGTGATGCGCTGGCGGACAGGATTCAGTTCGATCATGTCGGCGGTTATGCACTAAATAGATGACTGCCAATGATACCGCAGGCCGGGGTTCCCGGCATGAGGGGGCGGCGGCGGGTAGAGTCGACTGCCAGTCGACTATCGCGCGCAGCGCGGGCTTCACCGGAACCTGAACGAACAGCAGTCGACTGACAGTCGACTCTACCCGTCGATGCTACCCGCCGGCCCCACCGGTCCCGGCCAGCGCCTGCCGCAGCAGCGGCAACTGCCGCCGGCTGCAGGGCACCTTCGCCCCGTCGGCCATGTGCAGCAGGGCCTCACCGCCGTCCAGCGGCTCGATCGAGCGCAGCTGGCCGCGGTGGATCAGCCAGCTGCGGTGCGGGCGCAGGAACACGGCCGGGTCCAGGCGCTGCTCCAGCACCGCCATGGTGATGCGCAGCGGGTAGTCATGGCCGCGCACCCGCAGGTTCACGTAGTTGCCGGCGGCCTGGGCGTACTCCACATCGCCGGTGGCGACCAGGAACTCCTTGCCCAGCTTGCGCACCAGGAAGTGCTGCGGGCGCTCGACCGGTTCGACCGGCGGGCCGTCGTCGGGCGGCGCCAGCAGGTGCGCCTCACCCTGCCGCTGGCGACCAAACCAGGCCACCGCATGCACGGCCACCACCAGCAGGCTGTAGGTCTGCACGTCCTTGAAGAACTCGTAGAACCACTGCGCCGGCCAGTCGCCATAGGTGTAGTGCTGGCCGATCACGGCAAAGGCCAGCTTGCGCAGCAGGACCATGGCACTGACGTGCAGCAGCCACCAGGCAATGCCACCCAGCACATAGAGGCCGATCCGGCGCCGCCAGGTGTCGGCATGGAGGGGCCAGCGCCGTGCTGCGGCATGCAGCAGGACCAGCAGGCCGAGGCTGGCCAACGCACTGCTGAACTCCTCGATCGAGGTTGCACCCGCGGGGAAGGCCTCGCCGTCACGCACCGCCCGCATCCACTTCGCCAGCACATTGGCGACCGCAGTACCCAGGAACAGTACCGCCCAGAACACGGCGGTCAGCGCTGGACGGTGCGAACGCTCTGCAGCTGGGACGGACAACGCCGCCGGATCTCCATTTTCCATGCCGCCATTGTCGCCCATCCGGCCCCGCGCGCATCCGCCATTGGTCCCTGCCACCCCACCATTGGCCCCAGCGCGGCCTCCATTGCGCCCCTCCCGCTGGTGGAGAAGGCCTGGCAGGCGGACGATGCAGCTTCTTTCCGATGCCCGCCGCCCATGCACCGTCGCCACGATCTGGACACCCTGCGCATCGCCGCCTTTGCGCTGCTGATCCTCTACCATGCCGCCATGGCCTATGTGGCCGGCTGGGATTTCCACCTCAAGAGCGCTTACACCGCCGAGTGGCTGCAATGGCCGATGATCGCGATGAACCGCTGGCGGATGCCGCTGCTGTTCGCCATCAGCGGCATCGCCCTGGGCCTGTCGCTGCCCGAGCACGGGCGATGGGGGCACACCCTGCGCAGGTGCTGGCGCCTGCTGCTGCCGCTGCTGTTCGGCATCGTCGCGGTGGTGTCCCTGCAGGCCTACTACGAGGCGTTGGACAAGGGTGACGTGGCGCCGGGGCTGGCCCGGTTCCTGTGGCGCTACTGGCAGTTCCGGCCGTGGCCGGGCGCGCACTTCAGCGGCGCTGCCTACGGCTTCACTTGGAACCACCTCTGGTACCTGGCCTATCTGCTGCCCTACACCGTGCTCGCGGTGGTGCTGGCCAGCCTGCTGCGTCCGCTGCGCGGTGTGCTGCCGCGCTGGCAGATCGGCGACCGTGCGCTGGGCGGACTGTTGCTGGTGCTGCCGGTGGCCTGGCTGGCCTGGGCGCTGCTGGTGCTGATGCCGCGCTGGCCACCCACCCATGCACTGCTGGACGACGTCTACGTGCATGCCGAGTCGCTGCCGCTGTTCCTTGGCGGTTTCATCGCCGCACGCTGGCAGCGGGGCTGGGAGCTGCTGGTGCGCGGGCGCCGGCTGACCCTGGCGCTGGCCGTGCTGGGGCTGTGCCTGGAACTGGGCATCCGCGCACTGGCCCGGCTGCCGGATGTAGGCGATGTCGACGCCTGGGTACTGGCACTGCCTTGGGGCCAGACCGAACGCATCGGCCGTGCGCTCTATACCTGGTGCATGCTGCTGGCCCTGTTCGGCTGGGCCCGGGTGCTGCTGTCCCGCCCATGGCCGGGCCTGGGCTATTGCCGGGAAGCGGTGTTCAGCTGGTACATCCTGCACCAGACCGTGCTGATCGCGCTGCTGTATGCACTGCGCCCGCTGCAGCTTGGCCCGTGGCTGGAACCCGCCCTGCTGGTGGCCGGCACCATCGGCGGCTGCCTGCTGATCCACGAACTGCTGGTCCGTCGCGTGCGCTGGCTGCGCCCGCTGTTCGGCCTGCGCAACGACGCCTCATCGCTGCCCGTGGCACGTGTTGCAGCGGTGTAGAGCCGGGTCCACACTCGGGTGCTTCGGTCATGAGCCGAGCATCGGCTCGGCTCTACCTGGCCGGATTACCAACGGATGATGAGGACAACGGATGTTCCAGACGCAGTGGCACCTGTGGTTGCAGCACACCTTCGACGCCGACTGGTTCCTGTCGGTGATGCAGTTCATCAGCCTGCTCGGCTATGAAATGGCCTACACCGCGCTGATCCTGGTGTGTGCGTTCGGTGCACGCCTGCGCGCCGGCCTCTGCGTGATGCTGGCGGTGCTGCTGATGGCCTGCACCACGCATGCGATCAAGCAGAGCGCCGCCCTGCCCCGCCCCTCCGACGTGGATGCGGCGGTGCTGGACAAAGGCGAGCCTTCGCACCCGTTCGTGGTGGATGGCGGCGGCCATACCTTCTGGGCACTGCCCGATGCGCAGGCCACCGCGATGCTGCGGGCGCAGCCGCACGCCGACTATGGCTTCAACAGTGGCCACGTGGGCATCACCACGGCGGCGGGCGTTGCCCTGCTGCTGGCGTTCGGCATCCGCCGCCGCTGGCTGCGCTGGACACTGGTGCTGGGCTGGCCCCTGCTGATGGCGATCTCGCGCATGTATCTGGGCCGGCACTTCCTGGCCGATGTGCTGGCCGGTTGGTTGATAGGTGTCGGCGTCGCCCTGCTGGCGTGGCAGTTGATGCCTGGGCTGCGTGGAGAACGACGCTGGCAGCTGCCGGTGCTGCTGGGCCTGGGCGTGGCGTTGTCGTGGGCCTCGTTGTGGACGCCCCTGGTACCGCTGGGTGAAGCCTCGCGCCTGCTCGCACTCGCCCTGCTGGTGGCGTGGCTGCAGTGGCGCGGCTGGCCGGCGGACCCGCAGGGCGTCGTGCAGCGGGTCCTCCGCGTGTTGGCCGTGGTAGTGGTCTACCTGCTGGCGCGGCCGGCCATCGAATGGCTGGCCTACAGAATTCCGCTGCCGGATGCGCCGATCACCGAGCTGCTGTGGCACACCGTAGGCACGCTGCTCATCCTCGGTGGCGGCATTGCGCTGGCACGGTGGATTCCGCGCCAGCGCCGCCATCCGCAGTAGATCCACGCCATGCGTGGATGAATCGGGCGAGGTAGCGCCGGGCCATGCCCGGCGGACGCGGTGGATTCCACGCAGCCACGCATGGCGTGGCTCTACCGCACCTCGAACTCGCCCACCAGCACGGTCTCCGCGCGATCCTTCAGGCGCATGGTGACCATCTGGTCCTTCTGCTGCGGCGTGCCCCAATGCGTGGTCAGGCGCAGCATCAGGGTGGTCGCGCCGGTCACCAGCTGCTGGCGGCTGCCGAAGTAGTTGGCCTCCACCTTGTACCGGCCGGGCTTGGCATCGCGCAGCGAGAACTGCTCGGGGCCGTAGCCGCCGGTGAAGTCCTGCGACATCTGACCGCCCTGGTAGGTCAGCCGGTTGCCGTAGTACGCGCGCTCGCCGTTGGGATCGGTCACCCACAGGTCCATGTCGCTGTTGTCCGCGTCCCAGGCCAGCACCACGCGCAGGTCCAGCGGCATGGCCTGCAGCAGGCGTGGATCGATGCCGCGGGTATCGAGCTGCGGCCGGCTGCGTGACGCCAGGTTGGTCAGCTCATCCAGCGCGATCAGGGCGATGCCATCGAAGCGACCATCCCACGGGCGCACCACCACCTGGTACAGCGGTTCCAGCGCCTGCTGCGGCTTGCCGGCTGCGGCCAGCGCCAGGCCGAGATCGCGGAAGCTCTGCGGCTCCTCCTGCCCCATCGCCAGCACCTGTTCGAACACCGGCACGGCCAGCGCGGGCGCGTCGGCCTGCAGCAAGCGGTAGCCGAGCACGCGCAACAGGTGGCGGTTGTCCAGGTCCATCTCGGCCAGGTTGGACAGCACGCGCAACGCCAGATCGCGCTGGTGCTGCTGCAGCAGCAGATCGGCGACGTCCAGGAAGAACGCGCTGCTGTCGGCATGCGCGGCACGCTCGGCCAAGTAGCGGTCGTACAGCTGGGCCGGCGGCCCCTGCCGCAGGCGACGCGCCACCGGCGAGTCGGGCTGCCATGCGGCCAGCTGGATGCCGAGCTGGCCGTTGTTCGCGGGCCCTGCCTCATCCTCGATCGCCGACCCGGTCACCGCGATGGCATCCAGGGATGTAGCGGCCGCCGGGGCCTGACGGCGTGCACGGGCGGTCTCCATCCGCGATTCGGCGGCCACCATCGGCGCGGGCGGCGGCGCAGGCGCGGCTGGTGCGGGCGCGGCGAGCAGTGCCATCGGTGCACTGGCGGCCGATGGGTCGTGGAGGATCTCCTTCGCTGCAGACGGCGGCGCCTGCTTCGGCCAGCTGCGGTTCCACCACTGCTGGCGCTCCTTCCACTGTGCGGCCACCTTGTCGAGCCTGCGGCGGTCCTCGGCTGCACGGTCGGCCACCTGGCGCGCATAGCCGCGGTCATAGTCGGCGCGCAGCGCACCGGCCGGGCGGATCGCGTAGCGCAGGTAGTCCTGCAGGGTTTCCAGCACGATCAGCGAGGTATCCGGGCCCACCAGCCCGAACTGCTGCGACAGGCGCTGCATCGCTTCGCGGTTGCTGCGCCGGTCCACCGCCAGCTGCTGCAGGCGCGCCTGCGCCCACAGGCCAGCCAGCAGGTCGCCATCGTCGCTGCGGGTGGTCGACGGTAGCCCCTGCCATTCGCCCCCATCGACGCGCACGCGCATCGGCACGCCCTCGGCCGCCAGGCGCGCATGCAACCACAGCCATCCCTGCGCTTCGCTGCGGCGATCGATCACCACATCCTGCACGCCACGCCCGGCGTCGATCTGGATATCCAGCGGCACGGACAGCAGTTCGCGCGTGGCAGCCTGCAGGTCATTGCCCAGCGCCACGAAACGGCCGCCGTGGGCCTCGCTCCAGCCACGCAGACGGGTGACATCGGTGCGTGCGCCGGCACTGCTGATCGCGAACAGGCGCTGGCCAGCGGCAAGCGTCGGCAGTGCTTCCGGGCCGTAGGTCAGCAGGCCATCACTGACCAGCAGGTATTCCTTTACGCCGGGCTGCGGCTGCCAGTTGGCCAGCGCGCTGGCGCCGTCCGGCCGCACCTGCTGCAGCGCCTGGCGCAGCGCGCTCCAGTCGCCCTTGCGGATACGGAAGCGCCGCTCGGCCTCGGGGCGGTCGCGCAGCACGGTCAGCACGACATTGCCCTCGCCCATCGCCGCGAAGTAGCGGTCCAGCAGCGCGAACTCGCGGGTGCGGTCGCGCTGGCCGGCGGAACCGGAACCATCCCAGAGCAGGCCAACGTCGCTCGGCACCGTGCGCGGCGCACGGTCAGCGGGCACCGGCAGCTGGGCCAGCAGGTAGTGACCGTCCTGCCACTTCGCCACCTGCACCTGCGACTGGCGCACCGCAGGCAGGGTCCACTGCAACTGTGCCGGCAGTTGTGCGCCACGCCCCTGCCAGTGCAGTTGCCCGCCCTGCAGGGCAAACGGTGCCTTGCCGGTGGTCGCAGCGCCTGCCGCCTGCAGATCCAGCTTCACCGAGGCCGCGCCTGCAGCGAACTGCAGCGGCAACGCCCATTGCCAGCCCTTGTTGGCGAACGCCAAGGGCTCACGCACCACCAGCTGCACGCGGCGGCTGCCGCCGGCCGGCAGCGGATACACGCGCAGGCGGAACTGGTTGCCCGCCGTCTGTTCCAGCAGGCCCGGGTCGACACCGCGGCGCGCGATCTCCTCGAACACCTGGCGGCCGCGATCCTTCGGCACCGGCACCGCCTCGCGCAGCTCACCATTGATGTCCAGCGCGAAGCCGCTGATCTGCTGGCCATCCCCCAACGGGAACTGCAGCTCGCCTTCCAGCACGCGGCTGTTGGGATTATGGAACTCCAGGGTGATGCGGGTCTGCGCGATGCCCGCCTGGACCTCGCCTTCGATACGCGCCTCGCGCAGCTGGATCGGCTGCTCGGCGGCCGGGGCGATCAGCAGCGGCGTGCTGGCCTGAGGCCGCACGTGGCGTGGCGACTGCGCGCCAACGGGCCAGGCCGCCAGCACCAGCAGGATCAAGGGGGCACAGCGGGCAAAGACCATGGCACGGCTCCAGTGGGATCGTGGACGGTTCAACGCACCAGCACAGCAGATGGGGTTACGGGTCGAACGTGGAGGCATTCCGCCGGGCATGGCCCGGCGCTACCGCAGCGTGCGGGGCCTGTCGAACGTGGATGCATTCCGCCGGGCATGGCCCGGCGCTACCGCGGCGTGCCCGGGTTACGGGTCGAACGTGGATGCATTCCGCCGGGCATGGCCCGGCGCTACCGCAGCGTGCGGGGCCTGTCGAACATGGATGCATTCCGCCGGACATGGCCCGGCGCTACCGCAGCGTGCGGGGCCTATCGAACGTGGATGCATTCCGCCGGGCATGGCCCGGCGCTACCGCAGCATGCTCGGGTTACGGATCTAACGTGGATGCATTCCGCCGGGCATGGCCCGGCGCTACCGCTGCGTGCGGGGCCTTTGGTAGCGCCGGGCCATGCCCGGCGAGCGCGAAGCGCGGCGCTCCGCTGTCAGGCAGGAAGGCAGTGCTCCACGATCAGCTGGATCGCGGTGCCGCCGCGGTAATCATCGCAGGCCAGGCGGTAGGCCAGGTGCACGTGGCGGCTGGGTGCATTGCCGTGCCAGCCGCCGAAATGAATGGCGTTGACCGTGCCCGGCAGGCCGGGCAGGCGCAGTTCCAGCTTCAGGTGGCGCTCCTTCAGCACGCGCCAGTTGGCCACTTCGAAATGGCCGTCGAACAGCGGCTCGGGGAAGCCCTGCCCCCAGGGACCGGCCAGGCGCAGGGCGTCGGCATGGCAGTGGTCGAGTTCGTGCACGCCCAGTTCGCCGTCGCTGAGCACATGCTGCTGCAGCGCGGCCGGGTCCAGCACTTCCTGCACGATGGCGACGAAGGCGGCCTCGAACGCGGGCAGATGCTCCAGGCGCATGCTCAGGCCGGCTGCCATCGCGTGGCCGCCAAAGCGCTCGACCAGGCCGGGATGGCGCGCATCGACCAGCGCCAGTGCGTCACGGATATGCAGGCCCGGGATCGAACGGGCCGATCCGCGCAGGGTGTCGGCGCCGGGCTCGGCGGGTGCGAAGGCGATCACCGGGCGGTGCAGGCGGTCCTTCATCTTCGATGCGACCAGGCCGACCACGCCGGGGTGCCAGTCGGCATCGAACAGGCAGGCCGCCACTGGGCGCTCGCCCTCGGACTGCAGCACCACGCGCGACAGTGCCTGCTCGGCGTCGTCGGTCATCGACTGCTGCACGGCGCGGCGCTCGGCGTTGATCTGCTCCAGGGTCTGGGCGATGTCGCGGGCCTGGCGCGGATCTTCGGTCAGCAGCAGGGCGATGCCCAGCGCCATGTCCTCCAGACGGCCGGCCGCATTGAGGCGTGGGCCGAGCGCGAAACCAATATCGGTGGCCGTCAGCCGTGCGGCATCACGACCGCTGGCTTCGATCAGCGCCTTCAGGCCGACGCAGGCATGGCCGGCACGCAGCCGACGCAGGCCGGCGCTGACCAGGGCGCGATTGTTGGCGTCCAGCACCACCAGATCGGCGACGGTACCGACTGCCACCAGATCCAGCAGCGTGGTCAGGTCAGGGCCCTTGCCATCGGCGAACACACCAGCCTCGCGCATCTGCCGGCGCAACGCCATCAGCACGTAGAAGATGACGCCGACACCGGCCAGCGACTTGCTGGGGAAGTCGTCGCCTTGGAGGTTCGGGTCGACGATGACATCGGCCGGTGGCAGCTGCGGTCCCGGCAGATGGTGGTCGGTGACCAGCACCTGCCAACCGCGCGCCTTGGCCGCGTTGACGCCGGCATGGCAGGCAATGCCGTGGTCGACGGTGACCAGCAGATCCGGCTGCAGTTCGGCCAGCTCCTCCACCAGCGAGGGCGACAGGCCGTAGCCGTGCACCATGCGGTTCGGCACGGCATGGAACACGTGCTGCGCGCCGAGCATGCGCAGGCCGCGCACGCCGACCGCACAGGCGGTGGCACCATCGCAGTCGAAATCGCCCACCACCAGGATGCGCTTGTCATTGGCGATGGCCTCGACCAGCAGCGCGACCGCCGCATCGATGCCGGTCAGCAGCTCGGGCGCATGCAGGTTGCCGAGCCGTGGCAGCGCAAGGTCCGGCGTGGGCGCGCCGCGGCTGGCATAGAGACGGGCCAGCAGCGGCAGTGTGTCGTCGGGCCACGCACCGGGCTGCACCGGCTCGCGGCGCAGGATCATCGGAGTATCGGACACGGGCAGCGCAGCATCGGCGGCAAGGGACATCGGCATCGCCGGGTTGCGGAAGACGTCACCATGATAACGCGGGGCCGGAGACGGGGTCAGACCCCTCTGCCCGCAGAGGGCTCTGACCCCATCGGAAGCATTTGGAATCCCCGACCGTTTCTTTCATGCTTGCCGGCCCTGAAACGGATTTCTGCCCATGCCCCACACCTTGTTCCTGGCCCTCGCCCTCGCCCCGGCCGCCCACGCCGCCACGCCCGAGCCGAAGGCCGGCGTGGTGTTCGAGCACAACGACTGGTCGCTGGCCTGTGACAACACCCGCACCTGCCGCGCCGTGGGTTACAGCGCTGAAGAGCCCGGCAACCTGCTCAGCTTGATGCTGGAACGTTCAGGTGGCCCCAATGCGCCGGTGATCGCGCGCCTGCGCATTGGCGAGGATGGTGAAAGCCCGATGCCGACCGGCGCGCTGCGGCTGCGCCTGAATGGCAAGGACCTGGGTTCCGTGCAGGACACCGGCAATGCCGAGAAGGTGTTGCTGAAGCAGGCGCAGACCGATGCACTGGTCGCCGCCCTGCCCCGCAAGGCGCGCATCGAGATCGTCGATGGCAAGGGCAAGCTGTGGCCGATCTCCGACAGCGGCGCCACGGCCGTGCTGTTGAAGATGGATGAGGCGCAGGGTCGCCTGGGAACGCCTGGTGCGCTGGTGCGCCGTGGCGACAAGGCGGAAGCGAGCGTGCCGGCAGCACTGCCGGTGCCGGTGATCGTGCGTGGCGCGCTGCTGGCACCGCGCAGCACGGATGCGGCATTGGCCAAGGTGCCAGCGCTGCGCAAGGCGATGATCGCTGCGCTTCCGGATGCCGACGAATGCATGCGCGTAAGCGAGGGCGAGCAGGATGAGATCGAGATCCAGCGGCTTGATGCCGGGCATGTGCTGGCCAGCACCAGCTGCTTCAGGGGGGCATACAACTTCAGCAGCGGCTACTGGGTGGTGCAGGACAAGGCGCCGTACCAGGCGAAGTTCGTGACCTCCGATGCGGAGGACTTTGATCGGGAGTCGCGCCTGCTGCAGGGGCGCTTCCGTGGCCGCGGCATCGGCGACTGCATTTCCGGCCATGAATGGGCGTGGGATGGCGCGCGCTTCGTGAAGAGCAGTGAGTTCACGACCGGCCAGTGCCGCGGCATGCCGGGCGGGCATTGGCAGCTGCCGACCGTCGTCAGCACGGTGAGGTGATGGTCTGCAGGGCTGCGCCCTGCACCTGCCGAGGCTCTCAAGCGAAGGCAACGTCAAATGCAAGAGCGGCATTCTGCGGGTTGGCGGGGCGGTGTCGGATCGCGGGGACGCCGCAAGTACGTCCGTGTAGGCTTGGCAGCCGCATCCATGCGGCTGACACCCCGCAATCCGACACCGCCCCACCTTCGACAGGTTCACGCGGCTGTTGGTGGGTGCCGACCGTTGGTCGGCACGGCTGTTGGTAGGTGTCGACCTTGGTCGACACATCTTTCAGATATCGATAGACAAAATGGGGTCAAAGCCCGTTGCGCAGCCACGGGATCCTACCCCGCTCCTCCGACCCCGCTCAGTCGTGCAGCTGGCGGGGCTTTTTCCAGAACTGCCAGCGCTGGCGCTTGTCCAGCTGGAACTGCAGGCCGTCTTCGAAATCCAGCACCAGGCGCTGCAGCTCACCGCGCTGCAAGGCCACCAGCAGCGGGCGGATGGCATCGTTGCCCAGCTGCTGCAGCGAACGCAGCTGGCGCAGGTCGACCAGGGCATCGACAGACTGGTCGCCATCCACCGATACGCCGGCAGCCTGGGCCAGGCCCTGCAGCAGGGCATCGCGGCTGCGTACCTGCACGTGCTGCGTGGTCACCGAGACCGGCATCACGCCGCCGCCCCAGAACCACAGGGAATTGATCGGCTGCTGGCCCTGTGCGGCACGCTGCTGGTTCCACGAATGGTTGTGCAGCAGCACCTGGGCCTCGGTCATCAGGGCACGCCAGCGACGGCCGGCCTCGCCTTCGGGCAGGTGCGAGAACAGGTCATCGCCCAGCACGTCGTCGGGGCTGTCGAAGGTCGGCAGGTCGATGTCGATCGGCAGGCGCAGGTACCAGCGCGCCGGGTCCGGCGCATCCAGCACGAAGCCGGCATCGGCGAACAAAGGCTGCAGCACCGGCAGCAGCGCAAGGCTGTCGGCCAGGGTCGGCCGCAGCGTCTCGCCGTGGCCCATCATCCGCGCACCGTGCATGTCCGGCACCATGCAGGCCGGATCGGCGCGCAGCCAGCACGCGCCGGCGGCATCGCCGACATCGCGCTGGCGGGTCAGTGCGGCGACCGGCCAGTGCGGCGCGGCCACGGTGAAGTGGCGCTGCAGCTGGGCGCGTTCACCCGCATCCCGCTGCACGGCGGTGGCGCGGCCCAGGGCGCGCGCCACCTCGTCTGGCAGTGCAGCCGCTGCAAAGCGGCTGCGTGCCGGCAACAACAGGGTCGCCGTTGCCACCCGGTCAGGCCACGTAGCTGACGCTGACGATCTCGTACTCGCGCTGGCCGGCCGGGGCGTCGATCACGATCGAATCGCCTTCCAGCTTGCCGATCATCGCGCGCGCCACCGGCGAGGAAATGGCGATCAGGCCCAGCTTGATGTCCGCTTCCAGGTCACCAACGATCTGGTACTTCTTCTCTTCGTCGGTTTCCACGTCGGCCAGGGTCACGCTGGCGCCGAACACCACCTTGGAGCCGGCATTGAGCTTGCTCACGTCGATGATCTCGGCGTGCGACAGCTCGCCTTCCAGCTGCTTGATGCGGCCTTCGATGAAGCCCTGTTCCTCGCGCGCGGCGTGGTACTCGGCGTTTTCCTTCAGGTCGCCGTGCTCACGCGCTTCAGCGATCGCGGCGATCACCTTCGGGCGCTTGACCGACTTCAGATGATCCAGTTCATCGCGCAGCTTCTGCGCGCCCTTCATCGTGATGGGGGCTCTCATGCATTCAACTCCTTGTGCAGCTCCTGCAGCGACCAGACGGGGCCGGTGCCGCGGAATTCCAGTGAATCCACCAGCGCCTTGGCGCCGGCAATGGTGGTCGAATAGGTGACGCGGTGCTGCAGCGCCTCGCGACGGATCGAGAACGAATCGTTGATCGCGGCGCGGCCTTCGGTCGTGTTGACGATGTAGACGATCTCGCCATTCTTGATCGAGTCGACGATGTGCGGACGACCTTCGACCACCTTGTTGATGATCTCGCAGTCCATGCCGTGCTGCTGCAGCCACGCGGCGGTGCCACGGGTAGCAACCAGCGTGTAGCCACGCGCCAGCAGCGCCTTGGCCACCGGCAGCACGCGCTTCTTGTCCGGGTCACGCACCGAGACGAAGGCCTTGCCGACCGGCGGAGCCTTGATGCCGCCCGCTTCCTGCGCACGCGCGAAGGCGGCGTTGAAGGTGCGGCCGACGCCCATCACTTCACCGGTGGAACGCATTTCCGGCCCGAGGATCGGATCGACGCCCTGGAACTTGGCGAACGGGAAGATCGCTTCCTTCACCGAGTAGTAGTCCGGCACGATCTCTTCGGTCGCGCCCTGCTCGGCCAGGGTCTTGCCGGCCATGCAGCGCGCGGCGATCTTGGCCAGCGCCATGCCGGTGGCCTTGGACACGAACGGCACGGTACGCGAGGCACGCGGGTTCACTTCCAGCAGGTAGATGGTGTCATCGCCATCGTCGTTGGTCTGGATGGCGAACTGGGTGTTCATCAGGCCGACCACGTTCAGGGCCTTGGCCAGCTCCACCACCTGGCGGCGCAGCTCGGCCTGGGTCTTGGCCGACAGCGAGTACGGCGGCAGCGAGCACGACGAGTCACCCGAATGCACGCCGGCTTCTTCGATGTGCTCCATCACGCCGCCGATCAGGACGTTGCCATCCTTGTCGGCAATGATGTCCACGTCCACTTCCACGGCGTTGTCCAGGAAGCGGTCCAGCAGCACCGGCGAATCGTTGGACACCTTCACCGCGTCGCGCACGTAGCGGGCCAGGTCGGATTCGCCGTAGACGATTTCCATCGCACGGCCGCCCAGCACGTAGCTCGGGCGCACCACCAGCGGGTAGCCGATCTCACGGGCCAGCAGCAGGGCTTCCTGGTCGTTGCGTGCAATGCGGTTCGGCGGCTGCTTCAGCTTCAGCGAATCCACCAGCTGCTGGAAGCGCTCGCGGTCTTCGGCCAGATCGATCGAATCCGGGCTGGTGCCGATCACCGGCACGCCGTTGGCTTCCAGCGCGCGCGCCAGCTTCAGCGGCGTCTGGCCGCCGTACTGCACGATCACGCCCTTCGGCTGTTCCAGTTCGACGATTTCCAGCACGTCTTCCAGGGTCAGCGGTTCGAAGTACAGGCGATCCGAGGTGTCGTAGTCGGTCGACACGGTTTCCGGGTTGCAGTTGACCATGATGGTTTCAAAACCATCCTCGCGCAGGGCCAGTGCCGCGTGCACGCAGCAGTAGTCGAACTCGATGCCCTGGCCGATGCGGTTCGGGCCACCGCCGAGGATCATGATCTTGTTGCGGTTGGTCGGCGCGGCCTCGCACTCGTCCTCGTAGGTCGAGTACAGATAGGCGGTACCGGTGGAGAACTCACCGGCACAGGAATCGACGCGCTTGTAGACCGGGCGCACCTTGTGGGCACGACGCAGCGCACGGATGGCCGCTTCGTTGGTGCCGGTCAGCTGGGCCAGGCGGGCGTCGGAGAAACCGGCGCGCTTCAGCTTGCGCAGGCGCGCGGCATCCAGTGCGTCGATGCCACCGGCAGCGACCTCAGCTTCGGCCGCGATGATTTCCTCGATCTGGTCCAGGAACCAATGGTCGATGAAGGACAGCGCGTAGATCTCTTCCACGCTCATGCCGGCGCGGAAGGCATCGGCCACGTAGAACAGACGCTCCGGGCCCGGGGCCTTCAGCTCGCGACGCAGGGTCTGCAGGTCGTCTTCATTGGTCAGGTCCAGGCCGGTCGGGTCGAAGCCGACCTTGCCGGTTTCCAGGCCACGCAGGGCCTTCTGCATCGACTCCTGGAAGGTGCGGCCCATCGCCATCACCTCGCCCACCGACTTCATCTGGGTGGTCAGGCGGGCATCGGCGGCCGGGAACTTCTCGAAGGCGAAGCGCGGAATCTTGGTGACGACGTAGTCGATGGACGGCTCGAACGAGGCCGGGGTCAGGCCGCCGGTGATTTCGTTCTTCAGTTCGTCCAGGGTGTAACCCACGGCCAGCTTGGCGGCGACCTTGGCGATCGGGAAGCCGGTGGCCTTGGAGGCCAGCGCCGAGGAACGCGACACGCGCGGGTTCATTTCAATGACGACGACGCGGCCGGTGGTCGGGTTGATGCCGAACTGCACGTTCGAGCCACCGGTGTCGACGCCGATCTTGCGCAGCACGGCGATGGAGGCATCGCGCAGGCGCTGGTATTCCTTGTCGGTCAGGGTCTGCGCCGGGGCCACGGTGATCGAGTCACCGGTGTGCACGCCCATCGGATCCAGGTTCTCGATCGAGCAGACGATGATGCAGTTGTCCGCGGTATCGCGGACCACTTCCATCTCGAACTCCTTCCAGCCCAGCACCGACTCTTCGACCAGCACTTCGGTGGTCGGCGACAGTTCCAGGCCGCGGCTGACGATGTCGACCAGCTCTTCGCGGTTGTAGGCGATGCCGCCACCGCTGCCGCCCAGGGTGAAGCTCGGGCGGATGATGGTCGGGTAGCCGACGCGGGTCTGGATTTCCAGCGCTTCGTCCAGAGTGTGGGCGACGGCGGCGGTCGGGCATTCCAGGCCGATCTCACCCATGGCGACGCGGAACAGCTCGCGGTCTTCAGCCATGCGGATTGCTTCGCGCTTGGCGCCGATCAGCTCGACGTTGTACTTCTCGAGCACGCCGTTGTCGGCCAGGTCCAGCGCGCAGTTCAGCGCGGTCTGGCCACCCATGGTCGGCAGCAGTGCATCGGGCTTTTCCTTGGCGATGATCTTCTCGACCGTCTGCCAGTTGATCGGCTCGATGTAGACGGCGTCGGCCATCTCCGGGTCGGTCATGATGGTGGCCGGGTTGCTGTTGACCAGCACCACGCGGTAGCCCTCGTCACGCAGGGCCTTGCAGGCCTGGGCACCGGAGTAGTCGAACTCGCAGGCCTGGCCGATGACGATCGGGCCAGCACCGATGATGAGGATGGTCTTGAGGTCAGTGCGCTTGGGCATTTTCTTCTCTAAGTCAGTACAGCGTGACAAGGGGGGTGATCGCACGCTGTCGATCAGGAATCTTGATCCGCAGCGCCGCGCCAGGGGCAGCAGCGATGCGGGGGCTTACGGTCCATCGCGACGCCACCGGCAAGCCGGCGGCGAACTGATCACGCCTTGCTCTGTTCCATCAGGGCCACGAAACGGTCGAACAGCGGACCCACATCCGTCGGGCCGGGCGACGCTTCCGGGTGGCCCTGGAACGAGAACGCCGGCACGTCGGTGCGGGCGATGCCCTGGTTGGTGCCGTCGAACAGCGAACGGTGGGTCACGCGCAGGGTTGCCGGCAGGGTCGATTCGTCGACCGCGAAACCGTGGTTCTGCGAGGTGATCATCACCCGGCCGTCGTCCAGGTCCTGCACCGGGTGGTTGGCACCGTGGTGGCCGTGGCCCATCTTCATGGTCTTGGCGCCCGAGGCCAGGCCCAGCAGCTGGTGGCCCAGGCAGATGCCGAAGGTCGGAATCTTCACGTCGATGAAGGTCTTGATCGCTTCGATGGCGTAGTCGCACGGTTCCGGGTCACCCGGGCCGTTGGACAGGAACACGCCGTCCGGCTTCAGCGCCAGCACCTCGGCAGCCGGGGTCTGCGCCGGCACCACGGTTACTTCGCAGCCGCGCTCGGCGAGCATGCGCAGGATGTTGGTCTTCACGCCGAAGTCGTAGGCCACGACCTTGAACCTGGCCGGCACGCTGACGAACGCGTTGGCGTCCAGGTCCAGCTGGCCTTCGGTCCAGGTGTAGGTCTTCTCGGTAGTGACGACCTTGGCCAGATCCATGCCCTTCAGCCCCGGGAACTTGCGGGCGGCTTCCAATGCCTTTTCCACGTCGATGTCGCCGGCCATCAGCGCACCGTTCTGCGCGCCCTTCTCGCGCAGGATGCGGGTCAGCTTGCGGGTGTCGATGCCGGCGATGGCGACCACGCCACGCTGGATCAGCCAGTCCTGCAGCGACACCTGGCTGCGCCAGTTGCTGGGACGGCGCGGTACGTCGCGCACGATCAGGCCGGCCGACCATACCTTGGACGCTTCATTGTCCTGGTCGGTCATGCCGGTGTTGCCGATATGCGGATAGGTCAGCGTGACCATCTGCCGGGCGTAGGACGGGTCGGTCAACACTTCCTGGTAACCGGTCATGGCGGTGTTGAACACCACCTCACCGACGGACAGGCCGGGCGCGCCTACGGATTCGCCCTCGAATACGGTGCCGTCTTCGAGGACGAGGATTGCGGCTTGGGTCACGGAAATCTCACTTTGGCTACCGAGGGGGCTGCCGAAGTCACGCCTGCGCTTCACGGAAATCCGGTTGCAAAAAAGCGCGGACGTACGGTCTGGGACCGGTCCGGCTTTCGTGATTCGGCGAGTGCGAATTGTAGCGCTGCCGGGGCGCTCGCGCCAGCGGTTATATCGCTTTATGAACAGGCGATTGCGTATTCATTTCAATCCGGCAGCGTATGCAGGCCATCTGCGGTAGCGCCGGGCCATGCCCGGCGGAACTGACGAGGCCGCCGGGCATGGCCCGGCGCTACCGGTTAACGGGGACCGTCCAGCAGGTCCCGCACCCGGTAGCTGCCCGGCGCCCGCCCCTGCAGCTGGCGGGCGGCAAACAGCGCGCCGCGGGCGAAGATGTCGCGGTTGGTGGCGCGGTGCACCAGCTCGATGCGCTCACCCAGTCCGGTGAACTGCACCAGGTGCTCGCCGACGATGTCGCCGGCCCGCAGGCTGGCGTAGTGCGGCTCCGCCCCGCCCCGCTGTGCAGCCGCGCCCAGAGTGAGCGCGGTACCCGACGGCGCATCCTTCTTCTGCGTGTGGTGCGACTCGACCACGTCGCAGTCCCAGCCGGCCAGCGCCTGTGCAGCGCGCTCGACCAGTTCATCCAGCACCGCCACACCCAGGCTGAAGTTCGACGCCCAGACCAGCGGAATCGCACCCGCGGCCGCCTCCAGTGCCTGCCGCTGCACGCTGGAAATGCCGGTAGTGCCGGACACCAGGCCCGCACCGCGCTCCACGCACAGCGCCAGCATCGGGTCGAAGCCTTCAGGCAGGCTGAAGTCGATGGCCACGTCGAACGCCGGCGCGCCTGCCAGCTCGCTGGCGGCGAAGTACGGCACGCCGTCGATCACGCGCTGGGCCGGTGCGCGGCCGGTCACGGCGGCCACGACCTGCAGGGTTTCGGGGTGTTCGGCAGCCAGGCGCAGCAGGGCCTGGCCCATGCGCCCGGAAGCGCCATGGATGAGCAATCGCAGGGGAGTCTGGTTCATGCACGCAGGCTAGCGGCAGCGTGCAGAACCGTCCAGTAGATCCACGCCATGCGTGGATGGG
>JAAIGF010013735.1_pt1 | contig 19545 bp, 13 predicted proteins | sample 6487441 | NCBI WGS metagenome assembly JAAIGF01 (sample SAMN13974129, study PRJNA590717) | phyllosphere metagenome | biome: pepper field; feature: multiple bacterial spot infested pepper fields; material: pepper leaves; isolation source: leaves from pepper fields | host: Capsicum annuum ... | reverse complement strand
GCATCGTTGAGGTGGCAGGCGCTGACGTGGCGGATACCGATGCCGCGCAGCGCAGGCGCCTCGGTCTTGCAACGCGGCATGGCATGCGGGCAGCGCGGGTGGAAGGTGCACCCCGAAGGCGGCGACAGCGGCGACGGCAGCTCGCCCTGGATCGGCCGGTACTCGCGCCGCGTGGCATCCAGGCTGGGCAGTTCCGACAGCAGGGCCTGCGTATATGGATGATTGGGCTGGTTGAAGATGGTCCCGGTATCGGCGATCTCGACGATGCGGCCCAGGTACATGATGACCACGCGGTCGGAGATGTGGCCCACCACGCCCAGGTTGTGGCTGATGAACAGGTAGGTCAGGTCGAACTCGCGCCGCAACTCGGCGAACAGGTTCAGCACCTGGGCCTGGATCGACACGTCCAGCGCCGCCACCGCCTCGTCGCACACGATCATCCTGGGCTTGAGCGCCAGGGCACGGGCGATGCCGATGCGCTGGCGCTGCCCGCCCGAGAACTGGTGCGGATAGCGCGCCGCATAGGCCGGGTCCAGGCCGACCTGGCGCATCAGCCCCGCCACGTACTGGGCGCGCTCGCCGCGCGACACCAGCCCGTGCACCATCGGTGCCTCGCCGATGATGTCGGCCACCCGCATGCGCGGGTTGAGCGAGGCCATCGGGTTCTGGAAGATCATCTGCACGTCCAGCTCGTAGCGGCGGCGTGCGGCGGCATCGAGCGTGGACACCGGCTTGCCCTGGTAATGCACCTGTCCGGCCGTCGGCGGATTGATGCCGGCGACGATGCGCCCGAGCGTGGACTTGCCGCAGCCGGACTCGCCCACGACGCCGATGGTTTCACCGGCCATCACGTCGAGGTCCACGCCCGCCACGGCCTGCACCAGGCTTGGACGGCGCGGGGCGCCCAACCAGCCCGCGATGCGCGCAGCCAGGTCGGGATTCTGGGCAAAGTGCTTGCGCACCCCACGCAGGGACAACAAAGGGGTGGTGGTCGACACGTCGACCGCCTGGGGTTCCGATACGGCGTTCACAGCACGGCCTCCGATTCAGTCGCCAGTTCGTTGGCGAACCAGCAACGGGCCTGCTGGCCGTTGCGCACGGCGATGCTCGGCGGAACCTCCAGACAGGCGTCGGCCGCCCGGGGGCAGCGCGGTCGGAACGCACAGCCCTGCGGCAAATTCAGCAACGAGGGCGTCATGCCCGGAATCTGCGCCAGCATCTGGCCATGGGTCTCGCGGGTGGGAATCGAATGGATCAGACCCTGCGTGTACGGGTGGGCGGGGTGCCGGATGACATCGCCCGTGCGCCCGTTCTCGACCACCCGGCCGGCATACATCACCGAGATATGGTCGGCCAGCCCCGACACCACGGCCAGGTCGTGCGTGATCCAGATCAGCGCCGTACCGGTCTCGCGGCACAGCTTCTGCACTTCATAAAGGATCTGCGCCTGGATGGTGACGTCGAGCGCCGTGGTGGGCTCGTCGGCGATGATCAGGCGTGGACGGTTGAGCAGGGCAATGGCAATCGCCACGCGCTGGCGCATGCCGCCCGACAACTGGTGCGGATAGGCCAGCAGGCGCTCGTCCGGCGCGGGAATGCCCACTTGCGCCAGGGCGTCGCGCGAGCGGGCGCGCGCGGCCTGCGTGCTCACCTTCTCGTGCGCCTGGATGGCTTCGATCATCTGGGTGTCGATGCGCAGCACGGGGTTGAGCGTCATCATCGGGTCCTGGAAGATCATCGCGATCTCCTTGCCCCGCAGCCGCTCCAGGCGCTTGTCGGTGGCGCCCACCAGCTCTTCGCCGAGATAGCGGATGCTGCCGCCGACGATGCGGCCGGGCTCGTCGATCAGGCCCAGGATGGAAAAACCCGTGATGCTCTTGCCCGAGCCGGACTCGCCGACCAGGCCGAGGATTTCTCCCGGCTGGACGACCAGATCGAGGCCGTCGACGGCCTTGACCACGCCGCCACGGGTGAAGAAGTGTGTCTGCAGGTCTGTGACCTGCAGCACGGGCGCACCGTCGGCGGTGCGCGCAGGCATGCTCGTCATGGTGGTTGCCCCGTCAGCGGTCATTGTGAGGATTGAGCACATCGCGCAGGTGGTCGCCCACCAGGTTGATGGCGACGATGGCCAGCGCCAGTGCGATGCCCGGGAAGAACGAGATCCAGTAATTGCCGGACAGCAGGAACTCGAAGCCGTTGGAGATCAGCATGCCCAGCGAGGGCTCGGTCACCGGCACGCCCATGCCCAGGAACGACAGCGTGGCCTCCAGCGCGATGGCATGGGCCAGGTCGATGGTGGCGATCACGATCAGCGGCGGCAGGCAGTTCGGCAGCATGTGGCGCAGCAGGATGCGGCCCCAGCCCAGCGACATACAGGCTGCCGCTTCGACGTACTCCTTGCTGCGTTCGACCAGCGCCGCACTGCGGGCAGCGCGGGCGAAGTAGGCCCACTGAACGATGATGAGCGCAATGATTACCTTGTCCACCCCCTTGCCCAGCACGGCCAGCAGCACCAGCGCGACCAGGATGGACGGGAACGACAACTGGATGTCGGCGATGCGCATCAGCAGCGCATCGACCCAACCGCCGAAATAGGCAGCGATCAGGCCTACCAGCGTGCCGATCATCAGCGCGGCCACGACCGACACGGCCCCCACCATCAGGCTGGTGCGCATGCCGTAGAGGATGGCGCTGAACAGGTCGCGCGCCTGCCCGTCGGTGCCCAGCCAGTAGGTGATCGAGCCGTCTGCGCTTTTGCTCAGCGGCGGCAGCTTGGAATCGAAGATGTCCAGCGCACCGATGTCGTAGGGGTTCTGCGGCGCGATAAGCGGTGCACAGATCGCCGCGCCGACGACGATCAGCAACAGCACCAGACCGAGCATCGCCAGCCTGCTGGCGGCGAACTCGCGGCGGAAGCGCTGCCAGGGCGTTTCGACGGACACCGTTTTCGGCGTGTCGGCGGCATTGCCCGCAGCGGGACTTTGAGCGCTCATGCCCGTCCTCCTTGGATTCGTACACGCGGATCGATCACCGAATACAGGATGTCGACCACCAGGTTCAGCATGACCAGGAAGAACACCACCATCAGCAGGTAGGCCACCACCACCGGCCGGTCGAGGGTGATGATGGAATCGATCAGCAGCTTGCCCATGCCCGGCCATGCGAACACGGTTTCGGTCACCACAGCGAAGGCCACGACCTGGCCGAATTCCAGACCGCTGATGGTCACCACCGGGATCAGGATGTTCTTGAGCAGGTGCACGCGCACGATGCGTCGCCAGGCCAGGCCCTTGGCGCGGGCGAACTTGATGTAGTCCTGCGGCAGCGCCTCGCGCACCGCTGCCCGCGTGACGCGCACGATCAATGCGCCCTTGGCCAGGCCGATGGTCAGGGCGGGCAGGATGATGTGGGCCCAGCCGTCGAGCGTGAGCAGGCTCAGATCGATGGGACCGATGGATCGCGTTTCGCCCCGGCCGCCCGACGGCAGCCAGCCCAGCGTCACCGCGAAGACCATGATGAGCATCAGGCCGACCCAGAAGTTGGGCAGCGAGAAGCCCAGGATCGAGCCGGTCATGATGGTGCGCGCACTGGCCGCACGCGGCCTGAGTCCGGCCACGATGCCCAGCGGCACACCGACCACGACCGCCAGCACCATGGCCACCCCGGCCAGTTCGAGCGTGGCGGGCATGCGTTCGAGGATCAGGCCCATGGCGGGCTGGTTGGCCAGGAAGCTGCGGCCGAAATCGAGCTGGACCGCCTGGCTCATGAAGACCAGGTACTGCCGCCACAGCGGCTGATCCAGGCCCAGCGACGCGCTGATGGCGGCGCGGTCGGCCTCGGTCGCTTCGGGGCTCGCCAGCATGGAGACGGGATCGCCCACCATGAAGATGCCGACGAAGACCAGGGCCGACATCACCAGCATCACGAGGATCGCCTGCAGCAGGCGGCGGATGATGAATGCAAGCATGAGAGAAAGCCGGAAAGACGGTACACGGGCGCGCGTTCACACCGGCCGCGCGAGGCGGCCGGTGCAGGACCCGAACAAGCCGTCGGGTTACTTCGCTTCGGTGAAGTCCTGGACCAGGGTCATCTGGTCCGCACGACCCTTGTAGTCCATGCCCTTCTTCATGCCCCAGGTGGACAATTCGAAGTGCAACGGGATCATGGCGTAGTCCTTCATCGCCATCTCGCTGGCCTGGGCGAGCTTCTCGCCACGCACCTTGTCATCCATGATGACGCCCGCTTCTTCCACCAGCTTGTCCATCTCGGGGTTGGAATAGCGGCTGCGGTTGGTCGTGCCGACACCCTTCTTGGGATCGGGCGTGACCAGCAGTGCGTTGAGCGCGTTCGACATTTCGCCGGTACTGACCGACCAGCCCGCCAGATAGGCGCTGTACGCGTAGGAGTCGCGGTTCTTGAAGAACACCGGCGGCGCAGCGGCCTCGACCGTGGTCTTGACGCCGATGCGGCTCCACATCGACGCGACGGTCTGCGCGACGCGGCTGTCGTTGATGTAGCGACCATTGGGCGAGCCCAACTGCAAGGTGAAGCCATTCGGGTAGCCAGCTTCGGCCAGCAGTTTCTTGGCCTTGTCCACATCGACCTTGGGCGCCTGCGCCAGCGCCTTGCTGGCACCCAGCATGGTCGAAGGCAGCAGTTGCCCGGCCGGCTGGCCGACGCCGCCCATGATGCGTTCGACCAGGGCATGCCGGTCGATGGACAGCGACAGGGCTTCGCGCACCCGCTTGTCGAGCAGCGGATTCTTGTCGGCGCCGGTGATGCCCGGCGTCTTCTCGCCGTGCTGGTCGAGCGCGACGTAGATGATGCGCGCCGACGGCTTCTCGACGATGTTCAGGCCTGCTTCCTTCTTCAGGCGCGGCAGGTCGTCGGTCGGGGGATCTTCGATCACGTCGACGCCACCGGACAGCAATGCTGCCACCCGTGCGGCCGCACTGGACAGCGGCCGGTAGGTGACCTTGTCCCAGGCGGGTGCCTTGCCCCAGTAGTGCGGGTTGCGATCGAGCACCAGTTCGGCGCCGCGCTTCCAGGACACGAACTTGTACGGGCCGGTACCCACCAGGCCATCGCCGTTGTTGAGTTCGGCGGTGGTCTTGCCTTCGGCGGCGGCGCCCGACGCGGCCTTGGCCGACAGAATGGGCAGGTTTGCCAGATTGGAAATCAGCAGTGGGAAGGGCTGCGAGGTGGTGATGCGAACCGTGAGCGGATCGACCGCTTCGACCTTTTCGACTTTCTGCAGATAAATGGTGAACGGCGACGGGCTGTTGGGCACTTTGCCTGCCCGGGCATAGCTGAACACCACGTCATCGGCGGTAAACGGCGAACCGTCCGAGAACTTCACGCCGGATCGCAGTTTGAATGTCCAGGTATTGCCTTCGCTGGTCCAGGATTGCGCAAGCGAAGGCATGGGCTTCAGATCGCCGTCGGTCATGACCAGCGTATCGAAAATGGTCTGCGCAATCTGGTTGTTCGGCGTCAGCGCATGGTATTGCGGGTCGAGCGAGCTGGGCTCGGTCTTCAAGGCCACCGTCAGATCGCGCGCCACGGCGCTTTGCGCCGTCAATCCTGAAAATGCCGCGACAATCAAACCATACGACCACAGACGCACCAGTTTGGTTCGCATCGTGCCTCCTATTTGTGCTCTTTAGAAAAATTATCTAAATGAGTGCATTTTTGGCGAAGCCCGGATCAATTTCCTCGATCTCGTATGCACCCATGTCTCCGAAGCACAGTGTAGGAAGATAGCGGCGATATTCCAAAGCTATTTTTTATCGTCGCTGATTAACTGAATGACTAATTATCTCCGTACTTGTCAGGGTTAATACTCGACGCGTCCTGGGAAAGCGCGATCTGCTGCAGGACATGGTCGCGATACAGCGCCACCGACGGCGGCAGGACCTGATCGGTACGCCAGACCATGCCGATGGGGCCAGCCACGCGCGGCACGTTGATGGGCACGATGCTGGCCACGCCACTGTCGTGCCAGCGCCTGGCGATGCCGCGCGGCACCAGCGCAAGGTAGTCGCCCGCCTGCAGCAACGAGGTCATCGACAGCCAGTCGTCGGTTTCGATCAGGTTGGCGGGAGCGATCAGGCCGTGACCGGCCAGGAAGCGGTCGAAGTAATCGCGGATGGGCGTGCCGGGCTGCGGCAGTATCCAGGCGTTCCTGACCAGGTCGCGCCAGTCGGGGTGGGCGTGACGTGCCACCGGATGTCCGCGCGAGGCGACCACCACGGTCGATTCGAAGACGATGGGCGCATTGGCGAAGATGGGGTCCAGGGCATCCTGGGTCAGCCGGCCGAACACGAGGTCGATGCGGTTCTGCCGCAGGTCGTCGAACAAGGCAGCCAGCACGCTGCGGCCAAAGCGCAGGGTGATGTTGGGATACTGGGCCTTGAAGCGGGTGTTGACGTCGGCGATGAAGGGCTGCGCCGAGATGGTCTGCATGCCGATGCGGACGGTGCCGACGGCGCCGGCGTGCAGCAGCATGAGTTCTTCGCCGAGCGCATCGACTTCGGCGAGGATGCGGCGGGCGCCGGCGATCATGCGCACGCCCACGGGCGTGGGACGCAGTTGGTTGCGCTGTCGTTCGAAGAGGGTGCCGCCGAGCAGGTGTTCAAGTTCGGTACAGGCCTTGGATACGGCAGCCTGGGAGACGTTGAGTTGTTCGGCCGCGGCTTTGATGCTGTCGCATTGCTCCAGGGTGAGCAGGAGGCGCAGGTGCCGCATCTTCAGGATCTGCTGGAATCGCTGTGCGTCTGGATGCACGGGGCTGTTCTCCGCCTGTGTGGACGGGCCATTCTTTCACAGGGAAGAGAGCTGGACCGGATATGGCGCCATCCACGATCCGCAGTCATGTGATTGCATTGGCGGATCTTGGCGATTGATATACATTCTTCCATGTATATCCAGATCAGGAGATCACGATGCAAGTGGCAAAGTGGGGCAACAGCCTGGCCGTCCGTCTGCCTGCCAGCGTAGTAGAGGCGCTGGAACTGAATGAAGGTGACGATATCGAGATCGTGGTCGACACGCCGCGCAGGTTTGCGGTGCGCAAGCAGCCCGGCCCCGATGCATTGCTGGAACGGCTGAAGCTTTTCCGAGGCAAGCTGCCCGCCGACTTCAAGTTCGACCGAGAGAAGGCAGGCGGCCGTGGCTGACCGTGCAACAGTGTTCCTGGACAGCAACGTGGTGCTCTATCTGCTGTCCGAGGACTCGCGCAAAGCAGACGTTGCGGAAGCGTTGCTCAGGCAGGCACCCATCATCAGCGTACAGGTGCTCAACGAAGTCACCTACGTCTGCATCCGAAAGCTGAAGATGGACTGGGACGACATTGCCCAGTTCCTGGAGCTCGTGCGCAAGTTCTGCAAAGTCGTGGCACTTACCGAAGACGTGCACGACCGCGCTCGGCGACTCGCACAACGCTATCGCCTTTCTTTCTACGACGCCTGCATCGCCGCCGCAGCGATCGCGGCAGGCTGCGGCACGCTCTACACGGAAGACCTGGACCACGGCCAGATTCTGGAAGAATGCCTCTGCATCCAGAACCCATTCCGTCAGGACTAGAAAAGGCTCATCGCAGATTTGCGAGGCGAATTGGGGATACCCTGTCAGCGTACCGCCGAGTCGCCTCGCAAATCCTCGATGGACCAGAAAAAGGGGCGCCGCAGCGCCCCCTTTCAGATTCAGGCCACGTCAATGAATCAGGCAGCCTGCTTCTGTTCCTTGCCTTCGGGCAACAGCCGGTTCACCGCGCTCAACACGGCCTTGAACGATGCCGTCACGATGTCGCGGTCGACGCCCACGCCAAAGCCCGTGGACGAACCATTGACGCGCATTTCGACATAGCAGGCGGCGGCGGCATCGGCGCCCTTGCCGATAGCGTGCTCGTGGTAGTCGACCAGTTCGATGTCGGCATCGATGGCGTGGACGAAGGCGTCGATGGGGCCATTGCCGGTCGCGGAAATCGTGGCGGGCTGGCCGTCACGGGTGACGTCCACATCGACCTTGACCGCGCCCTGCTCGCCCGCGATGCGATGGCGGACGAAGTGGTAAGGCGCTTCGCGGTCCAGGTATTCCTGGCGGAAGATGTCGTAGACGTCGTCCGCCGTCACTTCGCGGCCTTCCTCGTCGGTCACGCGCTGGATCGCGCGGCTGAACTCGATCTGGAGGCGGCGCGGCAGTTGCAGGCCGTGTTCCTGTTCGAGCAGGTACGACACGCCGCCCTTGCCCGACTGGCTGTTGACGCGGATGACCGCATCGTAGCTGCGGCCCAGGTCGGCCGGGTCGATGGGCATGTAGGGCACTTCCCACAAGGCATCGGGCTTCTGCTGCGCAAAGCCCTTCTTGATCGCGTCCTGGTGCGAACCCGAGAACGCGGTGAAGACCAGGTCGCCCACATAGGGGTGACGCGGGTGCACCGGCAACTGGTTGCAGTACTCGGCCGTGCGACGCACTTCGTCGATGTCCGAGAAGTCCAGGCCCGGATGCACGCCCTGGGTATACAGGTTCAGCGCAAGCGTCACCAGGTCGACGTTGCCGGTACGCTCGCCGCTGCCGAACAGGCAGCCTTCGACGCGATCGGCACCTGCCATCACGGCAAGTTCGGCGGCCGCGACCGCAGTGCCGCGGTCGTTGTGCGGATGCACGCTGAGGATGATCGAGTCACGGCGCGCCAGGTTGCGGTGCATCCATTCGATCTGGTCGGCGTAGACGTTTGGCGTCGAGCCTTCGACGGTCGCGGGCAGGTTGAAGATGATCTTGCGATCCGGCGTCGCGCCCCAGATTTCGGACACGGCGTCGCACACTTCCTTGGCGAATTCCACTTCGGCCGAGCTGAACACTTCCGGCGAGTACTGATAGATCCACTCGGTTTCCGGATGCTGGTCGGTCAGCTTCTTGATGAGCTTGGTACCGTCGATGGCGATCTGCTTGACCTGCTCTTTCGACATGTTGAACACGATCTTGCGGAAAGCCGGCGCGATCGCGTTGTACAGGTGGACGATGGCGCGCGGCGAACCGGCCAGCGACTCGATGGTGCGCGAGATCAGGTCTTCACGCGACTGCGTGAGCACCTCGATGGTGACGTCTGCCGGAATGCGCTTTTCTTCGATCAGCGTGCGCACGAAATCGAAGTCGGTCTGCGAGGCCGACGGGAAACCGACTTCGATTTCCTTGAAGCCGATCTTCACCAGCTGTTCGAAAAAGCGCAGCTTGCGCTCGGCGTTCATCGGCTCGATCAGCGACTGGTTGCCGTCGCGCAGGTCGGTGCTCATCCAGATCGGCGGCTGCGTGATCGTCTTGCTCGGCCACGTGCGATTGGGCAAATCGATCTGTACGCTGGGACGGTACTTGGAAGCGGGGTTCTGCAACATCATGACAACACCTTTGGCCTGGGGCCTTGTGCTCGTCGGCTGCCGGATGGGTGGCAACCGGTTCGTCTACCGCCAGAGAGCATCGCGGCGCAGGATGGCGCGCGCATGACAGTCGGACATGCGCGGTGGCGCATCGGGGACGAACGAGAACGGAAACGGAAAACCGGGGGTGTGGCGAGGGGCTGCCGAGCTGCCACGAGCGCTAGGCTCGGCAACCGATCGTTAGGTGTAGCAGCGAGGCGGCGGCCGCGACGGGCAGCGCGAGGAAAGCAGGACGACGGGCGACGTGCGCGCGAACACCGGCCGGCTGCACGGTGGCAGTCGTCTGGGCGGCGAAAGGGGCGTCGACACGAGTCATAGCGACAAAGTCTTGCACAGGTTCACGGGCGGCGCAAGCCAGCAAGGCTGACCGTTGCCGCCCGTTCGGCGGGTCGTTCAGGGGCTCACTTCCAGAGCTCGCAGCGGCTTTCGGCCTTGGTCATGAAGGCCTGCTCGCCCGGAATCGTCTGCACCAGACGGTAGTAATCCCAGGGCTGTTTGGACTCGCCGGGCTTCTTCACTTCCATCAGGTACATGTCGTGCACCATGCGTCCATCGGGGCGCACCACCCCGTGCGGCGTGAAGAAATCGTTGATGGGCGTGGCGCGCAAGTGGGCCATGATGCGGTCCGGATCGGTGCCCCCGGTTGCTTCGACCGCCTTCAGGTACTGCGTGACGGCCGATGCGTTGCCAGCCTGGAACATGGTCGGCATCTTGTTCATTTTGGCGTAGTAGCGCTTGGCCCACTCGCGCGAGCGATCGTTCAGGTCCCAGTACCAGCCGTCGGTCAGGTACATGCCCTGGGTCAGGTCCAGGCCTAGCGAGTGGATGTCGGTGATGAAGATCAGCAGGCCCGCCAGGCGCATGGTCTGCGTCACGCCGAACTCGTTGGCCGATTTGATCGCATTGATTAGGTCGCCGCCCGCATTGGCCAGCCCCAGGATCTGCGCCTTGGACGCCTGCGCCTGCAGCAGGAAGGACGAGAAGTCCGCGCTCGACAGCGGGTGCTTGACGCTGCCCAGCACCTTGCCGCCATTGGCCTTCACGATTTCGCCGGTGTCGTGCTCGAGCGAGGTGCCGAAGGCGTAATCGGCGGTGACAAAGTACCAGGTCTTGCCGTCGGGCCGCTTGGCGATGGTCGAGCCGGTGCCGCGCGCCAGCGCGGTGGTGTCGTAGGCGTACTGGATGGTGTAGGCGTTGCATTCCTCGTTGGTCTGGCGCGTGGTGCCGGCACCGACCGAGATGAACACCTTCTTCTTTTCGCCCGCGACGTTGCCCAGTGCCAGGCTGGCGGCGGAGTTCACGCCGCCCACCAGCAGGTCCACGCCCTCGCGGTCGAACCATTCGCGGGCACGCGAGGCAGCGATGTCGGCGCGGTTCTGGTGATCGGCCACCAACAGCTCGATGCGCTTGCCCAGGACCTTGCCGCCGTGGTCGGCAATCGCCATGCGGATGGCCTCGGCGCCGCCGGTGCCGTCCATGTCGGCATACAGGCCCGACATGTCGGTGATGAAGCCGATGCGCAGTACGTCGTCGGCAGCCTGTGCAGGCGCGAACCAGGTCGCGGCAGCGGCCAGGACGGCCGTGCAGAAGGTTCTTCTTGCGGCCGGGCTGCGCCGGGACGGCAAGTGTCCTGACGACGGCGTGACGTGGGGGTGTGTTTTCATGATCTCCTCGCGGGTGATGAGTCCGTGCGCCGGATCTGATGCCCGGCGTCTGGCGCTGAGTTCGGCAGGTGCCGGGGCTTACATCGATTGGTCGAGCAGCCGTGCGTAGTCGTCGGCGCTGGCATCGCGCGGGTTGGTGCGATGGCTGTGGTCGGCAAGCGCGCCCTCGACCACGCGCGGCAACATGTCGCGCGTGACGCCCATCTGCGACAGCGTGGCGGGCAGGCCCAGGCGCTGGTTGAGGTCGCGGATGGCCGGGCCGATGGCGTCTTCGCCAGGCAGGCCCATTGCGTGCGCCAGGCGGGTGTACTTGTCGTCGCGCTGCACCGTGTCGGCGTCGCGATTGAAGGCGATGACGGCCGGCAGCAGCACGGCGTTGAGCGTGCCGTGGTGCAGGCGCGGATCGACGCCGCCCAGCGCGTGGCTCATGCTGTGGACGCAGCCCAGCCCCTTCTGGAAGGCCATGGCGCCCTGCATGGAGGCGCTCATCATGTTCCAGCGTGCATCGCGGTCGCTGCCGTCGCGGGTGGCGCGCTCGATGTGCCGCCAGCCGCGCCACAGGCCGTCCAGGGCGATGCCTTCGGCGGGCGGATTGAACAGCGGCGACAGGAAGGTTTCGATGCAGTGGGTGATCGCATCCATGCCGGTGGCTGCCGTCAGGCTGGGCGGCAATCCGAAGGTGAGTTCGGGGTCGCAGATGGCCACGCGCGGGACCACGTACGGCGACAGCACGCCGACCTTGCGGCCATCGTCCAGAATGAGGATGGCGGCACGGCCGACCTCGCTGCCGGTACCGGCGGTGGTCGGAATGGCGATCACCGGGGCGGTCGCGGACGTGATGCGGGCCAGGCCGCCTTCGATCACGGCGAACTGGCGCAGCGGGCCGTCGTGCGTGCCGCACACGGCCACGCCCTTGGCCAGGTCGATGGCCGAGCCGCCGCCGACGGCGATGATGCCGTCGTAGCCGCCCTCGCGATACTGTCGGGCGGCCGCGCGCACGGCGTCTTCGTTGGGGTTGGGCGGGGTCTGGTCGAAGGTGCCGACGCCATCGATGCCGGCCAGTTGGGCCAGCACCCGATCGAGGATGCCCGCGGCCTTGACGCCCGGGTCGGTGATGACCAGGGGCCGGGTGATGCCGATGCGTTCGCACTCCTGGCGCAGCAACGTAAGCGCGCCGTAGTCGAACTGCACCTGGGTGACGTAATTGATGAGGGCCATGACGGATTGCCTGTGGAATGGGTGTGGTTTACCGTCGCGGCGACCTGCGCAACACACAGGCCGTCGCGAGGACAGGTCGATTCCATCCTAGACAGTCGCGTCCGCCCCGCCCATTGAAAGCTTCCTATACCGGCATAAGGTTTCGTCATGTCCAGCCCGCCTGATGCCCCCTTGCCCGCCGCCCTGCCCTCACTGGACACCATGCTGTCGCGGCTGCGGCTCAAGCAGTTGCGCCTGCTGTGCGCGCTGGCCGATCACGGCTCGCTCATCAAGGCCGCCGAGCAGCTTGCGATCACGCAGCCGGGGGCGAGCAAGTCGCTGCACGAACTGGAATCCACCCTGGGCGTGACGCTGTTCACGCGAACCAACAAGGGCCTGACGCCGACGGCGGTGGGTCACTGCGTGATCCGCTATGCGCGTCTGATCCAGACCGATCTGTCGCACCTGCATGACGAGATGCACGACGTGCTGCAAGGGCACGGCGGCCGGCTGGCGGTGGGCGTCATCATGGGCGCCGTGCCCTTGATGAGCGAGGCGCTGACGCGGCTGCTGGAGCAGCGCCCCGAGATATCGGTGGAGATCGTCGAGGACACCAGCGCGCGGCTGCTGCGCCTGATCGAACAGGGCAGGCTCGACGCGGCGATCTGCCGCACCAGCATCAGCCAGCGGCCCGATCTGTACGACGCCGTCGATATCCATGACGAAACGCTGGCCGTGATCGCGCACAGCGACCATCCCCTGGCGGGCAACGAAAGCGTGGAGCTGGCGGAACTGGCGTCCTCGCGATGGGTGGTCTATTCGGCCACGATGCCGATGCGGCTGCTGCTGGAACGGGAATTCCAGCAGGCAGGATTGCGCTTCCCGCTGCAATTGCTGGAGACCACCTCGGCGTTCACCACGCTGTCGTTGCTGCAGAAGAACCCGCGCATCGTCGCACTGGTCTCCACTGAAGTGGCGGCCTTCTGCACGCGCTTCGGCATGGTCAGCGTGCTGCCACTGATGCTGCGTTCGCGCAGCGAGCCTTATCAGCTGGTGACACGGCACGGGGCGGTGCTGTCGCCGCTGGCGAAGATGTTCGTGCGGGAATGCATGCCTGAAGGCTGAGGCACCGGGACGAGTTCCCGGAAGCCTGCCTTTTCCAGGAGCCTCGGCCAGCCCATCGGTTCGCCTCTTCTTCTGCCTGCCTGGGTAGATCGCCTGGACAGACCCCGCACCCTGACCGTGAGCCTGCATACCCCGCTGGTTTCCAAGCGTTGCCCGAGGCCGATGGACGCTGCGGCGACCCGCCTCATAAAATCCGGCGTTCCCCTTTTCCCGGACATGACATGGACTGGCAGACCCTGGAAACCCGCTTGGTCGACGTGGCGAGCACCTACCTGGAAAGCGTGCTCGCCAAGAGCCGCCACAAGCTCTACGCCGCCGCCTTCCACAGCAGCTACCGCTGCGAGGGTGACACCATCGATCTGCCGAGCTTTGCGGCCAACAGCCTGGAAGCCTTGCGCGAAGATCATCCCAAGGACTGGCAGAAACCCGGCTTCTGGACCGTGAAGTGGAGCCCGGTGGATTGGCGCTGGGACGACATGCCCAACGACGACGAAGTGCTGCTCAAGCTCAATGACGCGTTGAACGCACAAGCCGCAGCAGCCAACACCCGCGAGACATGGCAGGCGCTGGAACAACGCTTCATGCAGACCGTGACCGCAGCCGCCCGCCAGATCCACGAACGATTCGCCCGGCATCCGAAGGTCTGCGACGACTTCGTGGTGGTCTTCATCGATGACGACGGCGGCGCTGACCTGGCGGGTGCCAGCATGAGCCCTGAACTGTTCAGGCATCACTTCCCCGGGCAGTTCGAGGCAAACCAGTTGCGCACGCAGCTTGCCAGCCAAACCGTGGCGGAACAGGCCGCGTATTACGCCAAACAACTGGACAGCAACGATTCGGAAGACATCGACGGCGAAGAGGCCGAGCGCTGGTTGATCGCGCATGGCGAAGCCGCCGCGCCCCTGATGATCGCCCGCCTGGCAGACCGCCGGAAAGCCTGGGACGCCGCTTTGGTGCTTGGTCTGTCAGGGTTCGTCAGCGACGAGGTGCTCACCGCGCTGCGTGCGACGGTGCTGGACGCCGCCTACCCCGAGGAAGCCCGCAACTGGGCGGCCAGCGCGCTCGGCTACCTGTGCGACACCGACTGGCTGCTGGCCCAGGCAGACGATCCCGCCCTGCTGCCTTTCGTCATCCAGGGCTGCACCGCACCGTTCTCAGGCTTCCGCGATCGCGCCGCGCAATCTGCGCCCCTGGACTACCGCCCGCTGGAAAACCTGCTGCAGGCCCACCCTGACGCGTTGAAGGCAGTGGGCGAAGAAATGAAACCCGGCAGCGACGCCTGCGAGATCAAGCCTGACGAAGTACCCGAAGCGCTACGCGGCCTGCAATCCGCCCACGCCCCCATACGCTGGCATGCTGCCATCGTGCTGGGCGAGCCCTACCTGGGTGAAGAAGCGCTGGCGCTGGCCCGACCCGCCCTGAAGACGGCATCGTTGAAGGACACCAATTCGAAGGTGGCCAGGATGGCGAAGGATTCGCTCAAGCGGATCGGGAAGTAAGCAACAGGGTTTGAAGAGGGCGAACCAGCTTCGAGGCGTCGCCCCCCCTCATCTCAACGAACGCCTATCGTCTCACCCCAAACTACTCATCAACGCCCGCTTCAATTCATCCTCCGTCCGGCCACTGCGCGCGGCGTAGTCCGCGACCTGGTCTTCACCGATGCGGCCGACGTTGAAGTACTGCGATTCAGGATGGCTGAAGTAGAAACCTGACACGCTGGCGGCCGGGAACATGGCGTAGCTGTCGGTCAGGATCATGCCGATGTCGTTGGCGCCCAGTACCTCGAACATGTCGCGCTTGACCGTGTGTTCGGGGCAGGCCGGGTAGCCGGGGGCGGGGCGGATGCCTTGGTAGGCTTCGCGAATCAGGGCGTCGTTGTCCAGGGTTTCGTCGGCGGCGTAGCCCCACAGGTCGCGGCGCACGCGGGCGTGCATGCATTCGGCGAAGGCTTCGGCCAGGCGGTCGCCGATGGCCTTGAGCATGATGCTGCCGTAGTCGTCGTGCTGCTTCTCGAAGTCGGCCTCCTTCTTCTCGATGCCCAGGCCGGCGGTGACGGCGAACAGGCCGATGTAGTCGGCGATGCCGGTGGACTTGGGCGCGATGAAGTCGGCCAGGCACTTGTTGTCGACGCCTTCGCGCTTGACGGTCTGCTGGCGCAGGTTGCGCCAGGTGAACAGCACCTCGGTGCGCGACTCGTCGGTGTAGACCTCAATGTCGTCATCGTTGATGGTGTTGGCCGGGTAGAAGGCCACCACGCCACTGGCGGTCAGCCAGCGGCCTTCGATGGCGCGCTTGAGCATGGCGCGGCCGTCTTCGTAGACCTTGCTGGCGGAGTCGCCCACCACCGCGTCCGACAGGATCGCCGGGAAGGGGCCGTGCAGGTCCCAGGTCTGGAAGAAGGGCTGCCAGTCGATGTAGTGCGCCAGCTCGGCCAGGTCGAAGTTCTTGAACAGGCGGCGGCCGATGAACTTGGGCTTGGGCGGCACGTAGCCGTCCCAGCCGATCTTCGGCTTGTTGGCACGCGCCTCGGCAATCGGCACCACGGGTGCGACCTTGCGGCTGGCATGCTGGGTACGCACGCGTTCGTACTCGGTGCGCAGTTCGTCGATGTAGGCGCTGGCCGAATCCGACACCAGGTTCTGCGCCACGCCGACCGAGCGGCTGGCGTCCGATACGTAGACCACCGGGCCATCGTAGTGCGGGGCGATCTTCACCGCCGTGTGGACGCGGCTGGTGGTGGCGCCGCCGATCAGCAGCGGGGTGTTGCGTTCGCGGAAGTAGTCGTCGCGCTGCATTTCGGACGCGACGTAGGCCATTTCTTCCAGGCTGGGCGTGATCAGGCCGGACAGGCCGACGATGTCGGCGCCAGACTCGCGCGCCGTCTTGAGGATCTCGGCGCACGGCACCATGACCCCCATGTTGACGACCTCGAAGTTGTTGCACTGGAGGACGACGCTGACGATGTTCTTGCCGATGTCGTGGACGTCGCCCTTGACGGTGGCGATGACGATCTTGCCCTTGGGCCGGACGTCGCCGCCCGCGGCCTGCAACTGGCGCTTCTCTTCTTCGATGAACGGGATCAGGTGGGCCACGGCCTGCTTCATCACGCGGGCGGACTTCACCACCTGCGGCAGGAACATCTTGCCCTCGCCGAACAGGTCGCCGACCACGTTCATGCCGTTCATCAAGGGGCCTTCGATGACCTCGATGGGACGGCCGCCGCGCGCGGCGATCTCGGCGCGCACTTCTTCGGTGTCCTCGACGATGAAGGTAGTGATGCCGTTGACCAGGGCATGCGACAGACGCTCGCCCACGGGCAAGGCGCGCCAGGCCAGGTTCTCTTCCTTCTTCACGCCCGAGTTCTTGACCGTCTCGGCGGCCATCACCAGGCGTTCGGTGGGCGTGCGCTCGTCGGCCAGATCGGTCTTGCCGACGGGCTCGGCGCGATCCAGCACCACGTCTTCGACCAGATCGCGCAAGGACGCATCGAGGTCGGCGTACACGCCGAGCTGGCCAGCGTTGACGATGCCCATCGTCAACCCTTCGCGAATGGCGTAGTACAGGAAGACGGTGTGGATGGCCTCGCGCACCGGCTCGTTGCCACGGAACGAGAAACTGACGTTGGAGATGCCCCCGGAGATCTTGGCGTGCGGCAGGTTCTGGCGGATCCAGCGCGTGCCCTCGATGAAGTCCACGGCGTAATGGTTGTGCTCGTCGATGCCGGTGGCGACCGCGAACACGTTGGGGTCGAAGATGATGTCTTCGGGCGGGAAGCCGACTTCCTCGACCAGCAACTGGTAGGCGCGGCCGCAGATGTCCTTGCGGCGCTGCAGGGTGTCGGCCTGGCCCTGTTCGTCGAAGGCCATCACCACCACGGCGGCACCATAGCGGCGGCACAGGCGCGCATGATGCAGGAAGGGCTCGATGCCTTCCTTCATGGAAATCGAGTTGACCACCGGCTTGCCCTGCACGCAGCGCAGGCCCGCCTCGATGACTTCCCATTTGCTGCTGTCGATCATCACCGGCACGCGCGAGATGTCGGGCTCGGACGCGATCAGGTTGAGGAAGCGCGTCATGCAGGCCACCGAATCCAGCATGGCCTCGTCCATGTTGATGTCGATGATCTGCGCGCCGTTCTCGACTTGCTGGCGGGCGACGGCCAGCGCCTCGTCGTACTTCTCTTCCTTGATGAGGCGCGCGAACATCTTGCTGCCCGTGACGTTGGTGCGCTCACCGACGTTGACGAAGAGGCTTTCCTCGTCGATGTTCAGGGGCTCCAGGCCCGACAGTCGCATCTTCGGCGGCACGGTCGGCACCGCGCGCGGCGACAGCGCGGTGACCTTGGCGGCAATGGCCGCGATGTGCGCAGGCGTGGTGCCGCAGCAGCCGCCCGCCATGTTCACGAAGCCCGAACGGGCGAATTCTTCCAGCAGGCGTGCGGTGTCTTCGGGCAGCTCGTCGAAGCCCGTGTCGCTCATGGGATTGGGCAGGCCGGCGTTGGGATACACGCAGACGTAGGTGTCGGCGATCTTGGCCAGTTCGGCCACGTACGGGCGCATCAGCGCCGCGCCCAGCGCGCAGTTCAGGCCAATGGTGACCGGACGTGCGTGACGCACCGAATTCCAGAACGCTTCGACCGTCTGCCCTGACAGGATGCGGCCCGAGGCATCGGTGACCGTGCCCGAGATCATCACCGGCAGGCGCTCGCCGCGCGCTTCGAAGACCTCTTCGACCGCGAAGATCGCCGCCTTGGCGTTGAGCGTATCGAAGATGGTTTCGATCAGCACCACGTCGATGCCGCCATCGAGCAGGCCGTTCATCTGCTCGACGTAGGCGGCGCGCAATTCCTCGAAGGTGACGTTGCGCGCACCCGGATCGTTGACGTCGGGCGAGATGGACGCCGTCTTGGGCTGCGGGCCCAGGGCGCCGGCGACGAAACGCGGCCGGTCCGGCGTCGAGACGGCATCACAGGCAGCGCGCGCCAGCTTGGCCGACACCAGGTTCAGCTCGTAGGCCAGTTCGGGCAGATCGTAGTCGCCCTGCGCGATGGACGTCGCGCCGAAGGTATTGGTCTCGATGACGTCGGCGCCGGCTTCCAGGTACTGCCGATGGATGGCCTCGATGACATCGGGACGCGTCAGGCTCAACAGTTCGTTGTCGCCCTTCAGGTCTTTGTGGTGCTCGGTGAAGCGGTCGCCGCGGAAGTCGGCCTCGCCCAGCTTGTACTGCTGGATCATCGTGCCCATGGCACCGTCGAGGATCAGGATGCGTTCACCCAGCAGGCGGGCGAATTCTGCGCCACGGGTGTAGGACGACAGCGGATACGGAAGGACGGGAAAGGACACGGCGGGCTACCTGCGGAGCGCCGCCCCGGTTGGACCGCCCCGCGCCACGGGGTCGTGTCGCCAGGGTGGCTCGGACGACGGAGAACCGATCATGGTAGCAAAGCAGGGGCGCCAAGGCGGGACATGGTGGCCGTGCTGTCGGGGTTTTTGCCACCGGCCGAGCCAAGGTAGACGCCTCTTTTCTTTGTGCCCGGCAGCCGCGAGCAGGATGAGGCCAGCTACCCGATGGACGCATTCAACGCAATTCGCGCCCCGTGATACGCGACAGCACCCGTACCGGCGACTGCTCGGGATGGGCCAGCGCCGTGACCGGCACCTGCCAGCTTTGCACCAGTACGTAGCCGGCGGCCACGGTGGCCTGGGCGAGCTGGTCGGGCAGGCACAACCAACTGGTGCCGGCCGGGAAGCTGGCTTGCGCATGGCCAGGATCACGCTGCCAATCCAGATCGCGCACCAGTGCGGCCTGCATGCGCTCCAGCGCCCTGCCCGCCTCGCTGCGGCCGGGGCGGGCGGCGCTGAAGAACCCTCCTACCCGGGCCAGCAACGAGGGCGAGTCCTTGCCCACGGCTGCCGCGCCATAGCGCTGCGCCAGGCTGGCGAAATCGCCGCCCAGGCGCCAGACGCACGCTGTGCCCTGGGGGTCGATGTTGCTGAAGACACGCAGCACGCGCGTCTGCGGCGAGCCGTCCGGGTCCAGGCGCAGCAAGGCATCGCCACGCAGCCGGGCCGAGTCGGCCTTGCCGCGCGTGCGGGGCACGGTCAGCAGCGTGGAAGGCTGCG
>JAAIGF010026345.1_pt1 | contig 19550 bp, 18 predicted proteins | sample 6487441 | NCBI WGS metagenome assembly JAAIGF01 (sample SAMN13974129, study PRJNA590717) | phyllosphere metagenome | biome: pepper field; feature: multiple bacterial spot infested pepper fields; material: pepper leaves; isolation source: leaves from pepper fields | host: Capsicum annuum ... | reverse complement strand
TCGCGCTGGTCGGCACCCACGGTCTGCACGTGACCTCCGGTCTTATCTGGATGGCGGTGCTGATGTTCCAGGTTTCACGTCGTGGCCTGACCAGCACTAACCGCACGCGTATCCTGTGCCTGAGCCTGTTCTGGCACTTCCTGGACGTCGTGTGGATCTGCGTGTTCTCGGTTGTCTATCTGATGGGGGCGATGTAATGAGTCATTCTACCGATCATAGCGGCGCTTCTCACGGCAGCGTGAAGAGCTACATGACAGGATTTATCCTGTCCATCATCCTGACGGTCATTCCGTTCGCCATGGTGATGAGTGGCTCCGCCTCGCATGCGGTTATCCTTGGCACCATTCTGGTGACCGCTGTGGTGCAGATCGTGGTACACCTCGTGTACTTCCTGCATATGAACAGCAAGTCCGATGAAGGTTGGAACCTGACCGCATTTATCTTCACCGTAATCATCATTGCGATCGTGGTTGTCGGCTCCATCTGGATTATGTGGAACCTGAACTACAACATGATGATGCACTAAGAGCGGCGAGTATGTTTAAGCAATACCTGCAAGTAACGAAACCAGGCATTATTTTTGGCAACCTGATCTCCGTGATCGGCGGTTTCCTGCTGGCCTCCAAAGGCCACATCGACTATCCGCTGTTCGTCTGGACGCTCCTTGGAGTATCCCTGGTGGTCGCCTCGGGTTGTGTATTCAACAACTACATCGACCGGGACATCGATCGTAAGATGGAACGGACGAAAAACCGGGTGCTGGTCAAAGGGCTGATCTCGCCAGAAGCTTCGCTGGTGTACGCCACCTTGCTGGGTATTGCTGGCTTCATGCTGCTGTGGTTCGGCGCTAACCCGCTGGCCTGCTGGCTGGGGGTGATGGGGTTCGTGGTTTATGTCGGCGTCTACAGCCTGTACATGAAACGCCACTCCGTCTACGGCACGCTGATTGGCTCACTCTCCGGCGCTGCGCCGCCGGTGATTGGCTACTGCGCGGTCACCGGTGATTTCGACAGCGGTGCGGCTATCCTGCTGGCTATCTTTAGCCTGTGGCAGATGCCTCACTCCTACGCCATCGCGATTTTCCGCTTTAAGGATTATCAGGCGGCGAATATTCCGGTGCTGCCGGTGGTGAAAGGCATTTCGGTCGCCAAAAACCATATTACGCTGTACATCGTCGCCTTTGCCGTGGCAACCCTGATGCTCTCGCTGGGCGGCTACGCCGGGTATAAATACCTGGTCGTGGCGGCAGCGGTCAGCGTCTGGTGGCTGGGCATGGCGCTGCGTGGCTATAAAGTGGCCGATGATAAAGTCTGGGCGCGTAAGCTGTTCGTCTTTTCTATCGTCGCCATCACCGCGCTGTCCGTGATGATGTCCGTTGACTTTATGGTGCCGGATTCACATAGTCTGCTGGCTTACGTGAGATAATTACGCACTCCAGTACGCTCTAAGGCCCCGTATTTACGGGGCTTTTTCTTTCCTGTTTCATCATCGCTTTCTTTCTCATTTCATACTTCCCTCCCCTCCCCCGTCGCTTTCCCACTATCTTTCATATCAAAAAATGAGGAAAAATTGAGCCAGTACGCATCGGGCATCACTCGCGCCGCACGGTCCTGCGATGCTACCTTTCGCCGGGGCTCTTGCCCCTTTGGGAAATAATCACTACAAGGAATTGCAATGAAAGAGTTAACACTGAACGAAATGGAGTATATCTCCGGTGGCTTTAATCTGTTCGGCGCAGCCAGCGGCTTCGCCAGCTTTGTCGCCAACTCTGGCGTCGGCTTCACCTCTTTTGTTCTGACCTCCGGCACCGCATTTGCCTCCTTCGTCGGCGACAGCGCGATGGCGTTTGGTTCCTTCCTGACCGGACAGTCAAACTGGGAAACCTTTGTGACCGCCGGAAAGGAAAACTGGGGAAGCTTTGTTAACACCGCCGGCAACAGCTGGAATACTTTCGTGAATAACGCGGCCAGCGACTGGAACACCTTTCTGACCAAAGCGTCGGCCTAAGCGACGTCTATCTTAGGGCAGCGCCACTGGCTGCCCTGTTTAACCCACCAGCATCGCCTGCGCGCTGTAGAGCAGATCGAGGTGATCGCGGCATAACGCTTCCAGCGAAGTGCGCGATTGATGACTGGTCAGACTCAGCGCCCCCCACCAGGTCCCTTCCCTGTCGGTTAACGGCACCGCCAGCACCAGCATGCCAATCTCAAACTCCTGCTCAATGGTGGCGTATCCCTGGCGCCGTACCTGGGCGATTTTCTCCATCAGCGACGCGATATCGGTCACCGTATAGGGGGTACGTTGTTCCCGGGTTATGCGCTGCAGGACGGTCTCACACTCTGCTTCCGGCAGCGAAGCCAGCCACAGTCGCCCCCCGGCGGTACAGAAAATGGGCACCCGCTCCCCAAGCCGCACCGACGTAGAGTTGAACGGCGTATGCCGACTGCGGGCGATATAGACCAGTTCATCTTCATCCACCACCCCCACCGAGGCGTGCTCTTCGGTCCGGCTGGCGATGTATTCGACAATCGGCCGTACCATGCGAGGAAACTGCGCCGAATCGACATAGGCCTGGCCAAGCCGCAGCGTCTTTGGGGTAAGCCAGTAATAGCGCCCGTCGGTTTGCAGATAGCGCTCATGCAGGAGCGTCAGCAGAAAACGTCGCGCGGCGCTTTGCGTCAGGCCGCTCATTTTCGCCGTCTGGGCGACGGTGAGCTTTGGGCAGGTTTTGGAAAAAAGCTGAATTAGCGCCAGCCCTTTTTGTAAACCGACGATCAGATCGCGTGGATGAATGGTGTTTTGCATATTCGCTCACATTTTTGCAACATCATTATCGATTTCCTGCGATTATCGCAGCGTTCGTGCGATTAACAACCGACATGTCCGAATTCTGCGTTGTCGCTCCCAGCTTCCACTGAAATACTTTCACAACATTCATTTAACAAATGAGGTTTGAAATGGTCAGTGGAACTACCCAGGTTGTCGCCGTGATTGGTCATCCGATCGCCCAGGTGAAATCACCGGATAACTTCAACCGCTACTTTGCCGAACAGCACATGGACAGCGTCATGATCCCGGTGGATATCGTCCCGGACGCGGTGGCCGCCTACCTTAACGCTCTGCGCGGCTGGCAGAACATGACCGGCGTGCTGGTGACGGTACCGCATAAACAACGCGCCGCCGCGCTGGTCGACGACCTCACGCCGCGCGCCCGCCGACTCAACGCCGTCAATGTGATCCGCAAGCTGGCGGATGGCCGCCTGCAGGGCGATATGCTGGACGGCGTCGGCTTTCAGCTCGCCGCCGAGGCGCAGGGTTTTCAGCCGGCAGGTAAGCAGGCGCTGCTCTCCGGTTGCGGCGGCGTCGGCAGCGCCATCGCCTGGGGACTGTGCGAGGCGGGGATCCGTCGGCTGGCCCTGCACGATCAAACCCCGGCCACCCGGCAGCGCCTGCATGACCTTCTGGCTGAGGCCTTTCCGGCGGTGCAACTGAGCGCGCTGCCAGACACCCTTTACGGCCTCGATCTACTGGTTAATGGCTCACCGGCCGGCATGGCCGGATTTGATGAGCTGCCTCTACCGCAGGCGCTGCTGGATACGCTCGACAGCACCACTCATGTGGCCGACGTTGTCACCGCCCCGGTGATGACGCCGTTGCTCACTTTCGCCGCCGCACGTGGTTGCAAAGTACAGACCGGGCCGGAAATGGCGCTGGCGCAGATGAGGCTGATGGGCCAGTTTATCGGCGCCATCCCGCAGGCGCAGGGAGCGGCGGCATGAAGAGCTGGGATGTGATCGTCATCGGCAGCGGCGCGGCCGGTTTTGCCGCCGCGGTCACCGCCTGCTGTAAAGGGCTGTCGGTGCTGATGCTGGAGAAAGCCGGCCAGTTCGGCGGCACCTCGGCCATCTCCGGCGGCGCCGTGTGGCTGCACGATACCGACCAGGCGCGCGCCGAGGGCAAAAGCGGTAGCGCCGAGGCGATGAAAACCTACCTGCGAACCATTATCGGCGAGGGCCAGTACCGAGAAGATCTTGCCGAAGCGTTTGTCAGCGCCGGGCGGGAGGCGCTGGCCTTTCTCGAGCGTGAGGGGGCAGTAAAGTACAGCCTGCGTCCGCTCTCGCCCGATTACTATCCGGATGAACCCGGCGCAGTCGACGTCGGTCGTGCGCTGGAGGTGGTGGAGTATGACGGCCGTGAACTGGGGGACGCGTTTCGCGACCTGCGTTCACCGCCGCCGGGGATGCTGCTGTTTGGCGGGATGATGGTCAACCGCGTCGATATTCAACATTTTCTCGACATGCGCCGCTCGCTGCGCTCCCTGGCCCATTGCACCCGGCTACTGCTGCGCTATGCCCGCGACCGGGTGAAGTACCCTCGCGGCACCCGCCTGGCGATGGGCAATGCGCTGATAGCCCGCATGGCGACAACGGCGCTGCGTAAAGGCATGAACCTGCGGCTGAATGTCAATGTTCTGGCGCTGTGCGAAGCGCAAGGCGCGGTCCACGGGGTGGAGATTGAGTATCAGGGGCAAAGAGAGACGCTGCACGCCCGGCGCGGGGTGGTGCTGGCCGCAGGCGGCTTCGCCGCGGGCGCGCTGGCGGCGCGCTATCGGCCACATACCCGCGAACACTTCACCATGTCGCCGCCGGCCAACGATGGCGCCGCGCTGCGTCTCGCGGCGGCGCTTAACGCTCGCGAGGGAGCCGATCGGCCATCCAATTTTTTCTGGGCGCCGGTATCGGTGCTGACCCGGGCCGACGGCAGCGAGGAGCGCTTCCCCCATCTGGTAACCGATCGCGCAAAACCGGGCGTGATTGCCGTCAATCAGCGGGCGGTACGCTTCGTCAACGAGTCCAGCTCCTATCACCATTTCGCCAGCGCAATGCAGGATGCAGCGGAAAATGCCCCCTGTTTTTTACTCTGCGACGCCCAGGCGATGAAGCGTTATGGCCTCGGGCTGGCACGCCCGGCGCCGGTCAATAATGACGCCCTGGTCGCCGCCGGCTATCTGCACAAAGCCGATACCCTGGCCGCGCTGGCGCAACAGCTTGGTCTGGATGCCCAAACCCTGAGCGAGACGGTAGCCCGCTACAACCGCGACGCCGCGCAGGGCGTGGATCGGGAATTTGCTAAAGGCGGCAACAGCTATAACCGGGCGATGGGCGATCCGGGCCATCAGCCTGACGCCTGTAATGCCCCCCTGCTCAGCGCGCCGTTCTATGCCATCAAACTTTATACCGGCGATCTGGGGACCTCACGGGGCCTGGTCACCACCGCCGATGCCCAGGTCGTCAATACCGAAGGACACCTCATCCCGGGGCTGTACGCGGTGGGAAACGACATGGATTCGCTGATGGCCGGCACCTATCCGGGCCCCGGCATTACCCTCGGCCCGGGGCTGACGTTTGGCTATCTCGCCGCCTGCCATCTGGCACAACACTCCACCCACTAATCAGGAAAACATCATGATCTACGAAAAACGCACGTACACCATCAATCCGCTGAAAATGGCCGACTGGCTGGCGCTGTACCAAAGCGATGCCCTGGCGGTGCAAACCGACCATCTCGGCCAGCTAATCGGCTTCTTTTTTACCGAGATCGGCGTGGTCAATCAGGTAGTGCACATCTGGGCTTATGAAAGCCTGGACGATCGTCTGGTGCGCCGCGCGCGGATGGCCCAGGACGAACGCTGGCAGACCTTCTCGCGTAAAAATCGCGAACTGGCCGCCGTGGAACGCCTCGAGTCGGTGCTGATGCGCCCCACCGCTTTTTCACCTCTGCAGTAAGGAGTCCAACATGAGCGGGCCTGTGAAGGTGGATGTGCTGGTGGTCGGCTCCGGCGCCGCGGGGCTCTCTGCCGCGGTGACTGCGGCGATGCACGGCGCCAGCGTCATGGTGGCGGAGAAAGCGTCAGTGCTCGGCGGAACCAGCGCCTGGTCCGGCGGCTGGCTGTGGATCCCCCGCAACCCGCTGGCGCGGGCGGAGGGCATCGACGAAGCAGCCGACGCGCCGCTGACCTATCTGCAGCATGAGATGGGGGGCGAAGCCGCCGATATTCGTCTGCAAACCTTCCTGCGTTACGGGCCGGAGATGGTGGAATTTTTCCATCAGCGGACGGCGGTGCAGTTTCTCTCGGGCAGCGCCATGCCGGACTTTCACCCGTCGCCGGGTGCGGCGAACGGTGGGCGGTCGGTCACCGCGCAACCCTACGATGGCCGCCTGCTCGGCGACTGGCTCCATCGCCTGCGTCCGCCGCTGGAAACCATTAGCCTGGGCGGGATGGGCATCGCCGGCGGCGCGGATATGGCGCATTTTTTCAATGCCACCCGCTCGCCGCGCTCCGCGCTGTATGCTGCCCGCCGCCTGCTACGCCACGGCTGGCAGCGGCTACGCGCCGGACGGGGGCAGCATCTGGTCAATGGCAATGCGCTGGTCGCCCGTCTGCTGCGATCCGCCCTCGACGCCGGCGTGCGTTTTCAGCTCAATGCCCCGGTGGTCCGGCTGCTGCAGGGTCCGCCGGGCGTGTCCGGCGCGGTGCTGCGCAGCGACGGCGGGGAGATTCACGTCGAAGCTGGCGCCGTGGTGCTGGCCTGCGGCGGTTTTCCCCACGATCGCCAGCGGCTGGCGCAGGTGGTGCCCCACGCGGCGGAGGGTTACGGCCATTTCTCCGCCGCACCGCCGGACAATCAGGGCGAGGGGATCAGGCTTGGCGAATCCGTCGGCGGCCAGTTCGACACTTCCCTGCGCCACCCGCTGGCCTGGGCGCCGGTGTCCCGCGTCACTCTGGCCAGCGGCCAGCAGCTAATGTTTCCTCATCTGGTGGAGCGCGCCAAACCCGGGGTGATCGCCGTCCTGCCCAACGGCAAACGTTTTGTTAACGAGGCCGACTCTTATCATGACTTTATCGCCGCCCTGCTGGCGGCCACACCCGCGGGCGACACGCCGCAGGCCTGGCTGCTGGCCGATCGTCGTACGCTGCGTCGCTACGGCCTGGGCCACGCCAGACCGTTCCCGTTCACCCCCACCGCCTGGCTGCGTACCGGCTATCTGCAGCGAGGAAACACCCTGGCGGAGCTGGCGAAGCAGTGCGCTATCGACGCCAATGCGCTGGCGGAAACCGTTGAACGCTTTAACCACTTCGCCAGCACTGGCGAAGACGTCGATTTTCACCGCGGGGCCTCAGCCTATAACCGCGCCCAGGGTGACCATCAGGTGACGCTCGGACCGCTGCGCGAAGGGCCGTTCTACGCGGTGCGCATTCTGCCCGGCTCGCTGGGCACCTTCAGCGGATTGCAAACCGACGAACACGCCCGGGTGCTGGATGAACAGCAGCACCCGATACCGGGTCTGTACGCCATCGGCAACGACATGTCGAGCGTGATGCGCGGCTATTACCCCAGCGGAGGGATCACTCTCGGGCCCGCCATGACCTTCGGCTATCTGGTGGGTAAAGGCCTGACAAAAAAAACAATATAAACAATAACATAACTTGATTTCCACGAATGGATGCACCCTAACTCTCTTCACCTGCAACTGTACCGGAGCCCTTTATGAACAAGCGTACCCTATCGCTCGCCGCGCTGACCCTGCTCGATGTCCCTCCCCCCGAACAGGTGCGGATTGCGGCCAGAACCGGTTTTACCCACGTTGGACTGCGACTGCTCCCCGCCACACCGACCGACCCGGACTACGACATGCTGGGCGATACCCCGGCCGTCCGGGCGACGCTCGCCGCGTTGATGGAAACTGGCATCCGCGTGTCGGACGTGGAGATCGTCCGCCTGACCCCCGGGTTTACCCTCGACGATCGGCTGCAGCGTTTTATGGAGACCGCCGCGCGTCTTGGCGCCGGACAGGTGTTAGTCGCCGGCAATGATGACAACCTTCAGCGCAGCGCTGACAACCTCGCCATCCTCGCCGCGGCCGGTCGTCCATTTGGGCTGACCATGAATCTTGAGCCGATGCCCTGGACCCAGTTGCGCAACATCGCCGCAGCGCAAGCACTAATCGCCGCCAGCGGGCGGGAAGACATCGGCATTCTGGTGGACGCTCTCCATTTCTGGCGCGCGGGAGAATCGCTCGCCGCCCTCTCCAGCCTGCCCGCGCATCATCTCAACTATATGCAACTCTGCGATGGCGCGGCGCAGAGGCCGGAGAGCGAGCAGGAACTTATCCGCCAGGCCCGCTCGGCGCGCAACGTGCCGGGGGAAGGCGGTCTGGATCTGCATGGTCTGATGTCGGCCCTGCCGGCGACGCTGCCGGTCTCTCTCGAAGTGCCGCTTGACGGCGAGCAAGGCGCCCTGCCGCCTCTTCAGCGGGCGCAGTTACTGTTCGATGCCGCGCAGCCCTACCTGCGCTCCTGCGCATAAGGAATACGCTATGACACAGACTCAACGCCTGGATGTCAGAGAGTTAATAAATCGTAACCCGCTGAGCCGATTTCAGAAGCTGATTATATTTCTCGGCTTTTGCGTCATCGCTCTCGATGGTTTTGATATCGCGATCATGGGCTTTATCGCCCAGACGCTAAAGCTGGAATGGGGGGTAAGCAACCACCAGCTGGGTCTGGTGATCAGCGCCGCGCTGATCGGCCTCGCGCTGGGGGCGATTTTCTCCGGCCCGCTCGCCGACTGGCTGGGACGTAAGAAAATCATCATCAACAGCGTTTTCTTCTTCGGTTTCTGGACCATCGCCACCGCCTTCTCGCACAACGTAGAACAGATGATGTTCTTTCGCTTTATGACTGGCCTCGGGCTGGGCGCCGCGATGCCGAATATCGGGACGCTGGTGTCGGAATACGCCCCGGAACGCCAGCGTTCATTTATTATCACCGTCATCTTTTGCGGCTTCACCTTCGGCGCGGCGGCGGGAGGATTTTCGGCATCGTGGCTGATCCCCCAGTTTGGCTGGCACTCGCTGATGGCGCTCGGCGGTATTCTGCCGCTGCTGTTTGCCCCCCTGCTCATCTGGCTGCTGCCGGAATCGGTTCGTTTTCTGGTGATCAAACAAGCGCCCGCGGCGCGCATACGCGCCATTCTTAACCGTCTCTATCCCGGACAAATCAGCGACAATGTGACGTTTATCCTGCCGGCGCAGCCAGCGGCCGGCAACGCGATGCGCATTGTCCTCTCCCGCCAGTACGGTTTCGGCTCGCTGATGCTATGGCTGGTCTACTTTATGGGGCTGTTCCTGGTCTATATCCTCGGCAGCTGGCTGCCAACGCTGGTTAAAGCGGTAGGAATGACCGTTAGCCAGGCGGCCATCATGACGGCGATCTACCAGGCGGGCGGCACCCTCGGCTCGTTGTTTGCCGGCTGGCTGATGGACAGGATCAACCCCCATCGCGCGCTGGGGATAATCTACGCCGTTGGCGGCCTGTTCACCATGGCGATGGGCTACGCCGCGGGCAGCTTTGCCTTGCTCTGTATGCTGGCGTTTATCAGCGGCGCCTGCCTGAACGGCGCGAATACCGGCATGAACGCCCTCTCCGCCCGCTACTACCCTACACAGGCGCGGGCGACGGGCTCCAGCTGGATGCACGGCGTCGGGCGCATCGGCGCCATTCTCAGCGCCTTTGCCGGCGCCGAGATGATGGCGCTCAACCTGCCCTTTGAAAGCGTCTTTTTGATCCTCGGCATCCCGGCAGCCCTCACCGTCGCAGGCCTGGCGGCGAAGGGCATCTTTGCGGCCGGTCATCCTCCCGTCGCTTCAACTTCCCCCGCGTCTGTGCGCGGAGCGTCATAGCGGCATCTGGTCCCCGGTGCAATCGGCGGATTGCACCGCCTTCAGCAGCTAATAAAGAAAATTTATTTCATATTTTGTTGAAACGAAAACGCCCGCAACAATCTGGACGACTCCGGCAGGCGATATCCCGCCCTCACCTTTTCAACCAAGCGCAAAAGAAACTATCGCTAATTCGATCCCCCTCGCATATATGGAAAATAAATTCCACAACACAATTGAAACAGAACAAACATTTCCTTAAGTTGAAGTCAGTCTATCCGGATGCGCGTTGCCGCAGGTGTCGGCATTGAGCGCCTCAGAGTGCAAATGATTTCAAAAAGGAGAGCACCATGTTAAACGGCCTGAAACCCTTATCCCGTTCCCTGCGCTGGGGCATGGTCGGCGGCGGGGGAACCAGTCAGATCGGCTACAGCCACCGCTGTGCGGCGCTGCGTGACAATGTTTATACCCTGCTGGCCGGCGCGCTTGACGTCGATGCCGAGCGCGGGCGCGCGTTCGGTGAGCAACTGGGCATCGCGCCGGAGCGCTGCTACGCCGACTACCAGACCCTGTTTCGCGAAGAGGCGCAGCGCCCTGACGGGATCGAGGTCGTCTCGGTCACCACCCCGAACAATACCCATTTCGCCATCACCAAAGCGGCGCTGGAGGCGGGACTCCACGTTATCTGCGAAAAGCCCCTCTGCTTTACCGCCGAAGAGGCGCGCGAGCTGGTGGATCTGAGCAAAAAACAGAACAAAATCGTCGGCGTCACCTACGGCTATGCCGGCTATCAGATGATCCAGCAGGCGCGGCAGATGATTGCCGATGGACTGCTCGGCGAGATCCGCATCGTTAACATGCAATTCGCCCACGGCTTCCATAACCAGGCCGTCGAGCTGCAGGCAGAATCCACCCGCTGGCGAGTAACGCCGAAGTTTGCCGGGCCCAGCTATGTGCTTGGGGATCTGGCCACCCATCCGCTGTTTATCGCCGAGACCATGGCGCCGCAGCTCAATATCAAACGGCTGATGTGCTCCCGTCAGAGCTTTGTTCCCTCCCGCGCGCCGCTGGAAGATAACGCCTTTGTCCTGATGGAATATGACAACGGCGCGGTTGGCTCGATGTGGACCAGCGCGGTCAACAGCGGCGCCATGCACTCGCAAAAAGTGCGCATCGTCGGCGAAAAAGCAAGCATCGAATGGTGGGATGAGCATCCTAACCAGCTCAGCTATGAGGTGCAGGGCGAGCCGGCGCGCATTCTGGAACGTGGGATGCCCTACCTGTCGCCGAACGCGCTAGCGGATGACCGCATTGGCGGCGGCCATCCGGAAGGGCTGTTCGAAGCCTGGGCCAACCTCTATCGCCGCTATGCGCAGGCGATTGACGCCACGGACCGCGACGATCGCGCCTTCCTGCAAGACTTCTGGTATCCGGACGTCGAAGCCGGGCTGCACGGCGTCTATTGGGTAGAGCAGTGCGTCAAATCGGCTGACGCTGGCAGCCAGTGGGTTGACTTTACTTTACCTTAATTTTCCCCCTCGCCAGTGGAGTCCCCCTCCACTGGTTTATTGATTTTTACCAACTTGTCGCATCGCGCAACAGCCCCGTAATATCTGTTAAACAAACATTTATTTACGCTTCTTACCCCCCGCCGCTACACTAGGCGCAGTTTTTATATTGAGGTGGTAATGAACGATAACAAAATGACGCCAGGGGAACTGCGCGCGACCTGGGGTTTGGGGACAGTATTCTCCCTGCGCATGCTTGGCATGTTTATGGTCCTGCCGGTTCTGACCACGTATGGCATGGCGTTGCAGGGTGCCAGTGAAGCGCTGATTGGCCTGGCGATCGGTATCTACGGCCTGGCGCAGGCGGTGTTCCAGATCCCCTTCGGACTGTTATCTGACCGTATTGGCCGTAAGCCATTGATCGTCGGCGGCCTGCTTATCTTCGTGCTCGGCAGCGTCATCGCCGCGCTCACCGACTCCATCTGGGGCATCATTCTTGGCCGCGCCCTGCAGGGCTCCGGCGCCATCGCCGCCGCGGTTATGGCCCTGCTTTCCGATCTCACCCGCGAACAGAACCGCACCAAAGCGATGGCCTTTATCGGCGTCAGCTTCGGCGTCACCTTCGCCATCGCCATGGTGCTGGGGCCGATTGTCACCCACCAGCTGGGTCTGCACGCGCTGTTCTGGATGATCGCCATCCTGGCGACCGTCGGCATCCTGCTCACCCTGTGGGTGGTGCCCAACAGCCATAACCATGTCCTTAACCGCGAATCCGGGATGGTGAAGGGCTGCTTTAGCAAGGTGCTGGCGGAGCCGCGCCTGCTGAAGCTTAACTTTGGCATCATGTGCCTGCACATTATGCTGATGTCCACTTTTGTCGCCCTGCCCGGACAACTGGAGGCCGCCGGCTTCCCGGCCGCCGAGCACTGGAAGATTTACCTGGTCACCATGGTTATCTCGTTCATCTCGGTGGTGCCGTTTATCATCTACGCCGAAGTGAAGCGCAAGATGAAGCGCGTCTTCCTGCTCTGCGTCGCCATCCTGCTGATTGCGGAAATTGTCCTCTGGGGCGCCGGAGGCTACTTCTGGGAGCTGGTGGCGGGCGTTCAGCTCTTCTTCCTGGCGTTTAACCTGCTGGAAGCGCTGCTGCCGTCGCTAATTAGCAAGGAGTCTCCGGCGGGCTACAAAGGCACCGCGATGGGCGTCTACTCCACCAGCCAGTTTCTCGGCGTGGCGATTGGCGGCGCGCTTGGCGGCTGGGTCGATGGTTTCTTTGATTCGCAAACCGTGTTTCTGCTGGGCGCCCTGCTGGCGATGCTGTGGCTGCTGGTGGCCAGCACCATGAGTGAGCCGCCGTACGTCAGCAGCCTGCGGGTGGAGGTGCCGGACGGCGTGGTGGTCGACAGCGCGCTGCAGGCGCGTCTGCTGAGCGCCAGCGGGGTTCATCAGGCGCTGGTGGTACCCGAGGAGCGTTCGGTGTATATCAAAATCGACAGCAAGGTCACCAACCGCTTCGAGATTGAGCAGCTCATCAAAGGAGTATAAAAAAAGCGGGGAATTCCCCGCTTTTTGCTGTCTGCCCGCCGCCTTAGTCGCGGAAGTTTTTGAACTGGAACGGCTGTCCCAGATCGCCACCGCGCACCAGCGCCATCACCGACTGCAGATCGTCGCGGGACTTACCGGTCACGCGGATCTCTTCGCCCTGAATCTGGGCCTGCACTTTCAGCTTGCTGTCTTTGATCAGTTTAACGATCTTCTTCTGCACCGCGCTTTCAATGCCTTGCTTCAGCTTCGCTTCAACAAACCAGGTTTTACCGCTGTGCACGATATCTTCCGGTACGTCGAGGGAGGTGCCTTCAATGCCGCGCTTGAGCAGCTTGGCGCGCAGGATATCCAGCAGCTGGTTCACCTGGAAGTCAGACTCGCTCAGCACTTTAATGGTCTTGTTGGCGTCGTTTAATTCAAAAGTGGCTTCAACGCCACGAAAATCAAAACGCGACTCGACTTCGCGGCTCGCGTTGTCCACCGCGTTACGGGCTTCCTGAAGATCAACTTCAGAGACAATATCGAAAGATGGCATCTTTTCCTCTCCTTCCGTTTCTTTTGCGTTGCATAATACCTGCAACGCGGCATAACTCAACTTGTTATCCCGGAAGCTTAGCTGATTACGCAACGCTCGCGCTATTTTCCCCGTTATGTCCGACGATGCGAAAAGCGACGAGATAGACTTTAGCCATCAGCGCCTGGGATAGCGGCAGATGAGGAGGAACAATGAAAGTAACCGTACTGGGATGCGGTGCGCTGGGACAACTATGGCTGACCGCGTTGTACAAACAGGGACATGAAGTCCAGGGCTGGCTGCGCGTACCGCAGCCATTCTGTAGCGTCAACGTCATTGAAACCGATGGCTCAGTGTTCAACGAATCGCTGACGGCCAACGACCCCGATTTTCTCGCCAGCAGCGAGCTGCTGATCGTCACCTTAAAGGCCTGGCAGGTGTCGAATGCGGTAAAGCACCTGGCCGGGATCCTGCCGGACGCCACGCCAATTGTGCTGGTACATAACGGCATGGGCACCGTCGAGGAGCTGCGCGGCGTGAAACAGCCGTTGCTGCTGGCCTCCACGACCCAGGCGGCGCGGCGCGATGGGAATGTCATCATCCACGTTGCCCAAGGCACCACGCATATCGGACCGGCAAAAAGCTACGAGGGGGACTACAGCTATCTCGCAGAAGTTCTGCAGAGCGTGCTGCCGGATGTCGCCTGGCATAACAATATCCACTCGGCCATCTGGCGCAAGCTGGCGGTTAACTGCGTGATTAACCCTCTGACCGCGCTCAAAGGGTGTAAAAACGGCGATCTGCGCGACTATACGCAGGAAGTTGCGGCCATTTGTCGCGAGGTGGCGGCGGTGATGGAGCGCGAAGGTATTCATACCTCGGCGGAAAACCTGCTATTTTATGTCGAACAGGTAATTGAAAGTACGGCAGAAAATATCTCTTCCATGCTGCAGGACGTTCGCGCCCAGCGGCATACAGAGATCGACTACATCACCGGTTTTCTGCTCAACCGCGCCCGCGCCCACGGCGTCGCCGTACCGGAAAACGCCCGCTTATTTGAATTGATCAAGCGTAAGGAGAATGAATATGAGCGCGTCGGCACTGATTTGCCTCGCCCCTGGTAGCGAAGAGACCGAAGCGGTCACCACTATCGACCTGCTGGTCCGCGGCGGAGTAAAGGTGACCACCGCCAGCGTCGCCAGCGACGGCAGCCTGACCATCGTCTGTTCGCGCGGCGTCAAACTGCTGGCGGATGCGCCGCTGGTCGAGGTGGCCGATGGTGATTTCGATATCATCGTCCTCCCGGGCGGTATCAAGGGCGCAGAGTGCTTCCGCGACAGCCCGCTACTAGTGGAAACCGTCCGCCAGTTTCATCTCTCTGGGCGCATTGTGGCCGCCATCTGCGCCGCCCCGGCGACCGTGCTGGTACCCCATAATCTGTTCCCGATCGGCAACATGACCGGTTTTCCGGCGCTGAAGGAACATATCCCCGCCGAGCAGTGGCAGGATAAAAGAGTGGTCTGGGATCCGCGGGTGAATCTGTTAACCAGCCAGGGTCCGGGGACTTCGATTGATTTCGCCCTGAAAATGATCGATCTGCTGGTGGGGCGCGAGAAAGCGTATGAGGTCGCCTCACAGCTGGTGATGGCCGCTGGCATCTATAATTACTACGAAGCCTGATAGCCGGTCCGCGCCGCGGGCTGGCTCCCCTTTTCCTGAGGAGTCGCAGCATGTCCCGGAGCGCAACCGATTCTCGCGATCTTGTAATCAGCCGCCTGCTCAGCGCGCCCGCCCCAGCCCTGTGGCGCGCGTGGGCCGACCCGGCATTACTCCGAACCTGGTGGTGCCCTAAGCCCTGGCAAACCGAGGTTCTGGCCTTTGATTTTCGCGCCGGCGGGGCCTTTCACACCGTGATGCACGGGCCTGACGGTGAACGCAGCGATAACTCCGGCTGTTTTCTTGAGGTTATCCCGCAACAAAAAATCGTCATGACCTCGATGCTGACGGCGGATTATCGCCCCGCCGTTTCCCCCTTCGCGATGACGGCCATCATCACCTTTGCCGATGAACAGGGCGGGTGTCGCTATACGGCTACGGTGCTGCATGCCGATGATGAAACCCGCGAGCAGCATGAGCAGATGGGATTTTTCGAGGGCTGGAATATTGTCATCGATCAGCTCAATGACCTGGCGCTGACCCTGCGCTAATATACTCCCCTGCCAATAGTAAAAAGGCCTTCCATCAGGGAAGGCCTTTTGCATCATAACAATCTGTTACGGGCGATACACTTTCACGTTGCTGAAGCCCTGCTCGCGCAAATAAAGCGCCTGCAGACGGCTCATCACCCCGCGCTCGCACCACAGCAGCCAGGTTTTGCTCTGATCGAGATCGCCAAATTTGGTGCTTAGCTTGTAGAACGGCAGGGAAACAACCTCAACCCCCTCGACCTTCAGCGGCTTGTCTTCCTGCTCGTCGATGGAGCGAATGTCGAGGATCGCGTCATTGGCGCCAAAGCCGGTCACGGTTTCCACTTCCACCACCGTCTCTTCCGTCTGCTGGGCGATCTCGCGGATATCGATATTGCTCGCCTCTTCCACCACTTTATCAAGGATGCTGAAATCGAAGTGTTCTTCTTCCGCTTCGATCTTCGCCTTCACCGCCTTCACGGTCGGGCTCTTGGAGATCACGCCGCAATATTCCGGCATGGTGCGGGCGAAATCTTCCGTGCCGATCTCACGCGCCAGGTCGATGATGTGCTCTTTATCGTGCGAAATCAGCGGGCGCAGGATCAGAGTATCGGAGACATTATCGATCAGGCGCAGGTTAGTGAGGGTCTGACTGGAGACCTGGCCGAGCGCTTCGCCGGTGACCAGCGCCTGCACGCCATAGCGTTCCGCGACTTTTGACGCGGCGCGGACCATCATGCGCTTGAGCACGACGCCCATCTGGCCGTCGTCCACTTTTTCAAGGATTTCGCCGACTACTGGCTCAAAGTTAATCGCCACAAAGCGAACGCGGTGTGAGCTGCCGAAGCGGTTCCACAGATAATGCGCAACCTGGCGGACGCCAATCTCATGGGCGGCGCCGCCAAGGTTAAAGAAGCAGTAATGAACGCGGCAGCCGCGGCGCATCAGCATGTAGCTGGAGACGCCGGAGTCAAAGCCGCCGGAGATCAGCGACAGCACATCTTCCTGGGTGCCGATCGGGAAACCGCCGATGCCTTCATAGCGGCCTTTTACCAGCAGCAGGCGATCGTTTTCAATCTCGAGATTGACGGTGACGTCCGGGTCGGTCAGCTTCACGCGCGCCGTTTCAATATGCTGATTCAGGCCGCCGCCGACGTAGCGTTCCACTTCAATTGAGGTGAATTCATGTTTGCCGCGACGCTTCACTCGCACGCAGAAGGTTTTGCCTTCCAGCGCCTCGCGCCACAGCGGCAGCGTCTGCTCGAAAATATCGTGCAGCGAGGTGAACGGCACGTCTTCGACTTCCAGAATATGGTGGATGCCGGGGATACGGGTCAGCGCATCGCGAATAGCCGGGCGCTGATTTTCATCTTTCGCGCGAACTTCGATATGATCCCAATGACGGACGACGGCCAGCGTCTCATCATAGTTTTTGAGAACGTTACGAATGTTCCCGGTTAAGATTTTAATGAAGCGCAACCGCACAGATTGGCTTTTGATGGTGATTTCCGGGAACAATTTAATGATAAACTTCATAGCGACAATAGTTCGTTGGCAAGCCCGACGGGGCTATAAGCAAAAGTTGTAAAGCAGCGCACACCGGTGCCTGCATCCTGGGCGCGGAGTATATCACCATTGCGCGTTATTTGCTTACACGCGTGACTTCGTTACCATACCCGGTATTGCCGTCGCGACATAACAAGAGTCTACATTCACTATGCCAAAGAAAAATGAGGCCCCGGCCAGCTTTGAAACTGCTCTGGGCGAACTGGAGCAGATCGTTAACCGTCTGGAAAGCGGCGATTTGCCGTTAGAGGAAGCGCTAAGCGAATTTGAGCGCGGCGTACAGCTGGCGCGCCAGGGGCAAAGTCAGCTGCAGAAGGCCGAACAGCGCGTGCAGATCCTGCTGGCGGATAGTGAAGATTCCCCGACCACGCCTTTTACGCCGGACGCTGAATAAATGGATTTCCCGCAACAATTGCAGGCCTGTGTGGAACAGGCAAACGAAGCGCTGCGCCGTTTCATCGCCCCGCAGCCCTTTCAGAACACTCCGCTGGTGGAAGCGATGCATTATGGCGCATTGTTAGGCGGTAAACGCCTGCGTCCCTTCCTTGTCTACGCCACCGGCGAGATGTTCGGCGTGTGCCGTACCACGCTGGATGCTCCTGCCGCGGCGGTCGAATGCATTCATGCCTACTCCCTGATGCATGATGATTTGCCGGCGATGGATGATGACGATCTGCGCCGCGGCCTGCCGACCTGCCATATTAAATTTGGCGAAGCCAACGCAATTCTTGCGGGAGATGCCCTGCAAACGCTGGCGTTCTCTATACTGAGTGATGCGCCGATGGTCGACGTTCCTGACCGGGACCGGCTGGCGATGGTTTCCGAACTGGCGCAGGCCAGCGGCGTGGTGGGCATGTGCGGCGGCCAGGCGCTGGATCTGCAGGCCGAGGGACAGCAGGTTGATTTACAGGCGCTGGAGCGTATCCATCGCCATAAAACGGGCGCCCTGATCCGCGCCGCCGTCCGGATGGGAGCCCTGAGCGCCGGCGAACGCGGCCGCGCTGCCCTGCCCGCGCTGGATCGCTATGCGGAAAATATCGGTCTTGCCTTCCAGGTCCAGGATGACATTCTCGACGTGGTAGGGGATACTGCGACCCTTGGCAAACGTCAGGGTGCCGACCAGCAATTGGGTAAAAGCACCTATCCCGCCCTCCTGGGTCTTGAGCAAGCCCGGAAGAAAGCGCACGACCTGATCGCTGATGCCCGCCGGTCGTTAGATGAGCTGGCCGCACAATCTCTGGATACTTCGGCACTGGAAGCGCTCGCGAATTACATTATTCAGCGCGATAAATAAACAAAAAATGAGTCTCTGATGAGTTTTGATATTGCCAAATACCCGACCCTGGCGCTGGTAGATTCCACCCAGGAGTTGCGCCTGTTGCCAAAAGAGAGCCTGCCGAAGCTATGTGATGAGCTGCGGCGCTATCTACTGGACAGCGTCAGCCGTTCCAGCGGTCACTTTGCCTCTGGCCTCGGCACGGTGGAACTGACCGTGGCGCTGCACTACGTGTATAACACGCCGTTCGATCGCCTGATCTGGGACGTCGGCCATCAGGCCTATCCGCATAAAATTCTGACCGGTCGCCGGGACAAAATCGGCACCATTCGTCAGAAAGGCGGCCTGCATCCCTTCCCGTGGCGCGGTGAAAGCGAGTATGACGTGCTGAGCGTCGGTCACTCCTCCACTTCCATTTCCGCGGGTATCGGGGTGGCTATCGCCGCCGCGAAAGAGGATAAGCAGCGGCGCGCGGTGTGCGTCATTGGCGACGGGGCGATCACCGCCGGCATGGCGTTTGAGGCGATGAACCACGCCGGGGATATCAAACCCGACCTGCTGGTGGTGCTGAATGACAATGAAATGTCGATTTCCGAGAACGTCGGCGCGCTGAACAATCATCTGGCGCAGCTGCTCTCCGGTAAGCTCTACTCCACCCTGCGCGAAGGGGGCAAAAAGGTCTTCTCCGGGGTGCCGCCGATTAAAGAGCTGCTTAAGCGTACCGAAGAGCATATCAAAGGGATGGTGGTGCCGGGCACGCTGTTTGAAGAGCTGGGCTTTAACTACATTGGCCCGGTGGATGGCCATGACGTGCTCGGTCTGGTCAGCACGCTGAAGAACATGCGCGACCTGAAAGGCCCGCAGTTCCTGCATATTATGACCAAAAAAGGCCGCGGCTATGAGCCCGCCGAGAAAGACCCGATCACCTTCCATGCGGTGCCAAAATTCGACCATACCAGCGGCGTACTGCCCAAAAGCAGCGGCGGCCTCCCTTCCTACTCGAAAATCTTCGGCGACTGGCTGTGTGAAACGGCGGCCAAAGACAACAAGCTGATGGCGATCACGCCGGCGATGCGCGAAGGTTCAGGGATGGTGGAGTTTTCGAAGAAATTCCCCGATCGGTACTTTGACGTCGCCATTGCCGAGCAGCATGCGGTCACCTTCGCCGCCGGGCTGGCGATTGGCGACTACAAGCCGGTGGTGGCGATCTACTCCACCTTCCTGCAGCGAGC
>JAAIGF010003105.1_pt1 | contig 19585 bp, 10 predicted proteins | sample 6487441 | NCBI WGS metagenome assembly JAAIGF01 (sample SAMN13974129, study PRJNA590717) | phyllosphere metagenome | biome: pepper field; feature: multiple bacterial spot infested pepper fields; material: pepper leaves; isolation source: leaves from pepper fields | host: Capsicum annuum ... | reverse complement strand
TTCGGCACCAGCGAGATCACCGAACAGACGAACCCGATGATCCGGCCCGGTCCGACCGCCCAGGGCTGGATGACGGGTTTCCCATTGAGGCCGCGCTGGGCCGGTTGGCTCGACAACGCACGGGCCACGTCCTCGCGGAATGTCAGCGGCCGCGGCTCCTCCCGTACCGGCGTGGCGGGTTTCTTCGGGGATTTCTGCGGACGCTTCCCGTATGCGAGGTATCCCGCCACGAGGAGAACGACAACGGCGGCGCCGAGGACGACAACGCGCGGCATGCCAGAGAGGAAGGTGCCGACGAGGAGCAGAAGGAACGCCAGGGTCATCAGCCCCATCACAGCGATCTGCCCAGCGGCCTCTCGGCGGAGCAATGTGACGAGGGAGGCGAGCCGGAAGCGGAATCGCGCGGTGAACACCGCGAGTCCGATCGCAGCCACCGTGGGCAGTGTCAGGGCGTACACGAAGGCGGGCCACGGCGGCAGTCCGCCGCCTGAGGGTGCGGGCGGCGGAAACTTGAGCCCGATCATCGCCCACACCAGGCTCGCCAGGAGCAGGATCATGACCCAGCGGCCGAACGTCGCGACGATGTTCTTCGTGTGGGCGGGGTTTGCGGGCTGTTCGGCAGTGAGGCCCGCGAAGAGGTTCATCGCTGCGGCGACCCTGCCCCGCCGGTCCAGCGCCACGCCGAGATTCTGACGAGCGCGGAGATCGTTCGGATCGATCTCGAGCGCGACTCGCAGCGCCGCTTCGGCCTGCCGATGGCGTCCGAGCAGAAGGAGAACGGTTCCGAGAGCCTCGTGCGCAGAGGCCACGTCGGGTGCCAGTTCGACAGCCCGCTTCGCGGCCGCGATCGCTCCGTGACCGCCCGCGCCCCCGTGGGCATGCACCTCCGCGAAGGCGAGGATGGCCTGGCTCTGCCACGCCGAGGGTTCCAACCGCGCCGCGGCCCTCGCGGCTTCCAGTCCGCGACGGGGCCGTCCTGTTCGTTCAGCGACGATTGCCAGGAGACGCAGCGCCGTGGCGTTCTCGGGTTCATCCGCGACAAGTGCGGTCAACTCGTCGAAAGCCGCGTCGTGCTGGCCGAGCCCGTCGAGCGCTCCGGCGAGGGTCAGGCGCGCCGATCCGTTGCGTGGATCGGCGCGCAGGGCTCGCGCGGCGGCGTCTCGCGCCTCACCCCACCGCCCCGAGTCGAACAGAGCGGCTGCGCGGGCGGCATCCTGGTCGCTCACAGCCGCTTCGTCTTCTTGAGGTACGCCTTCAACTCGTCGTACTGACCGTCCGTATTGCCGAACAGAGCGACGTTGCGGGCCGAGGCCAGCCAGTCGCCGATGGACGGCTGAACGTCATCGATCGCCCCCAGGAGGTCGGCCATCTGAATGAGCCGCGCATCGCCGGATCGCACGCTGTCCAGCAGCGCGATCTCTGAGGCCGTCTCACAGATGTGGGCGATGTCGGCCCCGCTGTACCCCTCGGTGCGGCGGGCGAGTTCGACCACATCGACCCCTTCGATCGGACGGTCACGGAGATGGGTGCGGAAGATCGCGGCACGCGCCTCGCGGTCGGGTGGGAGCACAAGAACGGTGCGGTCGAGGCGCCCGGGCCTGCGCAGGGCGGCGTCGACGTCCCACGGCTGATTCGTCGCGGCGAGCACGTAGACGCCCTCGTTCCCGGTCTGCGCGGCCACGCCGTCGAGTTCTTCGAGCAGTTGCGACACCACCCCGCGCATGGCCGCGGAGCCCATACCCGTTCGGCGCTGGCCGAGCGCATCGACCTCGTCGAGGAAGATCACGCACGGGGCGTGGCGCCGAGCCTCATCGAACAGGGCGTGCAGATTGTGCTCGCTCTGCCCCAGGTAGGGATCGAGCACGTCGTTCAGCCGCACCGTCACGAACGATGCGCCAAGCTCGCCCGCCAGCGCGCGAGCGAGGTGGGTCTTGCCGCAGCCCGGAGGTCCGTAGAGCAACAGCCCGCCGCGCAGACGCTTTCCGTAGAGGCGTCGCAGTTCAGGGTTTCGGAGGGGAGCGAGGAACGACGCCGTCAACCGCTCCTTGACCTGATCCATCCCGCCGACGTCGGCGAGAGTCAGAGCCGGGGGCTCCGCGTGCACGGCCCGCTCGTCCTCATCCGATGATTCGGCCTCGACGAACGCGGGCGCCACGATTTCACCGACGTCGCCCTCGGCGGCATCCCAGTCGAAAGAGGCGCCGGCCTCCTGCCGTGGGGTCTCCGGACGTTCCACCGAGGGCGCCCCGGAGAGAGCGGATGCCATGAGCACAGCGGCGCGGGGATGCCGGGGGTCCGCGGCGAGCAGCATTCCCAGGTGCACGATCGCCTCGGACGTTCGGCCGCTCTGCATCAGGAGCTCAGCTGCGTGGAGGCGCAGCGCATCGTCGTCGGGCGCGCGTTCCAGCGCGCGGAGCAACGCGGACACCACATCGTCGGTCACGCGGTCATCGTACGACCTCCTTGTGACACGGGCGCGTCGGCCAAGCGTGCGTCACGGGCGCTCGGCGATGACCCGTCCGGAAGCCGCGGATTCTCGTCATGCCCGCGCCATGAGTGCGGTGAGAAGACGTGCATCCGCGGAATGCACACCCCGCGCCCCGAGTTGCATCCGCGTGGCACTGCCCCTCCACGAAAGGACTCCCCCGTGAGCCTCTTCAGCCCCACCACCGTCGGCGCCGTCGACGTCCGCAACCGCGTCTCGCTCGCGCCGATGACCCGCCTCCGCGCCGGAGCCGACGGCGTTCCCGGCCCCCTGGTTGCGACGTACTACGCGCAGCGCGCCGGCATCGGCCTGCTCGTGACCGAGGGCGTCTTCCCGAGCGCCGAGTCGCGCGCGTACCCCGGCCAGCCCGGCATCGCCACCGATGCACAGGCCGCGGGATGGGCGAAGGTCGCGGATGCCGTGCACGCCGAGGGCGGCACCGTCTTCATGCAGGTCATGAACAGCGGACGCGTCTCGCACCCGCTCATCACCGGCACCGACCGCATCGTCGCCCCCTCGGCGATCGCGATCCAGGGTGACACGCGCCTCGCCGACGGCACCAAGGTCGACTACGCCGTGCCGCACGCGCTCGAGACGTCCGAGCTCGCGACCGTCCGCGATGAGTTCGTCGCCGCCGCCCGTCGCGCCGTGGATGCCGGCATCGACGGCGTCGAGCTCCACAGCGCCAACGGCTACCTGCTGCACGAGTTCCTCTCCCCCGCCTCCAACCAGCGCACCGACCCCTACGGTGGTTCGCCCGAGGCCCGTGCCCGCTTCGTCATCGAGGTCGCGCAGGCCGTGGCCGCGGAGATCGGCGCGGAGCGCGTCGGCATCCGCATCTCTCCCGCCCACAACATCCAGGACGTCTGGGAGACCGACGAGGCCGAGACCCGCGCCACCTACGAAGCCCTCGTGACCGGCCTCGCGCCCCTGGGCCTGGCGTACCTGAGCGTGCTGCACGCCGACCCCGCCGGCGAGCTGATCCAGGACCTCCGCCGCGCCTTCGGCGGCACGTTCATCGTCAACTCGGGCTTCTCGAAGGTCACCACGCGCGAAGAAGCGGTGTCGGTCGTGGAGGACGACATCGCCGACCTCGTCGCCGTCGGCCGTCCCGCGATCGCAAACCCCGACCTCGTCACGCGCTGGGAGCAGGGCGCGGAGGAGAACGAGGTCGACCAGGCCTCGGTCTACGGCGGCGGCGAGCGCGGGTACACGGATTACCCGGTGCTGCAGGGCTGAGATTCCGGATGCCAGGGGCCTCGCGCGATTGTTCGTGCGGGGCCCTTCGACTTCACCCTTTCGAGAGGCTTCTTGGCGCGAACCCGAACCGTCTAGCCTCGCGAGTATGAAGCTTCGTCCGCGAGTTCGTCGGTTCACCGTCGTCGCCATCGCGGTGCTGCTCATCGGGTGTTCCTTGGCGCTCACGTGGTATTCGGCGTCCTACTGGGCGGTATGCGCCGGTGCGGACTGGCAGCACATGAACCCGTCGTGTCTTGAGGCCATGTCCTCGTACACGTCTGGTCCGGTCGTCGATCTGTGGGCAGTTCTCGTTGCACTCGTGGCCGCGCTCGTCATTCTCCGTGCGGTACCTCGCCTCCCCTTCGGCGTTATGGCGGTAGCCGCCGCGACGCTCGCTTGTCCGCTTTTCGATCCCGGCGCTTTCTGGGTCGGCTGGGGCAGCGCGGACGGAGTCCCCGGCAACGGCGTCTGGACCGCGTTGTTCCTTGTGACGGCCAGCATCGTTCTCCTTACCGCTCCCACGCGAGCGATTGCGATAGCGCCAGCGCAAGCGCCGGGGACTCCCTCAGATTCGGCCCGTCGATAGCCTCGAGTGTGGACGTAGCTGCACAAATCGACATCACCACGGACTTTCAGGAAGACGCCCGGCGACGAGACCCCGACCTTTACAGTCCGCTCCTCCAGGCGTTCCACCGACGGCTCTGGAGCAAGCCGCTTTCGAACGGCCGCGTCCTCGAACTCATCCCGGCCAAGATCCGCGGGGTTCACGTGCTCTTCTACCGCGCACCGGAGATGGAGTTCGTGCTCTCCAGCGACACCTTGGCGAATTCGAGCCGCGGCCCGCGCAGGTCGCTTTACAAGGAAATCGGCGCGGATGCCAACGCGAAGTGGCACCGCCAGGGTGGAACCATCGGCGGACGACTGCTCTTCCCGCGGAATCGGATCGACAAGAAGCAGACGATCAACCAACGCCGCGGAACCCACCCCCGCATCAAGGATCGATTCGACCTCACGCTCGAGTCGATCCGCAGGCACTACTCAGACGAAATCAGCCCCCTCAGCGAGACGCTCGGGCGGTACCACGATTTCTTCGCGCTTTTTGGAACGTTCGACGCTTATGTGAGCTTCTTTCTTCTTCAGGACCTTGTCGACACCCACGGCAGGGTGAAGTTCTTCGGACCGTTCGATGACTTCGCGGGCCGCGTACTCCCCGACACGATGGACGAGTATCGCGTGTTCCGCGAAGGCCAACTGACCTTCATTACGGCTCGGAACTGCCGCATCCTCGACTGGGCCACCTCGGCATGAGTGGGCGGTGAACGTTCCGCGATCAACGTCCGACAACGCAGCGAAAGTGGGTCGGGCCGTAGGCCGCCTATTCAGACCGATATCGCTGCACCGTAGCCCTCGAACCGAACTCCCGCCGCTCGATGAGCTCCAGCTTCAGCTGCTCCCCGACCCCGCCGAGCAACCGCGGCCCCCGCCCCGCCACAACCGGATGCACGACGAACGTGTACTCGTCGATGAGCCCCGCCGCCGCGAGCGCGGTCGGCAGTTGCACCCCACCGAGCGCGATGCCCCGCCCCGGCCGCTCCTTCAATCGGCGCACCGCGTCGACCAGGTCCCCGCTCAGTAGTTCCGCGTTCCAGTCGACTGCGTCGAGTGTCGCGGATGCCACCACCTTCCGCATCGGATCCATGACCTCCGAAAAGGCGACCTCGCTGGCATCCATCCAGTCCGGCCATTCGCCCGACTCGGGTCTGCGCCACGCGCCACGCATCATCTCGTACGTGACGCGCCCGTAGAGGAGCGTGTCGGAGCGGCGAAGCTCGTCCGTCCAGAACGCCATGGACTCGGCATCCGGCGGGAGGCCCTCTTCGTGCGAGCAGCAGCCGTCGAGGGTGACGTTGATGGCGTAGCGGAGGGGTTGGGTCATGGCGCTGTTCTGCGTCGAACTTGCGTACTCAGCTCTCGATGGCACCGGACGGCGGGCGTTCCTCGTCTGCGGGAGGCCCATCCTCGCGCTGCAGGCGCTTTGCCAGCTTCTCCGCCCAGCGACCCGCAGTCTGCCGTGCGCTTTCGAGCGCGTCGCCGCTGAAGCGTCCGACGGCCTGCGCGCCCTCCGCTCCAGCCTCGAAGACGTCATCCCGAACGTCCGCCGCCGCACTGACCCAGCCGCGTGCCTCGACGGATTCCTGTTGCTCGACCAGCCCCAGGCTTGTGTGGAAGTGGCCTACCCCTTCGGCGACCTCATTCCGAGCTTGCACGACCGCTCCCGCGGAGAACGGGTTGAGCAGCACCTTGGCGTTCGCCCGTTCGGCTCCCGCATCCATCCGTGTGAGCAGAGACCGAGTCGTCTGGACGATGACGTCACGGCGCCGCTGGCGCGCGGTCTGCAGCGCGAGCCGGTGCTCATCGATCTCCTCGGGTGAAGCGGTGAGAACGCGTTCGAGCTCGAGCATTCCGAGCGCTTCCAGCAGCTGGAAGGACTTCGCGACCACGCTCAACCACTCGGTGACGTAGGACTGCGCCTCCTTCGCCAAATCAGCGAGATCGCCGATCTTCGCCGTTCGTTCGACTTTGTCTGCGATGGCGTCGAGCTGCCGCAATGCGTACGCCTGCGTGCGCGCGATAGTCGAGGCCGAGTTTTGGATCTTCGACCAGGTGACCTCCGAAACTCGTCCAACCGTGTCACGCACGACGACGGCCTCATCGATCAGCATCTCGACACCGATCATCTCCGAGAGCACTGCGTCCTTCTGCGCGCGAAGAACATCGTCGACCTTGGCGTCGATCTTGGCGAGATAGTCGGTGATCTCGTCTATCTGCTGTTGCATGGCGTATTGCGCCATGATGCCGCCGACGCCGGCCAAAACGGCCGGATTCGTGAGGAGAGCACCGGGCTTAGCCAGTGGTGATCCCGGCTTCGTGACGAATTGCAGGTTCTTCACGAAGCGACCTTTGTCACCGCGGGTTGTTGCGTGCCAGAACTTCGTGGTCGAGTTCTGCACCACGGGCAGGAGCTGTGCCGCCCTAGCCGACTCCTCGGTGAGCTTTACCCACCGGCCAGCATTCGCCGAGATATCTGCTGCGGCGTTGAGTACCGAAGCTCCGGCACCTACCGCGGCGGTCAACTTCGCGAAATCGATCGACGTGGAGGGCAGTCCTGAGGCGGCCACGAACTTCGCCACCTGCGTGGGCTCGCCCACGAGAGCGAATCCGTCACCATCGCTGATTACCTCAATATCGTCGAACTCATCCGCCGTGGGCTCGAGATCGCTCACCGCGCGAACCCTGCTCTTGTCTTCTTCGACCTCGAAGGTGCCATTGCTCCCATTTCCCCTCCACCCCATTGCAGTGAGGGGCAGCATCTCACAGTCACGGGCCCCCGCGACCGCCAGAGGTGGTGCGATGCCCGACTTCGAACATGGTGCGCTTGGCCGGGTGCGTTTCGCTGTCCTGTGATGCGCACCCGAGATATCAGTCGCGAAACATGGCTTCGGCCCGCCTATTGCGACGCCACACCCCGGCCGAAACGGCTGGCCCGGCAGAACCGCGCCGAGCTCGACACCGGTCGCCGATTTCGCGCTGTCGCACGTCATCACCAGCCCCGTCGCGCACTCGCGGGCTATGTGCGTGTGGCGGCGACCAAGGATCTGCGCCAACGCCTTCGATATCCATTCATCGCCATCTCGTAGTTCGAGCGCGCGACCCGAGACGGACGGCCCTAGCCATAGACAACACCGGGGCGGACCTCATCGGCGCCGGCCATCCGCCATAGCCAGCCTGAAGCGGCACACGCCGAGACCTCGGCGAGACTGCAATGGATAGCTCGGCTGCCCACCAGCCAGACGAGCGCGAACACACGGATGACTCGTTCCTGAGAAGCTGATCCTGAGAATACCACGACATCCGATTGAGATAAGGTGGCCTTTCAGCACGGGAATCACCGCCCAGAAGTATTCGCATTCGTATCGACCTGACCACCTATGTGATGGCAGACATGTCCTCCGTTGCGCGAGCAGACTCCACCACGACGTCACGTCCGACTCCGAACAGACGTACCACTTCTCCCGGGACGGCGAAGTGGGACGACTTGACTCCTGCCTCATAAACGGCATCCAGCAGCGGGGTGAGACCGGCAGGCAAGATATCTGCGGCCTCTAGCTCTGAGACCACGCGTTTAACCGGCCTCGTGAACCCTCGGAGCATTTGACCCTCATCACGCCCATCAATTTCGTACACTCGAGCCCGCGATATGCGCCCGCCGAGCTCTATGGCTTCGCGTATCACGTCGGCTTGCGCCTGACCCTGCGCGTCAAGTTCACCGAGTACGGCTCTTACGTACTCGATTGTCCAAGGTTGTGCGTCAGGACGCTCGTCGCGGACCCTCTCGATGTCCTGGAGAGATTCTGGACTTGTTCCCACTCCCAGTGCGTTCGAATGTCGGACAAGGTCAGCGGGCTCGAGGAGAAAAAACCGTCTGCCCGTGGCAGCGAGGTACTCCGCGATTAGCTCGCGTCTCGGCCCGATTGGGGTTCCACGCTCACCGCGGTTCCACCAGTCTTCCTTGGTGTCCGCGGTGATGAGCACGCAGTCGCACTGTCGCGAAGTCCCCTCAGTGAGCAATTGCCGCCAGACAAGATAGTCACCCGACGCACCTTCCGGGAGGTCCGACTCGAGCTTTTCGACATCCATATAGCCAGGTGGTATCAAGTTCTCTACTCGGCGCTCTCCTTCGGCAACAGCTTCTTCCCACTCCTCGGCAGACAGAGCCTCGCCGACAGCACCTTCGACAAGGGCAGCAATCTTCACCAGCAGCGCATCGCTGTCCGTAGCAGTGTGGGTCGACACTCTGACTGGCTCATCGCCGATTCGAGTCCGTAAGACGGAGAAGAAGCGCTCAACGTCTGCCAGTAGGACGTCCCGCTCGACATCTGGGATAGCAACACTCTTTGCCCACCGAGCTATGGCGTCCTTTGTCGATACCGAGTTTTTCAACAGCGCGGATTGCGCGTCTTTGGACGCCGTCCCGAGACTAGCGATTACAGACTGACGGTTCCGCCAGAACTCGTTGACAACCTGATGGGGCACGAACAAGCGGCTACGGGCGGCCGACGCGACCTTCAACAAGTCATCAACCGTCTTATCGTTGTATCGGTACAGGTTGAGCAGGACGTTGGTGTCAAGCACGAGCATCCCCTCGCGAAGCGCGTCGCGAATATCATGCGAGCCAAGAACACGGAAGTGCTCAAATCCTTCGAATAGCCCCACGAGCTCTCCTATTCGCGGCGGTCGCCATAACCGCCAAGCTCAAACTTTCCCGAAATTGTTAGCCAAAATTGCAGATCGCTCACGTCAGAAGACATCAACGAGAACGTCATTACTCGGACTGACGCGCGCCTCGCCAGACCTCCATCTCTTCGCTGCTCGACGCTGATTTAGTCCCGTCAACCGCCATCCACGCGACCAGGCGCACGTCGTTCAAGGTGATCGGGGGGAGCGGCACGACGACTTCCGCGGGCTGAACACCAAAGTGGTCGAGGACTCGCAGGATCGCCTCCACACGGCTCCGCGGTTCGCCAGGAGTCCGTAGCGCTACGCGCATGGCCTTCTTGGCTTTGGCGGCAGGGACTGTGTTGAGCCGTTTGATCGTATGAAGCTGCGCTGCGCCGAGATACCCGCCCGCATCCATGATTAGTTCCCGCGCATCCCGGAAAGATCTCGGGACCTCGGCGGCGAGGGCGTTCGGGTCTGTGGACCTCATCCACTCGCTATGCGCATCCTCTTGTGCGATCGCCCATGCTTCGTAAGCGCCGCGGAACGCCTTATCAGGCAAGATTCTCGGCCTGTCGGTCGTGCCCGGATCTGCGGTTACGAGTGACATCAAAGTGTCATCCGTGACAGCCTGCTCACTTTCGTCCTCGACCGGCAGCCAGTCGTCGTCAACCTTGACGTTCCGAAACCACACTTGGCCCGTATCGCCCATTCTGATGCACAGCACAAAGGAGCGACCGGAGACCGCGGGGTTCACAAACCCACTACCAATACCGTAGGGCAGGTCTTCGAGCCGTCCGCGGAGAGATTGATCGGCGTCGAGCGCGTTGGCGAGTCGGCGCCGGTACTCCTCCCCTGACCCCGCAGCGGAACCTCCGCCTTGCTCGATGAGTTCCTCGATCTCGCCGACAATCATGTCGGGGTCGTAGTGCTCTTGCGGGCTGTAGTGCGAGACCCCCGGAAGCACCTGACCTGCGCCGATCGCGGCGTCAGCCTGGCGAAGCTTTCTGATGAGGGTCTGCTCCAGTCCGAGAAACTCGTCGAGGTGCTCAGCCGGGAAAAACACGTCGAGCTCGATGGACTTGTGCTGGCTGCCGATACGGTCGACGCGGCCGTGGCGCTGCACAATGCGCATCGGGTTCCACGGCAGGTCGTAGTTGACGATGTGCGCGGCCTGCTGAAGGTTTACGCCTTCGGCGAGCACGTCGGTCGTCAGCAGGATGTCGTAGAGGTCCGCCTCGATGGGAGTGCCGTCGTCGCGGAGCTTGCCTGCAGTGCGGGGCGCGAAGTTGGCGACCGCCTTCGCACGGGTGGGCTGGTCGATCCCGCCGCGCTTGCCCGAGGCAAACTCACCGATCACCGCGGGCGCGACCCGGCCGCGGTACGCCGCGAGTGGCGAGTCGTCAGGCACTGAGTCCAGCGCGGCGATGAGCCGCTCGTGCAGATCGCGGATCGTGTCGGCGTAGGTGGAAAAGACGATGACCTTCCGCCGGTCGCCGCTAGGCGCGTTCGTCACGGCGGGCTTCTGGGCCGCGGCCGCGATCCGCTCCAGCTCGGCTAGCAGCGCCGCGACCTTCGGCTCACCGTCGTGCGCCGCCGCCTCGGCTAGTGCCTGGAGGTGACGGATCAGCACGAGGTCGCGCTCGACATCCGATGCCAGCAGCTCCGCGTCATACAGCTCTGCAGGGGTGGCCTGATGCTCAGTGTCCTCATCGAGCCCCGCTACGATCTCGTCGAGGTCCTCGGACTCGGAGCTCACATAGTCGCGCAGCGCGCCGCCAACGAGCACGGTGCCCTTGCTGAGTGCGGAAAGGAATGCCTCGTGCGTCTGGATGAGCACGCCGAGCGTTCCGGCGAGCGCGGTAGGTGAGGATTCGAGTCGCTTGAGCAGTGCGGAGCGCAGGAGCCCCATGTTAGAGACTTCGGTCTTGTTCAGGTCCTCGGTCCTCAAATACCGGCTCGGGACGTAGCGCGCGAGAAGCAGACGGCCAAGGTCACTGCGGCGGACGCTGAACGACGCGACGTGTGCTTCGTTGTCCGGGATGTCGAGTGCGTAGGTGACCGCGCTGACCAGCCCTTCACCGGGCTCATCGAGCTGATAGTCGACCCGGCGTACATCGGCGTCGGGGAACTCGACCGGGATCTTTCTGCCACCCGGACCGGCAATCGTCTCGCCGCGGTAGTTGTCCCTGACAAACTTCCGGGTGCGACGCACCGCGACCTGGTCCATCAGGTCGAACAGATGCGCCGGGGTCAGCGCCTCGGGATCGAGCGCCTGCGCATCGCGGATGTATTTGCGAATCGAGGGAATGCCGGTGGAGGCGAAACGCGCATCGTCGCGGATGAAGTACTTGACCAGGGTCTCCAAGTCGATGAGCGAGTTGTTCACCGGCGTTGCCGTGAGCAGGACAACCTTCTTCGGGTGCCGCCCCGCGAGGATGATCCGATCCAGCGCCTCCGACCGCGCCGCTCCCGCGTTCCGCAGATTGTGCGCCTCGTCCACGATCACCAGCGCGGCATCCTCAGCACGCTCGTAGAACACAAGGTGTTCGGGGTGCTTGGGGTCCATACGGCTGCGGATCTCCTCGTAAGAGTGCACCGAGACACGGCGAGAGATGTCATACCGCTCCAGCACCGGGTCCCACACCGATGCCTTCAGCGCAGCGGGAGCCGCGACCAGCACACGCTGCCGCCGCTCCTCCGTCGCCGCAGCGATCACCTCGAGCGCGAGGAACGTTTTACCCAGACCCACCTCGTCGGCGACGAGCACCCCGCCAATCTCCTCCAGCAACCGCCGCATCCGCTTAACGCCATCGGCCTGGAACCGAGTCAGCTCGAGGCGCGTCGGACCTGCCTGCTCGTCATCGAGGTGCTCGCCGTAGCGGGCCAGCAGCATGCGCAGGAACACGCTCCACGGGGTGTGCTCGGCCCACAGCGGCTCGTACAGCCCGGCGAGGTCGAAGGTTTCGGAGTCCGCCCAGCATTCCTCGAACCAGTCGATCACCTGCGGCGTCGACCCGTGCTGACCGGACCCTCCCACGTTCAGCTCGGCGTTGCGGGTGAGCCCCGCGTAGGTCAGGTTCGACGACCCCGCGAGATACGCGGGATGCGTCGGGTGGTGGCTGATGAACGCCTTGCCGTGCAGGAACCCACCCGAGTAGCGACGGATCTCTACAATCGGCTCACCGCGTTCGTCGGCGGCGCGCAGCCATGCTACGAGCCGTCTCGCCGACTGCGTGGCCTTCAGCTCGAACCCGAGCGCATCGCGCTCCGCCTTCAACCAGCGCACATGGTCGGTCAGGGCCGCATCGAGTCGCTTCTGAAGCGTCGCATCGCCATCCACCGGCAAGAGCGGATCGGGCACCGGGTCGGCCCCGAGCAGGATGCGGATGCGCGGCAGCTTCTCCAGCTCATCGGCGAGCAGGAGGAAGCCCGCAGGGTTGATATAGGCCGTCGCAATGGCCGCGCTCGGCGGCACCGCAAGCGCCTCCCTATTCACCCGGAACAGGCGACGCACCTCCTCGCGCACCGTCATCGGCGGCGCGATCCGGTTCGTCGCAAACACGGGAAGCTGCTCACTCACGCCGCGTCCTTCCACTGCTCGTAGTACGCGAGGACACGCTCCAGCCGCGCGGCGTAGTCCCAGCCACGGTGGAAGGTAGCGAAGACGTGCTCCACCTGATCCTCGGCCAGCCCGTAGAGGAGCGAAACAAGTGCGTCGAGTTCCGCAATGAGCTCCGTCTTCGTCGAGCCTGCGATGGCTGCGCCGACCTCTGTTCCCACTTCAGCCGCCCACGCTGCGTACCGCTCATCTGCGGCGGCGAGACGTGCGGAGATATCAACTAAACGGCGCACAAGAGTAGATTCCGCGTTGTACCGGGGCACCGGGAGGGGCTTCATCACAAAGAAGTTGAAGTTTGACTCAACCCATTTCCGCGCCGCCCAATCAAATGGAACGCTGCTGAGCACACCCAGCAAGTACGCCTCTGCTTCTACGTTGCTGTTCCCGCGAACGACTACCTGAGCGGCTTCTGTCGCAGGGAGTCCGGGCGGAAGCAGACAAGCGATGGTTGTCCGCGAATCATCGCTGCGCGAGATCTTCCTGAAGGCGATTCGAGGCCGATCGACCATGACCTTCCCAGTACCGAAATCGATCCCGCGATAGGGCGAACGCTTCTGGCGCAGTGATGACGTCAGTTTGGCGGAAAGATGCGCCCTGACTCCCTCACTGTCCGCATACGCATATGGAGAACCGAAGTTCGGATCCCAAAGATTGAACGATGATCCCGTCAGCACTGCCGTACCGTGCGGGTGAGAGAGATCGAAGTCGTACAAGGCCCGGTCACCCGTGGAGTGCATCTCATTCGCGAGCCTGAAGTCCCAACCCGGGTACTGTGCATCGAATCTCGGCGAACGCTTCATCGTCATAAAGATCTCACCGGAGATTGCGTCCCGCATCAGTGGGAATGCCGCGATCTCCGACCACTCCACGAAATCTTCAGCCGGTACTGAAATCATGTTCCGCGCTCCATCGAGGAACTCGGCCTCGCTTGCGAAAGGGCCGGAGAATCGTGCGATGCCTGTACCGCCACGCTCGAACACGCCGAGGCCGACCGTGAGTCGTGTCCCATTGGGTAGTCGGAATATCCACTCCGCCTTGTTCTGAAGGAAGCAGACATCAGTGAACGCGCCCTCAGTTAGTACCTGCCGACGCCAGTGTTCCAGCGGCGATCCAGAAAAGGCAGCGCGAGGGAGCACGACCGCCGAGCGCCCGCCCTGGCGGACAAGGTTCCAGAACCGCCAAGCAAACGCCTGATACAGGTCGAAGTCCCCAGCGCCGAGCTTGTAGGGACCTCTCCGTATGGCTGCTGAAAGAGCCTCGGTTCTGCGCTGATCCTTCTCGTACTCTGCGACCAGATCCGGTCTTTGCTCAAATAGGCTCCGCATCGCGGCGCGCCGTTCTTGCTGTCTCATTGCACGGAGACCGGGCACGCGCAAACCCCACCATTTCTGCTCTTCGACCTTCACGGTCTCCCAAGGAGGGTTCCCGAGCAGCACGTCAAATCCCGGCCGGTCACGAAGGAACACTTCGGGGAAGAGATACGGCATGTGCGCGGGCTGGAGTGGATCGACAGCCTCACGCACCTCACGCATGGCTGCGAGTGCAACGAACTGCTCCGCATCCCACGCCTCGTCAATCGTCACACCGAGGCGCTTGGCGACAGCCACGTCGAAGATCGCCTCCGCCGGCGCCGCTGCGTCGCGCGCCTTCGCCAGCATCTCCGCTCCGGCGGCGACCTCTGACTTATCTGCCTCGGAAGCGTTCGCATAGTCGACGAGGAGGTCGCGTGCGGCCGTCAGCGGCTCGCGGATGATCTGCTCGAACAGGCCGTCGGCCTTCAGAGCATTCATCGCCTCGTCGATGGTGCCGATCCCGGTGAGGGAGTTGGCGAGGACGAGCCCGTGGTCCAGGCTCGACATCGGAAGGCCAGGCACGAAGGTATGAATCCAAAGGGCGAGCTGCGACAGCTCGACGGCCAGCGGGTTGATGTCGAGGCCGTAGATACAGCGACGTGCCACTTGGCGGCGAAGGAGCTGGCCGTCGGTGATTGCCTTCGCGCCGTCCGTGTCCTGCCCGAGTGCCTCACGCGCCTTCTCCGCGAGGCGCGCGAGTTCGGCGCGAACGCCCGGCACCTCGGTGGCGGTGAGGAAGTCACGCATGCCACGCTCGATCTTGTCCACGGCGGCGACCAGGAAGTGCGCGGAGCCCATCGCCAAGTCGGCAACGCGGAAGTCGAAGAAGGCGTCTGCCGCCTGACGCTCCTTGCCTTCGACCATGAGCGTCTTGATCCGGTCGAGGTGGGCCTTGAGCGCGGGCTCGACCGACCGCTCGATGAGGTGATCGACGACGATCTTCGGCGTGTAATACGAGCCGGTCGCCTTGCGCTCCCCCGATGCCGAGTGGAAGTAGGGGCGGCCCGCAGGAGCGACGACTTCATCATCGTCCTGTGCGGGGACGTATGCGCCGTTCCGGTCCACCGTGAGGTCCTGCTCGGCGAGCGAGAGGCTCGACTCCAGCAGGCCTTCGTAGATGGTGCCGAACTCGCGGACCTGGAGGCTGCGGAAGTCGACGGGCCCCCAGGTCTGGTCGACGGTCTCCTCGCTGAGGAGTTCCTGGAGTGCGGGGCCGATCACGCTGTCCGTGAGCTTGAGCCGCGAGAGCAGCGCGCCTTCTTCGGTAGCCGGGTCGAACAGACTGCCCCCGTAGGCGGGCACCTCCCAGCGGGAGTTGCCGTGGAATATGACCTCCCACACCTGCGTGAGGTCGGACCAGATCGCGGCCGACTCGGTGGAGAACTGGTCGGGGCCGATGCCGATCTCGCGGGTGATAAACGCTTGGAGCGAGTTCGCGTCGTAGTGGTCGTTGCGGCCCGCGGGCAGCAGCTCGGTCGCCTCGCCGTACGCCTGGAACAGCAGGCGGAACAGGATGCGCATCGTGAGGTGGTACGCGGTCTGCAGGCCGGGCGCATCAAGCGCGAGTCCGAGCGACGGGAGCTGATCGGCGATGGCCAGCGCAACCCGAGGCACCACGCCCTCATACACACGGTCGCGCAGCCGCGTGCCGAGATCGGCGGCGTACTTGCCCGAGCCGTCGAGGATCTGCTGCGCAGAGCCGCCCGCGTCGAGCGCATCGGCGGAGAAGATGAGGGTGAGCAGCGCGGCCTGCTCGGGCGCGAGCAGATCCAGGTCCAATTCGAAGTAGGTTTCGGATTGGCCGCGCTGGCCAACGCCGACGCCATCACGTCCGGGGTAGAGCCGCAGGGTGGACTTGCGTAGCGCGATCACCCACGGTACATCCTCGCGGCCAGCGATCTCGAGTGCCTTGGCAACGGGCGTGAGCTGATAAGTCGCGGACTTCTGATCAAAGTGCTCGTCGTCACGCAGCAGCACTGCGACAGCGCGGCGCGGGCCACTGGAAGTGCGCAGGACGAGCAGCCGCTCCGACCCCGCGGGCTCGGCGTCGAACCCGAGCGCGGTCACCAGCTCGATGCCGCGCTTGGGCAGGATCGGCGTCGCCTTGCGACCTGCCGACTCCCAATCCGGGCGGCGAGGCACGTCGCGGTTCAGGTGATAGGTGGCGAACAGGAGGTGATTGGAGAAACCGTCACTACCCGCCGAGGACATCGCCTCCTGGATGGCGCGAATGCGAGCGTGAGCGGAAAGCCCGTTCTCCTCGTCCAGCACGGACTGGAGCTGACGCTCCGCCTGGCCGACCGTGATGGGCCCGATGGGCGGGGCGTCCGCGGACGGATAGTGAATCCAAACGCCATCCGGGGTTACCGCTGAGACGATAAAGCCCATCGGAGCCCGCGTGCCGCGCGACTTCCACAGGTCGTCCAGCACGCCCTTCGTCGGCCGCGCGACCAGGCGAGTGACACCTACCTGGATCGCGCCCGCCCCAGCGTCATCCCGGCCGAGGACGACGAGGGCGTCGGCTGCGGCCGCTGGTGCATCGGCCCACGCAACCGTGCTCGACCCATGTAGCTTCAGCAGCCGCACTTGCATAGTCTCCCCACCGCCCCATCCAAGCGCATCTTGCGATAGATGTTCCACCTGCAGACCTCCCCATTCTGGTCTCGACTCGGCCGCCGCCCCGCAGGACCTGGCGGTCGCGACCCTCGGAAAGCGGGCGCCAGGGCTCCGGCGGAGGTTTCTCGACGCCGCTACTCAGCAGCCTCCAGCCCCAACAACCTCTCCAGCCCCTCCTCCGTAACGATCGGAATCCCCCACGCCCGCGCCTGCCGCGCCTTCCCCGACATCGAATCGGGGTCGGCGGCCACCAGCACTTTGGCCTTCTTCACCATGCTGTCCTTCGGGATCAGACCGCGGTCGGTGAGGATGTCGAACCACGCGGCTCGATCTCGGCGCGTCTCGCCGGTGATGACGACGGTGTCACCGGGCGACAGGCGGAAGCCGGTGGTGAGGGTCGGGGCTGCGGCATCCGGTTTCGAAGCGGCGCCGGCGATCGTTTCCGCATCGATCTCGAGCAAGCCGCCGATCTTTTGGATATCGGCCCATTCGTCAGCAGTGAGCTGGTTGTCCGCCCAGGCCGCCGAGACCAATCCGTCGAAGTAGGCGCAATGGATGCGCCGAACTGCGGTGCTCGAAAGGTTCAGCTCCGCGGCGAAACGGATGAGATCATCGGTCTCCGTCGCGGACATGTACCGATCGAGAAGGACGCGATCGAGCAGAGCGAGGTAATCCAGATTCAAGGAGCCGTCCTCGACGGCGGCGTCGGTCGCGACGTCCACGTGCAACCGCTCGAGAACCGACCGCGGCGCCGTATCGGAGTCCGTGCGCGCCAACCAGGCCGCCGTATCGAACGGTTCATCCGGCCAGTCACCCGGGGTCGCGAGCCATCCGTCCCACCAAGCGGGATCGTGACCCGCGCCGATGTAGGCGCGAAGGAGCGCGGCCGCAGCGAGGGCATCGGCCGAGGCGCGATGAGCGTTCTCCATCGCATATCCGATGGCAGCGCTGCAGTCGGCGAGACTGCGGTTGCCCGGCAGGAAGGTGCCCGCGAGCTGCATCGTGCACATCCAGTACTCGTCACCGGGACAGGTGAACCCCACTTGCTGCATCGAGTGCGCCAAGAATCGCGCGTCGAAACTGGCGTTGTGCGCGACGGGCACCCGCCCGCGCAGGAGCGAGGCGATGGACGGGGCGAGCGCGCCGAACTCCGGAGCTCGCGCGGCCGCAGCGGCGCTGATGCCGTGAATACGCTGCGCACCCATGTCCCGCATCGGGTTGACGAGTGTTTCCCAGACTCCCTCGACGACACCGGTGGGCGACACGTGCACTATCGCCACCTCGACGATGCGATCGTGTTTCTGCGGAAACAGACCTGTCGTTTCCAGATCGACGACAGCGAATCCTCGCCCCATAATGCGCTCCTCACGGTGATCGACGTCACTCTAGCCGTCGGCTGAACGCGATCGTCGCCGCTCAGAAACGGGCGACGTAGGCTCCCGACGGGGCAAGCTCGACCCGTCGGGTGGCCACCGCCATCGTGAGAGCCTCGGCAAGTCGCTCGGAGATCTGCGTCGTCATCCGCTTTCCCCCGAACAGCCGCAGAGCTTCTCGTTTGATCTCGTCCTCGCGCACCCCACCGCCGAGCTCAGCGACAACGGCCATCGCGTTCGCGATCTCCTCCAGAGCGACGGACTCGAGCGGTCGACTCTCCCCCGCGCTACTCGTGCGGACATCTCGCCAGGTCGAAACATCCACGTCCGCCGGCCAGACGAACTGCTCGTCGCCCTGGCGGGTGTGAGCATCCGGGATCAGCCGAAGAATCGCCGCAGCGCGGGGCCCCGACACACGAGACAGTCCGAACGATTCCGCCACCAGCCTCACCAAGCGTGCTCGCGAGATTGGTCCCTCGGCGACGATCGCCTCCACGAGGACGGAGCGAACCCGCTGAGCAGCAGATGGACTCGGGAGCGCATCGAGCACGGCGACTCCCCCCGACGCGGTGGACGTCCAGGGCACGAAGGGGCGGACGTGAGGATGCGTCACGCTGACGGCATCCTCGTCATCCTGTCCTGCCGGCGTTGCCCCGCGCGCAGGCTCAACCGGCTCCGCCGCCGGAAGCGCATCGACATCCTCGACCCGCTCCACCGGCGCGACTGCCACAGATCGACCACCGACCTTGGCGGCCTCCACAGCCGCGACGAGGCGGTCGGCCGTGGCATCCGGATCATCCAGCCATTCCGGCAGCCACACCCTTTCGACCCCCGGCCACCGCATCAACCTGCCGAGGACATCAACGGGCAGGCCATCGCGGTCGGCCACCGTGCGGCGCGCGCGCCAGCCCTCACCGTCGAGCAGGACGGCGATGAGCGGCTGGGCGGGGTCGGACGCGGATGCGAGCGTGAGATCGATACGGAAGTCCGAAAGCCCGACGTCCGTCTTCACCACGAGTCCACGCTCGGTCAGGACCGCGGCGATCTCATCACGGTGCCGATCGATCACGGGCTCGCGGGACGTGGAGTCATCGGTCGGCGCGACTCCGCGGGCGGCGAGCTCGAGGTAGGACTTCAGGTCCTTGAGTCCACGAGCCGAGGTCTGCTCGGCACGAAGCTCAGCGGGATCGAAGCTCGCGTACAGCACGACCTGTCGTCGCGCACGAGTGACCGCGACGTTCAGCCGCCGCTCTCCCCCTGCACGCGAGAGCGGCCCGAAGTTCAGCGGGAGCATTCCGCGGTCGTTCTTGCTGAAGGCGACGGAGAACAGGATGGTGTCGCGCTCGTCGCCCTGCACGCTTTCGAGGTTCTTCACGAACAATCCATCGCGCTCGTCGAGCGCGCGACCGATGCGTTCATCGGACGCGTCACGCAGCATGTTGTCGATGAGGTCACGCTGCTGAACGTTGAACGTGATGATGCCGATCGACGGCGCCGCGTCGCCGGCGGCAGCGAACCGACGGCCCACCTCGTCGACGATCGCCTGCGCTTCGATGAGGTTCGTTCGAAGAACTCCACGCCCACCCGAACGCTCGAACCGACCGTCGACGCGCACGAGCGA
>JAAIGF010199670.1_pt1 | contig 19611 bp, 17 predicted proteins | sample 6487441 | NCBI WGS metagenome assembly JAAIGF01 (sample SAMN13974129, study PRJNA590717) | phyllosphere metagenome | biome: pepper field; feature: multiple bacterial spot infested pepper fields; material: pepper leaves; isolation source: leaves from pepper fields | host: Capsicum annuum ... | reverse complement strand
GGTCTCTATGAGCACCAAATTGGACCAGCTCTCCAGCTGGTTGAAAGAACGCAAGATCACCGAAGTCGAATGTCTGGTCAGCGACCTGACGGGGATTGCCCGGGGCAAGATCTCGCCGACCAACAAATTCCTCGACGAAAAGGGCATGCGCCTGCCCGAGAGTGTGCTGCTGCAGACGGTTACCGGCGATTACGTCGAAGACGATGTGTACTACGACCTGCTCGACCCGGCCGACATCGACATGATCTGCCGGCCGGACGAGAACGCCGTGTTCATCGTGCCCTGGGCCATCGAGCCAACCGCCCAGGTGATCCACGACACCTACGACAAGCAGGGCAACCCCATCGAGCTGTCGCCGCGCAACATTCTCAAGAAAGTGTTGCGCCTGTATGCCGAAAAAGGCTGGCAGCCCATCGTGGCGCCGGAGATGGAGTTCTACCTGACCAAGCGCAACAGCGACCCGGACTTCCCGCTGGTGGCGCCGATGGGCCGCTCCGGGCGTCCGGAAACCGGCCGGCAGAGCTTCTCGATCGATGCGGCCAACGAATTCGACCCACTGTTCGAAGACATGTACGACTGGTGCGAGCTGCAGGGCCTGGATCTGGACACCCTGATCCACGAAGAAGGCCCGGCGCAGATGGAGATCAACTTCCGTCACGGCGACGCGCTGCACCTGGCCGACCAGATCCTGGTGTTCAAGCGCACCATGCGCGAGGCGGCGCTCAAGCACGATGTGGCGGCGACCTTCATGGCCAAGCCGATCACCGATGAGCCAGGCAGTGCCATGCACCTGCACCAGAGCATCATCGACGTGAAGACCGGCCAGAACATCTTCTCCAATGAAGACGGTTCGATGAGCCAGCTGTTCATGCACCACATCGGCGGCCTGCAGAAATACATCCCCGAAGTGCTGCCGCTGTTCGCGCCCAACGTCAACTCGTTCCGCCGTTTCCTGCCCGATACCTCGGCGCCGGTGAACGTCGAGTGGGGCGAGGAAAACCGCACCGTCGGCCTGCGCGTGCCGGATGCCACGCCGCAGAACCGCCGGGTGGAAAACCGCCTGGCTGGCGCCGATGCCAACCCCTACCTGGCACTGGCGGCCAGCCTGCTGTGCGGCTATATCGGCATGGTCGAAGGTATCGAGCCCAGCGCGCCGGTAGTCGGCCGTGGCTACGAGCGCCGCAACCTGCGCCTGCCGCTGACCCTGGAGGCGGCACTGGAGCGCATGGAAACCTGCCAGGTGGTCGAGCAGTACCTGGGCCACAAGTTCGTCAGTGGCTATGTGGCGGTCAAGCGTGCCGAGCACGAGAACTTCAAGCGCGTGATCAGCTCCTGGGAACGCGAGTTCCTGCTGCTCTCGGTCTGATCCTGCCGGGGCTGGTGCGCGACGCGCATGGCCCCGCATTTATAAGAGGTGAACATGACGGCAAACAATTCGAATACCCAGCAGTGGCAGGCCATGAGCCGCGATCACCACCTGGCACCTTTCAGTGATTTCAAGCAACTGGCCGAGAAGGGTCCGCGCATCATCACCCGCGGTGAAGGTGTGCACCTGTGGGACAGCGAAGGCAACAAGATCCTCGATGGCATGGCCGGGCTGTGGTGTCTCGCCATCGGCTACGGGCGTGAGGAGCTGGTCGAGGCGGCCAGCAAGCAGATGCGCGAGCTGCCGTTCTACAACACCTTCTTCCAGACCGCCCACCCGCCGGTGCTGGAACTGGCCAAGGCGCTCGCCGAGGTGACGCCGGCCGGCATGAACCATGTGTTCTTTACCGGCTCTGGCTCGGAAGGCAACGACACCATGCTGCGCATGGTTCGCCACTACTGGGCGCTGAAGGGCAAGCCGAACAAGAAGGTGGTGATCGCCCGCGAGAACGGCTATCACGGCTCCACCGTCGCCGGCGCCAGCCTGGGCGGCATGAAGGGCATGCACGAGCAGGGCGACCTGCCGATCCCCGGTATCGTCCATATCGCCCAGCCCTACTGGTTCGGTGAGGGCGGCGACATGACCCCGGAAGCCTTTGGCATCTGGGCCGCCGATGAGCTGGAGAAGAAGATCCTCGAGGTCGGTGAAGACAACGTCGCCGCCTTTATCGCCGAGCCGATCCAGGGCGCCGGCGGGGTGATCATTCCCCCGGACAGCTATTGGCCGCGAGTACGCGAGATTCTCGCCAAGTACGACATCCTGTTCGTCGCCGACGAGGTGATCTGTGGTTTCGGACGTACCGGTGAGTGGTTCGGCAGCGATTACTACGGCAATACGCCGGACATGATGACCATTGCCAAGGGCCTGACCTCCGGCTACGTGCCGATGGGCGGCCTGGTGGTGCGCGACGAGATCGTCAAGGTGCTCAACGAGGGTGGCGATTTCAACCACGGCTTCACCTATTCCGGGCACCCGGTGGCGGCAGCAGTGGCGCTGGAAAACATCCGAATTCTGCGCGAAGAAAAGATCATCGAACGGGTCAGAGAGGAAACGGCACCGTATTTGCAGAAACGACTGCGCGAATTGGCCGATCACCCACTGGTTGGCGAAGTGCGCGGCGTGGGCATGCTGGGCGCCATTGAGCTGGTGAAGGACAAAGCGACCCGCACGCGTTATCCGAGCGACAAATCGGTGGGTATGGTCTGCCGCGGTCACTGTTTCGAGAACGGCCTGATCATGCGTGCGGTTGGCGACACCATGATCATTTCGCCGCCGCTGGTGATCAGCAAGAGCGAGATCGACGAGCTGGTGGAAAAGGCTCGCAAATGCCTGGATCTTACGGCCCGTGCTTTACTGGCTTGACCGGCGTTACAAGGCTTTGTGGATGTAGCGTCAGTCAGGTGTAATCAATTGCCTGTCAGGGCTTGAGCGATGGGGTCGTTATCGCCAGACTTGCCGGCCAAAAAAACGGGCCCAGCCGCGAAGAACGGCGGCCCGCTAATCGACATCACATTAGGGAGCTGAACCGCATGATCAAGACTTTCGGCAAGACTCTGCTGGCGGTGACGCTGGCCGGCGCCGTAGCCGGTATGGCGCAGGCAGATGGCAAGGTATTGAACGTCTACAACTGGTCGGACTACATCGCCGCGGACACCGTTGCCAAGTTCACCAAGGAGACCGGCATCAAGGTCACCTACGACGTCTACGACTCCAACGAAACCCTGGAAGCCAAGCTGTTCGCAGGCAAGTCGGGGTACGACATCGTGGTGCCGTCCAACAACTTCCTGGCCAAGCACATCAAGGCCAAGGTCTACCTGCCGCTGGACAAGTCCAAGCTGTCGAACTGGGACAACCTGGACAAGAACCTGCTGAAAACCGTCGAGGTCAGCGATCCGGGTAACCAGCATGCCTTCCCCTATATGTGGGGCTCGATCGGCATCGGCTTCAACCCCGAGAAGGTCAAGGCCGCCCTGGGCGACAACGCGCCGGTGGATTCCTGGGACCTGCTGTTCAAGCCCGAGAACATCGAGAAGCTGAAAGCCTGTGGCGTATCGTTCCTCGACTCGCCAACCGAGATCCTGCCGATTGCGCTGCAGTACCTGGGCTATGAGCCGACCAGCACCGATCCGAAACAGCTCAAGGAAGCCGAGGCGCTGTTCCTGAAGATCCGTCCGTCGATCACCTACTTCCATTCCTCCAAGTACATCTCCGACCTGGCCAACGGCAACCTCTGCGTGGCCGTGGGTTACTCGGGTGACGTCTACCAGGCCAAGGCCCGCGCCGAAGAGGCCGGTGGCAAGGTCAAGGTGTCCTACAACATTCCGAAGGAAGGCGCCGGTACTTTCTTCGACATGGTGGCCATCCCCGCCGATGCGGAAAACGTCGAGTCGGCCTATGCCTTCATGAACTTCCTGCTGAAGCCGGAAATCATGGCCGAGATCACCAACGAAGTGCATTTCCCCAACGGCAATGCCAAAGCTACGCCGCTGGTGGACGAAGCCATTCGCAACGACCCGGGCGTGTACCCGACACAGGAGACCATGGGCAAGCTGTATGCCTTCCCGGACGTGCCGCCGGCCGCCCAGCGCGCCATGACCCGCAGCTGGACGAAGATCAAGTCCGGTCGCTGATCGCCTGATGACCGCGGTGCCTGGCACCGCGGTCTGCGCTTTATAGGCATGGGGCGGATCGCCGCCCGTCGAGTGCCGCGCTGCTGTCGTGGCGCTCCCCCGAATCGCGATACGTCACCTGCGGGTGATGAGCCACAAGAAGAGGACGACCTGTGCATTTTCCCCTGGGCAAGATCCTGACAACGACCGCGCTTTCGGTTGGCCTGGCAACCCTGGCACATGCCGACGGTACCGTGCATATCTACAACTGGAGCGACTATATCGGCGAAGAAACCCTGGCCGCGTTCCAGAAAGACACGGGCATCAAACCGGTCTACGACGTCTTCGACTCCAACGAAACCCTGGAAGGCAAACTGCTCGCTGGCCGCAGCGGCTACGACGTGGTGGTACCGTCCAATCATTTTCTCGGCAAGCAGATCAAGGCGGGCGCGTTCCAGAAGCTCGACCGTTCGCTGCTGCCGAACTGGAACAACCTCGACCCGGCGCTGCTCAAGCAGCTGGAAACCAACGACCCGGGCAATCAATACGCGGTGCCTTACCTGTGGGGCACCAACGGCATCGGCTACAACGTCGCCAAGGTCAAGGAAGTGCTGGGGGTCGACAAGATCGACTCCTGGGCCGTGCTGTTCGAACCGCAGAACATGAAGAAGCTCGCCAGCTGCGGTGTGTCGTTCATGGATTCGGCTGACGAGATGATCCCCTCGGTGCTCAACTACCTGGGCCTGGATCCGAACAGCCAGAGCGCCGCTGACTACGCCAAGGCCGAAGCCAAGCTGATGGAAGTGCGCCCCTACGTAAGCTATTTCCACTCCTCGAAATACATCTCCGATCTGGCCAATGGCAACATCTGCGTGGCGTTCGGCTATTCGGGCGATGTATTGCAGGCGTCGGACCGTGCCGCGGAAGCCGGAAAGGGCGTCGAAATCGCCTATGCGATTCCCAAGGAGGGCGCCAACCTGTGGTTCGACATGCTCGCCATACCCAAGGATGCCAGCAACGTCGAGCAGGCCCATGCCTTCATCAACTACCTTCTCGATCCAAAGGTGATCGCCGGGGTCAGTGACTATGTCGGCTATGCCAACCCCAACACCAAGGCGGGGGAACTGATGGACCAGGACATTCGCCAGGACGAGTCGGTGTACCCACCCCAGGCCGTGCTGGACAAGCTGTACGTGATGGCTGAACTGCCGCCCAAGGCACAGCGCTTGATGACGCGAAGCTGGACGAAGATCAAGTCCGGAAGATAAACCCATGGCTATCGAAAACCCACCTGCGTTGCCGTTGCGGCAGGTAGGGTTTTCAACAGCCTGCTAACGCCCGGTATTTACCAGGCGCCATTTATGCTGCGGGAGTTTGGTAATGGCAGTTGCTTCCAGTACCTATAAGAAGGTCATCGAGGGCAGCCAGCAACCCAAAGAGGTGCTGGTCAAGATCGAGCGCGTAACCAAGAAGTTCGACGAAACCGTCGCGGTCGACGATGTCTCGCTGACCATCAACAAGGGCGAGATCTTCGCCCTGCTCGGTGGCTCCGGCTCGGGCAAGTCGACCCTGCTGCGCATGCTCGCCGGGTTCGAGCGGCCCACCGAGGGGCGCATCTTCCTCGACGGCCAGGACATTACCGACCTGCCACCCTACGATCGACCGATCAACATGATGTTCCAGTCGTACGCACTGTTCCCGCACATGAGCGTGGCTGACAACATCGCCTTCGGCCTCAAGCAGGACAAGATGTCCAAGGCCGAGATCGACGAGCGCGTGGCCGAGATGCTCAAACTGGTGCACATGACCCAGTACGCCAAGCGCAAGCCCCATCAGCTCTCCGGCGGCCAGCGCCAGCGCGTGGCCCTGGCCCGCTCCCTGGCCAAGCGGCCCAAGCTTTTGCTGCTCGACGAGCCCATGGGTGCGCTGGACAAGAAGCTGCGCTCGCAGATGCAGCTCGAACTGGTGGAGATCATCGAGCGCGTCGGCGTGACCTGCGTGATGGTCACCCACGACCAGGAAGAGGCCATGACCATGGCCCAGCGCATCGCCATCATGCACCTGGGCTGGATCGCCCAGATCGGCAGCCCCATCGACATCTACGAAACGCCGGCCAGCCGCCTGGTCTGCGAGTTCATCGGCAACGTCAACCTGTTCGACGGGCAGATCGTCCATGACGATACCGATCATGCGGTGATCAATTGCCCGCAACTGGACAAACCGATCTACATCGGCCACGGCATCAGCACCCGTGCCCAGGAGACCCAGGTCACCTACGCCCTGCGCCCGGAAAAGCTGCTGATGGCCACGCAACTGCCGGCCGACCACGAGCACCCGGACTACAACTGGAGCCATGGCAGCGTGCACGACATCGCCTACCTGGGCGGGCACTCGGTGTACTACGTCAAGCTCACCTCCGGGCAGATCGTGCAGTGCTTCATCGCCAACGCCGAGCGTCGCGGCAAGCGACCGACCTGGGACGACCAGGTGGTGGTGTTCTGGGAAGACGACAGCGGCGTGGTACTGCAATCATGAAGATGAGCAGCCTGACCAAGCGTATGCCTACCGGCCGACACGTGGTGATCGGCATCCCGTTCCTCTGGCTGTTCCTGTTCTTCCTGCTGCCGTTCATCATCGTGTTGAAGATCAGCTTCGCCGAAGCCGATGTGGCGATCCCGCCATACACGGAGATCTACACCTGGGTCGATAACACCCTGCAGGTGGTGCTGAATCTGGGCAACTACATCTTCCTTACCGAGGATGCGCTGTACCTGGCGGCCTACCTGGGCTCGCTGAAGATCGCCTTTTTCAGCACCCTGGCCTGCCTGTTGATCGGCTACCCGATGGCCTACGCCATCGCCCGTGCCAACAAGGAAACCCAGACGGTTCTGCTGCTGTTGGTGATGATGCCGACCTGGACCGCGATTCTGATCCGCGTCTATGCCTGGATGGGCATCCTCAGCAACAACGGTCTGCTCAATGGCTTGCTGCAGAGCATCGGCCTGATCGACGCGCCACTGCAGATCCTCAACACCAATACCGCGGTGTACATCGGCATCGTCTACTCGTACCTGCCGTTCATGATCCTGCCGCTGTTCGCCAATTTGGTGAAGCACGACCAGAGCTTGCTCGAAGCCGCCTCGGATCTGGGCTCGAGCAACTTCAACAGCTTCTGGAAGATCACCGTGCCGCTGTCCAAGAACGGCATCATCGCCGGCTGCATGCTGGTATTCATTCCGGTAGTGGGCGAGTTCGTGATCCCCGAGCTGCTCGGCGGCCCGGAAACCCTGATGATCGGCAAGGTGCTGTGGCAGGAGTTCTTCAACAACCGCGACTGGCCGGTAGCTTCGGCGTTGGCGGTGGTGATGCTGGCGATCCTGCTGGTACCGATCATTCTGTTCAACCGTAACCAAGCTAAAGAGCTGGAGGGGCGCGTATGACTCTGCATAGCACGCGTCAAGGATCATTCTGTTCAACCGGCTCTTCATCCACAGGCCGAGCTAAAGAGCTGGAGGGGCGGGTATGAAGAATTTCCGTTTCTCCACGCTGATGCTGTGGGTCGGCCTGGCGTTCATCTACTTGCCGATGGTCATCCTGGTGATCTACTCGTTCAACGCCTCGCGACTGGTGACGGTGTGGGGCGGCTGGTCGACCAAGTGGTACTGGAGCCTGCTCGACGACCGCCAATTGATGGGCGCCGTATGGCGCTCCCTGGAGATCGCCTGCTACACGGCGATCGCCGCGGTGGCGCTGGGTACCCTGGCGGCCTTCGTACTGACCCGCATCAGCCGCTTCAAGGGTCGCACCCTGTTCGGTGGCCTGGTCACCGCACCGCTGGTGATGCCGGAAGTGATCACCGGTCTGTCGCTGCTGCTGCTGTTCGTGGCCATGGCGCAACTGATCGGCTGGCCGGCAGAACGCGGCATGATGACCATCTGGATCGCCCACACCACCTTCTGCTCGGCCTATGTGGCCGTGGTGGTGTCGGCGCGCCTGCGCGAGCTGGACCTGTCCATCGAAGAAGCAGCCATGGACCTGGGCGCGCGGCCGTGGAAGGTGTTCTTCCTGATCACCATCCCGATGATCGCGCCCTCGTTGATGGCCGGCGGCATGATGTCCTTCGCGCTGTCGCTCGATGACCTGGTACTGGCCAGCTTCGTGTCCGGGCCCGGTGCCACCACGTTGCCCATGGAAGTGTTCTCCAAGGTGCGCCTGGGCGTTACCCCGGCGATCAACGCGATTGCCAGTCTGATCCTGTTGGCGGTGTCGTTGGCCACCTTCCTGGTGTGGTTCTTTACCCACCGCGCCGAGGAGCATCGTCGCAAGGCGATCCAGCAGGTCATGGAAGAAAGCCAGAACGCCATCGGTACTCGTCCAGAGGCCAAAGCGGCCCACTGAAACACCTGAGCTGAACGACAATGCCCGTCGGCTGCGCAAGCAGGGCGGGCATTGTTTTGTGCACTATTCACGTAGACGCGACTCAGGTGGCCGGGTGTGGATAAATCCGCAGCAGAGGCGTGGCGGCCCGGTTGGCTGCCGTGCTTCGGTCGAGTATTCAGGCAGGGCTACCCATAAAAAACGCCCGGGCTATCACGGCCCGGGCGTTATTGTTAGCGCAGGAGCTTAGCGAGTCAGGTGCAGGAAGTGCATGTGGCGCTCGTACTGATCGAGGATGTCACCGATCACTTCCTCGCGGTTCCAGCCCATCACGTCATAGTCCTGGCCGCCTTCGTTGAGGTGAACCTCGGCGCGGAAGTACTTGCGCTCCTCGCTGGAGTCATCGCGGGTATCACGCAGGGCGAAGCTTGGCTGGATCAGTGCGCGGGGGCGTACCTGATACTGGAAGTCCGCTTCGGCACCATGGCCGACCGTCAGTGTGACGCGACCGTCGTCGCCGCTTTCGACCTGCGCTTCACGGCCCTGCTTGCGCATTTCCTCGGCCACCTGCTGACAGGCAGGCAGCACCGTTTCGGCGATGAAACGGTTGACGTGGGAACGGCGTGGCAGCATCACCATGCTGCGCAGGCGACGTTGCCAGCCGCCAGGGCTCGAGGCACCGCGAGGGCTGAGCGACACCTGATCACGCAGGTTGCGCTTGGCAGCATCGATCTGCAGGGCACGCAGCAGACCCCACATCGAGGCCATCAGGGCGATCACGAAGGGCAGGGCGCTGGCGATAGTGGCTGTCTGCAGTGCCTTGAGGCCGTCGGCCAGCAGCAGCGAGGCGGCTACTACCGCCATCAAGGCGGCCCAGAAGATGCGCTGCCACACCGGCGTCTGGTCGTGGCCGCCGGAAGCCAGCATATCCACTACCATGGCGCCGGAATCCGCCGACGTGACGAAGAACACCACGATCATCAGCACCGCGATCTGCGAGAGGATCATCGACATCGGGAAGTGTTCGAGGAACGCGAACAGGGCCAGGGAACTGTCCTGATTCACCGCTTCGGCCAGGTCGGTGACACCGTCAACGAGAATCATGTGGATCGCGGTATCGCCGAACACGGTCATCCACAGCAGGGTGAAGCCGGCCGGCACCACCAGCACGCCACTGATGAACTGGCGGATGGTGCGACCACGGGAAATACGGGCGATGAACAGGCCCACGAAGGGCGACCAGGACAGCCACCAGCCCCAGTAGAACAGGGTCCAGCCACCGATCCAGTCGGTTGGCTCGTAGGCATAGAGGTTGAAGGTCTTGCTGACGATCTCCGACAGGTAGCCGCCGGTGTTCTGCACGAAGGTCTGCATGATGAACACGGTCGGGCCGAGCACCAGCACGATCAGCAGCAGGCCCACGGCCAGCAGCATGTTCAGCTCGGAGAGACGGCGAATGCCTTTGTCCAGGCCGCTGACCACGGAGATGGTCGCCAACAGCATGGTGGCGATCAGCAGGCCGATCTGCACCGTGGTGGTGGTCGGCAGGCCATACAGGTGATTCAGGCCGGTATTGATCTGCAGCACGCCGTAACCCAGCGAGGTGGCCACGCCGAGCACGGTCCCGATGACCGCGAAGATGTCCACCGCATGGCCGATAGGGCCATAGATGCGATCACCGATCAGTGGATACAGCGCCGAGCGCAGGGTCAGTGGCAGGTTATGGCGAAAGGCGAAATAGGCGAGGATCAAGGCAACGATGGCGTAGATCGCCCAGGCATGCAGGCCCCAGTGGAAGAAGGTCAGCTTCATCGCTTCCTTGGCCGCGGTGACGGTCTGCGGATCGCCCACTGGCGGGTCGATGAAGTGCATGACCGGCTCGGCCACGCCGAAGAACATCAGGCCGATGCCCATGCCGGCGCAGAACAGCATGGAGAACCAGGTCGTGTTGTTGTACTCGGGTTCACTGTGGTCCGGGCCGAGCTTGATGTCGCCGAAACGGCTCATCGCCAGGTACACCACGAACATCAGAATCAATGCCACGGAAAGGATATAGACCCAGCTGGCATTTTCGATGATCCAGGCCTGGGTGGCGCCGAATACGCTCTGGGCACTGTCCTTGAAGGCCGTGCTGTAGATTACCAGGCAGGCGATCAGGAAGGTCGAGCCGAAGAAAACCGGCGGGTTAAGGGTGGAGCGGGACGACGGATTTGCCCCCATTGAGCTAGCTCTCCTTGGTCGGAGTCAGTCCATGACATGCGCATCCACTCAATCAGCTTAGGCTGGATCGCATAGATGGCAGGATGGAGAAACGACTCGGGTTTTCGGATGGCCGCCAAAAGCGGAAGGCCCGCGATTGTAGCATTACCGATAGTCAGATTCTTGGCCACGCCTGCTATCGATAGGCCATTAGCCGTTTCGTTCAGCTTATTTGTACAGGTTCACAGGTTGGTGCGGTACTGCAAGGCCTCGGCCAGGTGCTGGCGACTGATTTGCGCCTGTGCCTGCAGGTCAGCGAGTGTCCGCGCCACTTTCAGCACGCGGTGTGCCGAGCGCAGCGACAGGGTGAGGCGCTCGCAGGCGTGCTCCAGCCACTGGCGATCGACGTCGCAGAGCGTGCAGTGGGCACGCAGCCCGGCCAGGTCGAGAAAGGCGTTGGCGATGCCCTGGCGCTGCAGCTGGATATCCCGAGCGGCCGCGACGCGGCTGGCGGCGATCGCACTGGTCTCGCCATTCTCCGGCGGTGCATCGAGCTGGGTGCTCTCGCGGGCCACGGTGATGTGCAGGTCGATGCGGTCGAGCAGGGGCCCGGACAGCTTGCCACGATAACGCTGGATTTGTTCCGGGCTGCAGCGGCAGCGGCCGCTGGGATCGCCGAGAAACCCGCAAGGGCAGGGATTCATGGCTGCCACCAGCTGGAAGCGAGCTGGAAAGGCGACCTTGTCGCGAGCCCTGGCGATCACGATATGACCGCTTTCCAGGGGCTCGCGAAGCACCTCGAGCACGCGGCGGTCGAATTCGGGAAGCTCGTCGAGAAACAGCACGCCGTGGTGGGCCAGGGTGATTTCTCCCGGCTGCGGGCGGCTGCCACCGCCTACCAGGGCCGGGCCGGATGCGCTGTGGTGAGGGTGCCGGAAGGGCCGTTGCGGCCAACTCTGCAGTGGCGAGTGACTGGCCACCGAGCGGATCGCGGCAACCTGCAGGGCTTCCTCTTCGGTCAGCGGCGGCAGCAGGCCGGGCAGGCGGCTCGCCAGCAGGGTTTTGCCGGTACCGGGCGGCCCGCTCAGCAGCAGGTTATGGCCGCCGGCGGCAGCCACCAGCAGGGCGCGTTTGGCGGCGACCTGGCCCTGCACCTCGGCAAGGTCCGGATACGGCGGGGTATGACGCAGCAGGCCCCGAGCCTCGTAGGGGGCCAATGGCGTCTGGCCGTTCAGGTGTGCGACCAGCTCCAGCAGGTGTCCGACCGCCAGCACCGTCAGCCCGGTGGCCAGGCTGGCTTCTTCGGCGTTTTCCTTGGGCACCACCAGGGTACGGCCCGCTTGCCGGGCAGCCAGTGCAGCGGGCAGCACGCCCTGGACGGGGCGTATGGTGCCCGACAAGGCGAGCTCGCCGAGACATTCGAACGGGATCAGGGCATCAGCAGGTATTTGGGCGCTGGCAGCCAGAATGCCAAGGGCGATCGCCAGGTCGAAGCGGCCGCCGTCCTTTGGCAGGTCGGCCGGTGCCAGATTCAGGGTGATACGGCGCGGCGGGAAGTCGAGGGCGCAGTTGAGGATGGCGCTGCGCACGCGATCCTTGGATTCCTTGACCGCGGTTTCCGGCAGCCCGACCAGCGCCAGGGAGGGCAGGCCGTTGGCCAGGTGCGCCTCGACGGTCACACTGGGGGCATCTACGCCGACCTGGGCGCGGCTATGGACGATGGCCAATGACATTGATCACTCCTTGATCGTCTGCCGGCCGAGCAGGCTACTCGACCGGTGCGTGCTGCATCGTTGCGGTGCGTGCTTCCAGCTCGGCAACCTTGGCTTCCAGAGCCTCGAGGCGCGCGCGGGTGCGGGCCAGTACGACCATCTGGCTATCGAATTCCTCGCGACTGACCAGGTCCAGCTTGCTGAAGCTGCTCTGCAGCAGCGCCTTGAACTGGCTTTCGATTTCGCTGCGGGGCAGCGGGTTGTCGCCGCTGAGCAGGCGACTCGCCTGGCTGCTGAGGGCATCGAGCAACGCTTTGGGTGGCAGCATGGGAACCTTCCAGAATGAGTTGGCGGCAGTGTAGCACGGTGGTTTTTCGCGTCCGCCACGTCAGTCGTGCACCAATGGTGTGCGTGGCGCGGTGCGGTTTGGCGCATTTCTGGTGCGGCCACCATGACGTGAAGCCCGTCACCGTCGCCCATAGCCCTGTAAGTTGCTGAAAAGCAGCGTTTTGCCGGTATTGGCAAGCTTTCTGCTTAGAGGCTCATGACCCATGCACCGATGCGGTTCGGTTGTAGCGAACGGGCGGGAAGGGTACGCCGCGAGCAGTTGGTCAGCCCGTCTTGGCAACCGATGCATACAAAAGCCAGACACTGAGCTTAGACTTGGGCCGGGGTAACAATTCCTGGGGCAAGTCCACCTTACACGGGAGAGAGTTTCATGAAACTAGTCACTGCCATCATCAAGCCGTTCAAGCTGGACGACGTCCGCGAATCGCTGTCGGAAATCGGGGTGCAAGGCATCACCGTCACCGAAGTGAAAGGTTTCGGTCGTCAGAAGGGCCATACCGAGCTGTACCGCGGCGCTGAGTATGTCGTCGATTTCCTGCCCAAGGTGAAGATCGACGTGGCGATCGCCGACGATCAACTCGATCGCGTCATCGAGGCCATCACCAAGGCTGCCAACACCGGCAAGATCGGTGACGGCAAGATTTTCGTTGTAAACCTGGAACAGGCGATCCGCATCCGTACCGGCGAAACCGATACCGACGCGATCTAAAGCTCCGCCCCCACCCCCTAAACGTCCCAGGAGTTAAATCATGACTCTGCGAAAAATCGCAGGGCTTGGAGCCCTTTCGTCCCTGTTTTTCCCTGGCCTGGTCATGGCGCAGGAGAAAACGCTGAATTCCGGTGATACCGCCTGGATGCTGACCGCCACCGCCCTGGTGCTGTTCATGACCATTCCGGGCCTGGCGCTGTTCTATGCGGGCATGGTGCGTTCCAAGAACGTCCTGTCGGTGATGATGCAGTGCTTCGCCATCACCGCGCTGATGAGCCTCCTGTGGTTCGCCTACGGCTACAGCCTGGCGTTCGACACCACCGGGATGGAGGCTGGGGTGACCAACTTCAGTTCCTTCGTGGGCGGTCTGGGCAACATGTTCCTCGGCAACCTGACCAAGGAATCGCTGACTTCGGCCTTCCCGGAAAGCGTGTTCATCACCTTCCAGATGACCTTTGCCATCATCACCCCGGCGCTGATCGTCGGTGCCTTTGCCGAGCGCATGAAGTTCTCGGCGATGCTGGTGTTCATGACCGTCTGGTTCACTCTCGTCTATGCACCGATCGCGCACATGGTCTGGGGCGGCGACGGCGCCCTGATGTGGGACTGGGGCGTACTGGACTTCGCCGGCGGCACCGTGGTGCACATCAACGCCGGTATCGCCGGTCTGGTGGCGTGCATCGTGCTGGGCAAGCGCAAGGGCTTCCCGAGCGTGGCCATGGCGCCGCACAACCTGGGCTACACCCTGATCGGTGCGGCGATGCTGTGGGTCGGCTGGTTCGGTTTCAACGCCGGCTCCGCTGCTGCCGCTGACCAGACCGCTGGCATGGCCATGCTGGTTACCCAGATCGCTACCGCCGCCGCGGCACTGAGCTGGATGTTCGCCGAGTGGGTCACCCACGGTAAGCCAAGTGCACTGGGCATTGCCTCCGGCGTCGTGGCAGGCCTGGTCGCCATCACTCCGGCAGCCGGCACTGTAGGCCCGATGGGCGCGATGATCATCGGTCTGGCCTCGGGTGTGATCTGCTTCTTCTGCGCCACCAGCCTCAAGCGCAAGCTGGGCTACGACGACTCGCTGGACGTGTTCGGTGTTCACGGTGTGGGCGGCATCGTCGGCGCGCTGCTGACCGGCATCTTCGCAGCACCTGCCCTGGGCGGTTTCGGTGAGGTCGAGAACATCGGCCTGCAACTGTGGATTCAGTTCAAGGGCGTCGCGGTCACCGTGATCTACACCGCCATCGTGACTTTCGTGATCCTCAAGGTCATCGATGTGGTCATGGGCCTGCGCGTCACCGAAGAAGAAGAGTCGGTCGGCCTCGACCTGGCTCAGCACAACGAGCGCGGTTACATCCTGTAAGCACCATGGGCCCGCTGCCTCGCGGCGGGCCTACAGCACACGGAGTGCGTCCGGAGCCAACCCGGGCGCCTCGACCGCATAGCGCACAAACAAGCGCAACGGCCAGAGGTGAATAACATGGACAACACAGCACTGACTGCTCTGCAGTACGGTTTCGATACCTTCTACTTCCTGATTTGCGGCGCCCTCGTCATGTGGATGGCCGCTGGCTTCGCCATGCTCGAAGCGGGCCTGGTACGCGCCAAGAACACCACCGAGATTCTCGCCAAGAACGTGGCCCTGTTCGCCATTGCCTGCATCATGTACCTGCTGATCGGCTACTACATCATGTACTCCAGCCCGGAAGGCGGCATTCTGCCGAGTTTCGGTTTTCTGATTGGTGACGAGCACAGCGTCGAGGCGGTGCTGGCCGGTGGCGAAGACGCCCCTTATTACGCCGCCCGTTCGGACTTCTTCTTCCAGATCGTGTTTGCCGCTACCTGCATGTCCATCGTTTCAGGTGCCGTGGCCGAGCGCATGAAGCTGTGGTCGTTCATCGCCTTCGCGGTGGTGATGACCGCGGTCATCTACCCGGTGCAGGGCTTCTGGAAGTGGGGTGGCGGTTTCCTCGACGCGGCCGGTTTCCTCGACTTCGCCGGCTCCAGTGTCGTGCACATGGCGGGTGCTGCGGCTGCGCTGGCGGGGGTGATCCTGCTTGGTGCACGCAAGGGCAAGTACGGCGCCAATGGCCAGGTCAACGCCATTCCCGGTGCCAACCTGCCACTGGCCACCCTGGGCATGTTCATCCTGTGGATGGGCTGGTTCGGCTTCAACGGTGGCTCGCAGCTGAAGATGAGCACCATCGAGGACGCCAACGCGGTGGCTCAAGTGTTCGTCAACACCAACATGGCTGCTGCCGGCGGCCTGATCGCCGCGCTGATCGTGGCGCGCATCCTGTTCGGCAAGGCCGACCTGACCATGGCCATCAACGGTGCATTGGCCGGGCTGGTGTCGATCACCGCCGAGCCGCTGACCCCGACCGCGCTGCAGGCCACGTTGATTGGTGGTGTGGGTGGCGTGCTGGTGGTGTTCGCTATCCTCGGCTTCGACAAGATCAGAATCGATGATCCGGTCGGTGCCATCTCGGTGCACGGGGCCGCCGGTATCTGGGGCACCTTGGCGGTTTGCCTGACCAATCCGGAAGCCAGCCTGGGTGCGCAGCTGTTTGGTATTGCCAGCATCTTCGCCTGGGTGTTCATTGCCAGCCTGATCGTCTGGAGTCTGATCAAGGCGGTCTTCGGCCTGCGGGTGTCCGAGGAAGAGGAGTACGACGGCGTCGATCTGGTCGAGTGCGGTATGGAAGCCTATCCCGAGTTCACCAACAAGAAGTGACAGTACGGCGCTTGGCGCCGACCATCATCAGTAAAAATGATGGTCCAATCGGGTAAAAGGGCGCTCAGGCGCCCTTTGCTTTTTTTGCCGGCACGCTAGAATGCGCGCGTTGAAAAACGAGGCGACGAGCATGTGGCAGCAACGGCTGATCACCCTGCGCCCAAGGGCGCGAGGCTTTCATCTGGTGACCGATGAATTGCTGGATGCATTACCGGAACTGGCGAGCTACAGGGTGGGTCTGTTACACCTGTGGCTGCAGCATACGTCGGCGTCTCTGACCGTCAACGAGAATGCCGACCCTGCGGTGCGCCGCGACTTCGAGCGCTTCTTCCGCCGCCTCGTCCCTGAGGACGCGAGCGGCTACGAGCACTGTGACGAAGGCCCGGACGATCTGCCGGCGCACTTCAAGGCGAGCCTGCTTGGTGTTCAGTTGCAGTTGCCCGTGAGTAACGGACGCTTGGCGCTGGGTACCTGGCAGGGGATTTATCTCGGGGAGCACCGCGAACACGGTGGTTCCCGACGTGTACTTGCAACCTTGCAAGGTGCGGCAAATTGAATTTTTTCCAGCCGTTCGGCAACGTCGGACGGCTGGGCTATAACTAACCTGCTTTTCGCAAGTCATGAGGCTGAACATGAGCGACGAAGAACTGGAACAAGACGAGCTGGAAGGCGCAGACGAGGACGACGGCGAGGAGCTGGCGGCCGCTGATGGTGATGTCGCCGATGATGACAGCGAGTCCGACAGCGCAGCGCCTGCCAAGGGCAAAGCCAAGAAGGCCGTTGAAGTCGAGGAGCTGCCCAGCGTAGAGGCCAAGCAGAAGGAACGCGATGCGCTGGCGCGCGCCATGGAAGAATTCCTGTCCCGTGGTGGCAAGGTTCAGGAAGTCGAGCCCAACGTCGTTTCCGACCCGCCCAAGAAGCCTGATAGCAAGTATGGCAGTCGCCCCATCTGACGCGACCGCTGGATTTGAACGCAAAAGCCCGCCTTCACTGGCGGGCTTTTGCGTGTTGGCGTATGCAGCGTTCGTGGTGGACCCATGATTTGGTGGGCTGAAGCCCACCTACGACCAGTCACCTGCGGGGTGGACTTTAGCCCACCAACGCTATGCCCAATGCTGCAGCAGCGTCGGCAGCTCGCTCAGGCTGCGGATCTGCGCATCGGCTTGCTTCTCGCCAGTCCATTCCTTGCCCTGCGGGTTGAACCACACCGCGCGCCAGCCGGCCGCCTGAGCGCCGGCGATATCGTCGCCGGGGTGATCGCCGATATGCACGGCCTGCTCGGCGCTCATGCCTGAGCGGGCAAGGGCTTCCCGGAACGGCTTGGCGTCGGGTTTGCCGACCCCCAGCTCTTCGGCACAGAGGATGAAACTGAAATAGTCCGCCAGCCCGAGACGGCGCACATCGGCGTTGCCGTTGGTGATCACGCCCAGGCTGTACTGGTTCGCCAGCACCTCCAGCGTAGCCACCGTGTCGCTGAAGAAAGTAATGGCATGGCGTGCCTCGAGCATCGCCTGGAACGCGCCCTCGGCCAGTTGCGCGGCTTCCTCGGGAGGATGGCCGACGCCTTCCAGTGCCTGGCGTAGAGTACGTCGGCGCAGTTCGCTCAGGCGGTACCTCAGGTTGGGCTCGGCCTCCAGCAGGCGACCGCGCACCTGGCCGAGATGATCCACCGGCAGCTCTGCCAGACGCGGCGCATGGGCGCTGATCCACTCGCGCATGGCCGTCTCGGCACCGAGGATCACCGGGCGGTTGTCCCACAGGGTGTCGTCGAGGTCGAAGGTGATCAGGCGAATACTCATGAGTCCTGTTCCTTGCGGCGTTTGGCCCGTGGGTGGGCGCTGTCGTAGACCTTGCTCAGGTGCTGGAAATCCAGATGGGTGTAGACCTGGGTGGTGGCGATGTCGGCATGGCCGAGCAGCTCCTGCACGGCGCGCAGGTCCTGGGACGACTCGAGCATATGGCTGGCGAACGAGTGGCGCAGCATATGCGGGTGAATGTGCTGGCCCAGTTCGCTGACGCCGGCCTGGCGTACCCGCAGTTGCACCGCACGGGGGCCGATACGCCGGCCCTGGCGGCTGATGAACAGCGCGCCATCGGCCGGGTTGGCCAGTGCGCGCAGCGACAGCCATTGCTGCAGGGCTTCACGGGCCTTGCTGCCCACCGGCAGCTCGCGCACCTTGTTGCCCTTGCCGGTGACACGTACCAGACCAGCCGGCAGATCGAGGCCGTCGAGGTTCAGCGCGACCAGCTCCGACAGACGCAGGCCGGACGAATAGAACAGCTCGAGCATGGCGTGATCGCGACGGGCGATGAAGTCGTCTTCCTGGGCACCATCGAGCAGTTGCGTGGCGCGGTCGACATCCAGCACCTTCGGCAGCCTGCGCTCGCCCTTGGGCGGCATCAGGCCGGTTGCCGGGTCATGCTGGCAATGACCCTCGCGGATCAGGTAGCGGTACAGGCCGCGGGTGGCCGAGAGCAGGCGGGCGAGGCTGCGTGCCGACTGGCCCTGCTTGTGCAGGCGGGCGACCTGACGGCGCAGGCGGGCAATGTCGAGCGCCGCCCAGTCGGCCAGGCCTTCCTGCTCGCAGTAGGCAAGCAGCTTGTTGAGGTCGCGGCGATAGCCATCCAGGGTGTGGGCCGACATCTGCCGTTCGCTGCGCAGGTGTTCGAGGTAGGCATCCAGGTAGGCGGCAAGCATCAACGGGACGGCTCCATGGCAAGAGGGCGCAACGCCTGCGCCCTTATGGACGGCGCGTTACCTGACCGAGCGCAGCGGCGCAGAGAAACGTGGCAGCACCCGCGACAGCACTTCGGCGATATAGCCGAGGAACAGCGTGCCCAGGGAGCTCTTGTAGTGCTGCGAATCGGCACTGCCGATCGCCAGCACGCCGTGCAGACCCTGATAAGACAGGCCCACCACCGCCGCCGAGCCGACGTCGGCACCGGCCTCACCAAACAGGAAGTTCAGCTCGTGCTCGCGCAGTACGCCACAGATGGTCTTGCCGCCAGCCAGCAGGCCGCCGATGGCCTGGTGAGCCTCGGCGCTGCTGACGCTACGGCCAACCGGCAGTGGCGCGTCGCTGAACAGGATCAAGCCCACGAACGGCACCTGGAATTCGCGGCGCAGACTGTCTTCCACGCAACTGACCACTTCCTCGAGGCTGCCGGCATCCATCAGGTCGAGCACCAGGCGGCGGGTCTTGTCGAACAGGCGGTCGTTGTCGCGGGCCACTTCCATCAGGTGCGACAGGCGTTGGCGCATCTCGATGTTGCGCTCGCGCAGCAGTTTGACCTGACGCTCGACCAGCGACACGGTATCACCGCGCTGATGCGGAATACGCAGCTCGGGAATCAGCTCGTCGTGGTCGATGAAGAACTCGGGGTGCAGGCGCAGGTAGGCGGCGACCGTTTCCGAGTCCAGGGGCTTGGGCGAATCCTGCTGGTCAGTCATAGGCGAACCTGTCCTTCGTACACGCGCACGGCGGGGCCGGTCATCATAACGG
>JAAIGF010250053.1_pt1 | contig 19625 bp, 15 predicted proteins | sample 6487441 | NCBI WGS metagenome assembly JAAIGF01 (sample SAMN13974129, study PRJNA590717) | phyllosphere metagenome | biome: pepper field; feature: multiple bacterial spot infested pepper fields; material: pepper leaves; isolation source: leaves from pepper fields | host: Capsicum annuum ... | reverse complement strand
GCATGTCAATTCTGAAAATGCTGGGGGGGTACAAGTCTGCCGGTCTTATCGCGGTTGATCCAGGAGGTGTGATCTGCGGAGCTACCTTTGGTGCGCGACAAACCCTAGCGATTGATGCGTCGCACTTAGGTCGCAAACGTATCTGGGAAATCATCGACTGCCCGCAGTCAGCCATTTCCCTGGATTTCTTCACCAGCCCAACCCAGGCCCGTACCATTACTTCCAATGAGCCTCATGAATTCCTGCTACTGCGCAGCGCTGCCAAGGTGGATGGTTTAGATCTTCGCTCGCGCGTTGTCAGTAAATCTGCCGGAAGGCCTGGGCGTGATGCTGGTAGTTCGCTTGCCAAATGCGCAGGCCAGGACACGCTGATGAGCGAGAACGTCCGTCTGATTCGCAAGGTGCTGAACAAGAATCTGCCGCTATTGCTGCTCGGCGAAACGGGGGCGGGCAAGGATACCCTCGCCAAAGCCATCCATGCCGAAAGTGAGCGCTCCAAATCGCCTTTCGTGGCATTCAACTGTGCTGCAGTACCTGAGTCACTGATCGACAGTGAGCTTTTTGGCTACAGCAAGGGTGCATTTACGGGTGCAAATCGCGAGGGTAGCCAGGGGCGATTTGTCGAGGCGGATGGCGGTACGCTGTTCCTAGATGAGATTGGCGATATGCCGCTGACCTTGCAGACTCGCCTGTTACGTGTTCTTGAGTCTGGTGAGGTGTGTCCGCTGGGCGCCGGTAAACCTATTCAGGTTAATGTGCAGATTATTGCCGCGACCAACCAACGACTGCACGAGAAGGTTGCGGACGGCAGCTTCAGAGAGGATCTGTTCTTCCGTCTGGCCGGTATGATCATCGAGCTGCCTGCTCTACGCGACCGCGAGGACAAGGCGCAACTGATCGAGACCATCCTGCAAGGCGTCTGTACGGATGTTCCTGTTCCCGAACTAAAACCTTCGGCGTGGAAGAAATTACTCGGCTACCCGTGGCCAGGTAATGTCCGTGAGCTAAGGCATGTGCTGCACCGGGCGGTATTGTTTGCCGAGGGCGGTGAGGTGCGTGCATCGGACATTGTGCTGCCTTTCGAGAGCCGTATCTCCTCTTTCCGTGAGCGTGTTGCGGCAGCGCCGAGCGTGGCTTCCCGTACTGTTCAGGACAATGACACGACGACAGATGAGCCTGCACATGAACGGCACGTACCTGCGGTGGTACATGTCAGCGGTGTCGATGCTCGGCATACGCTGGCAACGGTTGAAGGAAAGGCCATCGAGGCCGCGCTGATCTCACATCAGAACAACATCATTCGTGCTGCGGATGCTCTCGGTATGAGCAAGGCTACGCTCTATCGCAAGATCAAACGCTATGGAATCCGTCACTGACTGAGACGTTGAGCCAGTCGTTGCACGATTGATTCGACTGTCTCAAATATGCGCGAAAGGCTCCTTTTTTCAGGTTAACAGCCTGATTGCAAAGGATAAATAATAGTGGCATGAGCCTTGCTCCTTACTCTGCAAAGCAGCGATTTCAAGCTGGTCAGCAGGGGAGATGATAAGGATGAGCCACATGCCACTGGCGTCGCGTGTTCTGCTCCTCGATCAGGAGGAGTCTGACCGCTATAGCGCTTTACTTCGTGAGCGAGCACCATGTCTGCAGGTGGTTGCTCTCACAGACGACCTATCAGCTGATAACTACCCGTCTGTATGGCTCGGCGCGCCATCGACAGCAGCAAGCTTGTTACCCAAGCGCAAGCCTGATTGGCTGCAGCTCACTTGGGCTGGTTTCGCGCCGCTCTTAGATCCTCAACTACCTCGTGATTACTTTGCCACTCGTGCCATCTCGGTATTCGGTGAGCCGATGCTGGAGTACGTGCTATTTCATCTGCTCGAGCACGAGCGCCGCGCCTGCCTCTGCCGAGAGAATCAAAGCCGATTCATCTGGAATCAGGTGACTGCCGGAGCCATCGCTGGGAAAACGGTGCTGATCGCTGGACTAGGCAGTATTGGGCAGCACATCGCCCAGCAGCTGTCGCAGCTTGGATTGAAGGTAATTGGCGTACAGAAAACGCCACAAGAATTCAGATACATCGCAGAGGTCGCTGGTCTTGATCGACTTCATGAGCTGGCCGCCGATGCGGATTACGTCGTCAGCGTACTGCCAGATACCTCGACGACGCGTGATATCTATGACCGCGATTTTTTCCAGGCAATGAAGAGCACTGGTGTGTTCATCAATATCGGCCGAGGTTCTGCGGTGGTGGACAAAGAGCTCGTCTTCGCTCTTGAGCAGGGCGAAATTGCAGGCGCTGTGTTGGACGTGTTCAGGATTGAGCCACTGCCGCCTTCCCATCAATTTTGGGTTACCCCGGGGCTGACATTGACCCCGCATATCGCCGGGCCGACAGATCCGAGTCGAATGGTAGACCTCTTCTTGAGCAACCTCAGTCTCTTTCAATCCGGTCAGCCACTGAATGGCTTGATCGATTTCAACCGTGATTACTGATCGCAATACATGTGTCGAGTCAGTGTGGAGACCGCTATGAACAATAATATTCCGAGCCATTACAACAATGTCCTAGCAGCCGTTGCGGCATATCGGCAAGGACGCCCGGTCATTTTGCTGGATGACAGCGACCGCGAGGATGAGGCCGACTTAGTGGTGGCTGCCGAGAACATGACTGTCGAGTCGATGGCCATGATGATCCGCGATGGCAGCGGTATTGTCTGTTTGTGTCTGGATGAAGCGACGGTTGATATGCTCCGGCTGCGCCCAATGGTGACATCCAATGAGTCGCGCTTTTCAACCGGCTTTACCGTCAGTATCGAAGCGGCTGAAGGCATCACCACAGGCGTATCTGCCAAAGATCGGCTGACCACCGTTCAAGCGGCTCTGGCGTCCAGTAGCTTCGACCGGCGAATCGTCAGCCCCGGCCACATGTTCCCGTTGCGGGCCAGGGCGGGGGGCGTACTGGAGCGGCGTGGGCATACCGAAGGTAGCCTAGACATTGCTGTGCTGGCTGGCTTGAGGCCTGCGGCTGTGTTGTGTGAGCTGATGAATTCGGATGGCACCATGATGCGTGGCGCCGAGCTAGCCGAGTATGCAGCGCGGCACCGCCTGCCCGTGCTGACAATGGAGGAGCTGGTGCAATGTCGCCTGGAGATGGAGTCCTATGCAGTGCCTGGTGGGCGCTCAAGTGGCAATGAGCTCCGGGTTGCCTCTGCCTGCTAAGGCTCACCAATACGTCGATAGATCCTAGTACCTGAGCCGGCTCCTACTGCGGAGCTGGCTTCCCGCCTCAACTCTTTTCTCTGCATCCCCTCTCCTAATTTTCGCTACTCACTTTCTCTCGTTTCATCAGTGATTTGGTTGTCTCATCTTCGCGAATGATCGTTTTAAGTTACTGATTTAAAACACAAATAAAAATGGCATTGGCCTTGCAGTGACATCAGTAGACCAGCGCTTCCTTTGAAGCCTGGATATCTCCCAATGCACCAAGGAACCGCCATGACTCTGCGCTTTACTACCGATCACGAATGGTTGCGTCTCGAGGCCGAAGGCCAGCTGACTGTTGGCATTACTGAGTATGCCCAGGAGTCCCTGGGTGATGTCGTCTACGTCCAACTGCCTGACAAGAAATGGTTTCAGGGCGGTGAAGAGGTAGCGGTCATCGAGTCAGTAAAGGCCGCCAGCAATATCACGATGCCGTTGGCGGGTACGGTTATGGACGTCAACGAGCCCTTGGCTGGTGAGCCGGAGTTGGTAAATGCCTCACCGATGGATGCGGGTTGGTTCTTCCGCATTCAACCCGATGACATCAATGCTTTCCACGCGCTGATGGACGATGCCGCTTACGCCCAGTATCTGGCGAACAACAGCTGAGGGCCCTGTCATGAGCCAACACACCAAGCTTGATACCTCCGGTGAGTTCGTCTGCCGGCACATCGGCCCTAGCGCGGCCGATATCGCTCTGATGCTGGAGGAGGTCGGTTCAGCGGATCTGGATGCGTTGATCGATAGCGTAATTCCCAACACCATCCAAGGCAGCAGCGTCCTGGATTTGACCGTCGGTCAAGGTGAAGCTCAGGCTCTGGCTGAACTGAAGGGTATTGCCGAGCAAAACCTGCTGTTCACCAATCATATTGGCCAGGGCTATTACCCCACGCTCACTCCAACTCCGATTTTGCGCAACCTGCTGGAAAATCCAGCCTGGTACACCGCCTACACGCCTTACCAACCAGAGATCTCGCAGGGGCGTCTCGAAGCATTGCTCAATTTCCAGACCCTGGTCAGTGATCTCACCGGGATGGACATCGCCAACGCTTCGTTGCTTGATGAGGCGACTGCGGCAGCCGAGGCAATGACCTTCTGCAAGCGGCAAGCGAAAAGCAAGGCACCTGCATTCTTTGTGTCTCAACACTGCCACCCGCAAACCATTGCCGTACTGAAAACCCGTGCCGAGCCGCTGAACATTGAGGTTGTGGTTGGTGACGAGAACGAGCTGGTCGCCGACGACCTCGCTGGATATTTCAGTGTGCTGCTCCAGTATCCTGCGACAACTGGCGCAGTGCTTGATTATCGCGAGCTGATCGAGCATGCACACAGCTATGGTCTGTTGGTTGCCGTGGCTGCCGATCTTCTGGCCCTTACCTTGCTGACCCCGCCCGGTGAGCTGGGCGCTGACGTGGTTATTGGCAGCGCGCAGCGCTTCGGCGTACCGCTGGGCTATGGCGGCCCGCATGCGGCCTTCTTTGCCACCCGGGATGCTTACAAGCGTGATATCCCCGGGCGTCTCGTCGGGATTTCGGTTGATCGACATGGCAACCCGGCACTACGCCTGGCTATGCAGACCCGCGAGCAGCATATTCGTCGGGAGAAAGCGACTAGCAACATCTGTACTGCGCAGGTTCTGCTGGCCAACATCGCCAGCATGTATGCGGTTTACCATGGCCCTGCTGGTTTGAAAGATATCGCCAGCCGCGTTCACCGCCTCACCGCCATCTTCGCCGAAGGGCTGGTGAGGATGGGGCGGGAGGTTGAACAACAGCACTTCTTCGACACAATTAGCGTGTTCGCGACAGATGCCGAACGTATTTACCAAAAAGCCTTGGATGCGCGGATCAATCTGCGGCAAGTCGGCCAGTACCGTCTAGGGATCTCGTTGGATGAAACCTGTACGCCTGATAGCGTGAAAGCGCTTTGGGAAGTACTCGCCTACGACGAAAAATTGCCTGATTTCGAGACGGTTGCCAGCGCTGTATCGAGTCGCTTGCCGGCAGTGCTGCTGCGTGAGTCTGAATTCCTCAGTCATGAGGTGTTCAACCGCTACCACTCGGAAACTGAGCTGATGCGCTATATGCGCCGGCTGGCGGATAAGGATCTGGCTCTGGATCGCACCATGATCCCGCTGGGCTCCTGCACCATGAAGCTGAATGCAGCCAGCGAGATGATTCCCGTTACCTGGAAAGAGTTCGGCGCCATGCACCCATTCGCGCCACGGGATCAGGCGCTGGGCTATCAGGCGATGATCGATGAGCTGGAAGCGATGCTGTGCGCGGCTACCGGCTATGACGCTGTATCCCTGCAGCCCAACGCCGGCTCGCAAGGCGAATACGCAGGTCTTTTAGCAATCCGTGCCTATCACCGCAGTCAGGGTGAAGCACACCGCGATATCTGTCTTATTCCTTCATCGGCTCACGGTACCAACCCGGCGACGGCGCAGATGGCGGGTCTGAAGGTCATCGTGGTCGCGTGTGATAGCCGCGGCAATGTGGATGTCGAGGATCTGCGCAGCAAGGCCGAGTTGCACCGCGGCCGCCTGTCTTCGCTGATGATCACATACCCCTCCACGCATGGTGTGTTCGAGAGCCGAATTACTGACATCTGCGACATCGTGCATGCCAATGGTGGTCAGGTTTATATCGACGGCGCCAATATGAATGCCATGGTTGGCCTATGTGCGCCGGGCCAGTTCGGTGGTGACGTTTCACACCTCAACCTGCACAAGACCTTCTGTATCCCACACGGCGGAGGTGGCCCAGGAGTTGGCCCAATCGGCGTCAAGGCACATCTGGCGCCTTATCTGCCAGGCCATCTGTGCCTAGAGGACACCCTGCAAGGGGCGGTCAGCGCTGCTCCGTTCGGCAGCGCTAGCATCCTCCCAATTACCTGGATGTATATCCGCATGATGGGCGGAGAGGGGCTTGCTGCGGCCTCCAAGCTGGCGATTCTCAATGCCAACTACGTAGCGCGTCGTCTCGAAGAGCATTACCCAGTGCTCTACAGCGGTGAAAACGGCCTGGTTGCGCACGAGTGCATTCTCGACCTGCGACCTTTGAAAGAGACCTCGGGAGTTAGTGTCGATGACGTTGCCAAGCGGCTGATCGACTATGGCTTCCATGCCCCGACCATGTCCTTCCCAGTGGCGGGCACTCTGATGGTCGAGCCGACCGAAAGCGAATCCAAGCAGGAGCTGGATCGTTTCTGCGACGCCATGATTGCCATTCGTGAAGAAATCCGCGCCATTGAGCGCGGTGAGCTCCACCGCGATGACAACCCGCTGAGAAATGCTCCGCACACCGCTCACGAGCTGGTTGGCGATTGGCATCACGCCTACTCGCGTGAACAGGCTGTGTTCCCACTAGCATCGCTGGTCGATGGCAAGTACTGGCCGTCGGTGGCTCGGGTCGACAATGTGTATGGCGACCGCAATCTCGCCTGCGCCTGCCCGCCGATGTCTTCCTATCAAGACGCATAAATCCAACCATTGAGTCTGGCCGGCTTCGTTTCGAGGCCGGCCTAAGGGGAGTCGCATGTTTCAACGAAGTCTAAGTCTTGCCCAGTTTGATCCAGCTTTGCAGGCGGCAATGCAAAACGAGGTGCGCCGCCAAGAGGATCACATCGAGCTGATCGCCTCTGAGAACTACACGAGCCCGCAAGTGATGCAGGCACAGGGCAGTGAGCTGACCAACAAGTATGCTGAGGGCTATCCTGGCAAGCGCTACTACGGTGGCTGCGAGTACGTGGACGTGGTCGAGTCACTGGCTATTGAGCGAGCCAAAGAGCTTTTCGGCGCCGACTACGCCAATGTTCAACCGCATTCAGGCTCGTCTGCCAATTCAGCTGTGTACCTGGCGCTACTGAATGCTGGCGATACCATTCTGGGCATGAGCCTCGCGCACGGCGGACACCTGACTCACGGCGCAAAGGTGAGCTCGTCCGGCAAGCTGTACAACGCCGTTCAATATGGCATCAATGAAAAGGGATTGATCGACTACGACGAAGTCGAGCGGCTGGCTGTCGAGCACAAGCCAAAGATGATCGTGGCGGGCTTCTCAGCCTATTCCCAAATTCTGGATTTCCCGCGTTTTCGTCAGATCGCCGACAAGGTCGGGGCCTATCTGTTCGTCGACATGGCGCATGTGGCTGGTCTGGTTGCCGCCGGTCTTTACCCCAGCCCGGTTGCGTTTGCCGATGTGGTTACTACTACGACTCACAAGACGCTACGTGGCCCGCGTGGCGGCCTGATCCTGGCCAGAGCGAACCCGGAGATCGAAAAGAAGCTGGCGTCGGCAGTTTTTCCAGGTGCTCAAGGCGGCCCATTGATGCACGTGGTGGCCGCCAAGGCGGTCTGCTTCAAGGAGGCCCTTGAGCCGAGCTTCAAGCAGTATCAGCAGCGCGTCGTTGATAATGCGCGGGCCATGGCTCAGGTTTTTATCGGTCGTGGCTACGACGTGGTCTCCGGCGGTACCGACAATCACCTCTTCCTTGTCAGCCTGATTCGCCAGGGCATCACCGGTAAGGATGCCGATGCGGCATTGGGGCGTGCACGAATTACTGTTAACAAGAATGCGGTACCCAATGACCCCCAGTCGCCATTCGTGACCTCTGGACTACGCATCGGCACGCCGGCAGTAACCACCCGTGGTTTCGACGTCGCCGAGTGCCGTGATCTCGCCGGCTGGATCTGCGACATTCTGGACAACCTGGGTGACGTTGATATCGAAGCGATGGTGGCTCGTCAGGTGCATGCTTTGTGTACGCAATTCCCGGTATACGGCGAATGAAAGCAGCACGGCCTAAGGGAATGCGCACATGGCACTGAGTGTTTTTGACCTGTTCAAGATCGGTATCGGGCCATCCAGCTCGCATACCGTTGGGCCGATGAAGGCGGCGGCACTGTTCGTCGAAGGGCTTGAAGCCAGCGGCCAGTTACCACAGGTCGCCAGCGTACGTGCTGAGCTGTATGGCTCGCTTGGCGCGACAGGCAAGGGGCATGGCAGCGACAAGGCAGTGCTGCTCGGGCTCGAAGGCGATTACCCAGATAGCGTTGATACTGCTCAGGTTGAAGTGCGTCTGGCGGCTATAAGGGCGTCTCAGTCCATTCGCTTGCTTGGCAAGCAGGCAATCCGTTTCGTCGAGAAAGAGCACTTGACGATGATCCGCAAGCCATTGCCGTTTCACCCCAACGGCATGATCTTCCGGGCCATGGACGAGGCTGGCATTCAGTTGCAGAGTCGGGAGTATTACTCGATCGGTGGTGGATTCGTCGTCGACGAGGAGGCCGCTGGTGCAGACCGTATAGTCGAGGATCAGACCCGTCTGGAACTGCCCTTCAAGACTGGTAAGCAACTACTGGACATCTGCTTGGCGCGTGGCATTAGCATCAGCGAGGTGATGCTCACCAACGAACTAGCCTGGCGCGATGAAGCGCAGACCCGTGCTGGGCTTCTGAATATTTGGCAGGTTATGCAGGACTGCGTAAAGGCCGGCTGCCAGAACGAAGGCATTATGCCTGGTGGCCTCAAGGTTAAGCGCAGAGCGGCGGGGCTTCATCGCCAGCTGCGCGCGAGCCCGGAGTCAGCACTCAAAGACAATCTGCAGGTGCTTGATTGGGTCAATTTATACGCATTGGCGGTCAACGAAGAAAACGCCTCGGGTGGACGTGTCGTCACCGCGCCTACCAACGGCGCAGCAGGGATCATTCCTGCCGTCCTGCACTATTACGCCAACTTCATTCCAGGAGCGAGCGCGGAGGGCATCCAGCGCTTTCTGCTCACCGCTGCCGCAATCGGAATTCTCTACAAGGAAAACGCTTCGATCTCCGGTGCCGAGGTTGGCTGCCAGGGCGAGGTAGGGGTTGCCTGTTCAATGGCCGCCGGGGCCCTTTGTGAAGTGATGGGCGGAACTCCCCTGCAAGTGGAAAACGCAGCTGAAATTGGTATGGAGCACAACCTGGGGCTGACCTGTGATCCGGTGGGTGGTCTGGTGCAGGTTCCTTGTATAGAGCGCAACGCTATGGGCTCTGTCAAGGCCATCAACGCGGTTCGCATGGCGCTACGTGGTGACGGCAACCACTTCATTTCGCTCGACAAGGTGATCCGCACGATGAAGCAGACCGGCGCGGACATGAAAACCAAATACAAGGAAACGGCTCGAGGCGGCCTCGCCGTAAACATCATCGAGTGTTAACCGATCTTCTTACGTGAGAACAGAAACAATGAACAGCGTACTCAAGCGGACTCCGTTACATGATTTGCATGTCGAACTTGGCGCTCGTCTTGTGCCATTCGCCGGTTACGAGATGCCGGTTCAATATCCCCAGGGCGTACTCAAGGAGCATCTGCACACTCGTGAAAGCGCGGGCTTGTTCGACGTCAGCCACATGGGCCAGATTCTTCTGCACGGCCCTGCGGCCGCTGATCTGCTTGAGCGCCTGGTGCCGGTCGACATCATCGACTTGCCGGCAGGCATGCAGCGCTATGCATTGTTCACCAGCCCGAGCGGTGGAGTTCTCGACGACTTGATGGTTGCTAACTTCGGCGACTTCCTCCTACTGGTGGTCAACGCAGCCTGCAAGGATCAGGATCTCGCCCACCTGCAAGCTCACCTGGGTGATGAGTGCCGAATCGAATCTCTATTCGAAAGTCGTGCGCTGCTTGCACTACAAGGCCCGCAGGCCGCCACGGTACTTGCGCGCCTCGCGCCGGCAGTCGCCAGCATGACCTTCATGCAGGCTGTCGAGATCGAACTACTGGGTGTCGACTGCTATGTGAGCCGTTCCGGCTATACCGGCGAGGATGGTTACGAGATATCGGTACCAGTTGAGCATGCGCAGTCGTTGGCCAGGGCATTGCTGGAGCAGCCTGAAGTGAAGCCTATCGGCTTGGGCGCACGTGACTCGCTTCGATTGGAAGCTGGACTGTGCCTGTATGGCCATGACATGGACGAAAACACCACTCCGATTGAGGCCAGTCTGGGCTGGGCTGTTTCCAAGGCACGCCGGGCAGATGGCGCACGGCCTGGCAGCTATCCGGGAGCCGAGGTGGTTCTTGAACAGCAGCGCAGTGGCGTCGCCAGCAAGCGCGTTGGCTTGCTGGCTCAGGAACGCGTCCCAGTGCGAGAGGGCGCCGTGCTGTTTACGGCTGATGACGTAGAAGTTGGTAAGGTCACCAGTGGAGGTTTTGGGCCAACGCTCAATGCGCCTGTCGCGATGGGGTACGTTGTCAGTGAGCTTGCGGCAGTGGGCACAAGGCTGTTCGCGGACGTTCGTGGCAAGCGGGTGCCGATGGAAGTTGCCAAGACTCCGTTTGTTGCCAACCGCTATTACCGGGGCTGAGAAATGGACGCGGGATCCGAAGCAGCATCGAAAGAAACGCCTTCTGCTGTCGTTGGTGTGAAGTTGCGAGGTGCTGAAAAAGTTGCCCGCATACCGGTAAAAATCCTGCCAACCGAGCATGTGCCGCGCAAGCCTGAGTGGATTCGTGTCCAACCCGCCGCTTCGCCGGAGGTTGCTCGGATCAAGGCTCTGCTGCGTGAACACAAACTACACAGCGTCTGCGAAGAGGCTGCGTGCCCCAACATCGGAGAGTGTTTCTCCGGTGGTACAGCGACGTTCATGATAATGGGCGATATCTGCACACGCCGCTGTCCGTTTTGCGATGTTGGCCATGGTCGGCCCAGGCCGCTCGATCCGCAGGAGCCGGTGAACCTGGCCACTGCAATTGCCGAGCTGCGCCTGAAGTATGTGGTAATTACTTCGGTTGATCGTGACGATCTGCGCGATGGCGGTGCCAGCCATTTCGTAGCTTGTTTGAGAGAGATTCGCCAACGTTGCCCTGATATAAAGCTTGAGACACTGGTACCGGACTATCGGGGACGTATGGACGTGGCGCTCGGGATCACTCTTGAGGAGCCGCCAGATGTCTTCAACCATAATCTTGAAACAGTGCCACGGCTTTACAAAGCGGTACGTCCAGGTTCCGACTTCGAGTGGTCACTAACGCTGCTAAAACGTTTCAAGTCCCTAGCTCCATCAGTACCGACCAAGTCAGGGCTGATGCTCGGCCTTGGTGAAACGGACGATGAGGTGATAGAGGTCATGCAGCGTATGCGTGAGCATGACATAGACATGCTCACGCTTGGGCAGTACTTGCAGCCTTCACGCAGCCACCTGCCTGTTCAGAGATTTGTACATCCGGATCAGTTTGCAGAGTTCGCCAGGATCGGAGAGCAGCTTGGCTTCAGTAATGTCGCATCCGGGCCTTTGGTGCGCTCTTCTTATCATGCTGATCAGCAAGCTCATGGCGCCAAGAACCTCGACTCTTCGGTGTAGCCAAACAATCTGTTGAAGCGGCCTAGTGCAGCTACATGGGGTCTGCCTTCCACTTTGGGGCAGGCCCTTTTTTATGGGCGCTCTTCAAAGAAAGTCGCAATGTCGCAAAGTCTCACTCTCTCAGTGATGAGAAAAGAAAAGCACAGAGAAATCCCGAGCTTATTTTTTTCCTTATAAAACATGTCATTGGGATTTTCCTTCAGCTTGGCATTGGAATTGCTGCCTACCTTGTGTGCAGATCACCAGAGCCCATTAAGAGGCCGTGGGATCGCTCGATGACTTCTTCGCTCTGCCTATTTCAATAACAACTGCAAGCAGAAAGGAGCGTGACCATGTCTGAAAGCAAGGATTCTCGTACCCCCAACTCAGGTAATTCATTCCTGAATCCCAGCATCTCGCGGCGGATGATGATGCTAGGTGCCGCTGCAGTAGCTGCCGGGGCAACCCTTGGCCGCTGGGTACCCAGTGCCCACGCAGCGGTCGGAGGCCGGCTTGAAATCATGACCTGGGAAGGCTACACCCTTCAGGGTGAAGCAGCGGACTGGATCAAGCAGAACAATATTCAGGTCAACGCCGCCATCATGGGCAGTCAGGATGACGTGACGGCCAAGTTGATGGGCGGAGGCGTGCGCCTTGACCTTTCCGAATATTCGAATGGCTACAACGAGCTGTACAAGGGATTGAATCTGCTCAAACCGATCGATGTTTCGCAGATCCCCAACTACAACGCGACCGACATCATCGGCCGTTTCTATGACGGTGAAATGTGGTTCTGGGACGGCCAACGCTTTGGTATTCCATGGACGTGGGGCATCGACACCATTGTCTACAAGCCGGACGGCCTCACCGCACCCATAACCAGTTTCAAAGATCTTCTGCGCCCGGAATTCAAAGGCCGTCTGACCTTTCTTGACAACCCTCTTACCGTTTGGCCACTCGCTGCCCGCATCACCGGTTTTGGCGACAAATTCCCCAACGTAACGCGCGATGAACTTGAGCAGATCTGGCAGCAGATGCAGCCCTACCGGGATCAGTGCCGAACTTTCGCCTCCAGCAATGGTGATGTGGCCTCGCTGTTCGTCGCTAACGAAATATCCGCGTGCTTCTGCACCTGGACGGCGGCGACGATTCAGACGGCTAAGCAGGGAGTGAGAACTGAATACGTATTTCCGGAGGAGGGTGGTGCGGTCTGGGCGGATGCCTGGTTCATCCCATCCACTTCGCAAAACATCGAGACAGCTTTGGCATTCATCAACCAGGCCCTAGATCCTCAGGTTCAGGCCGAGATGAGCAAGTCCGTAAGTTCTGCGGTGGTTAATCGCAAAGCTGTCGCATTCATGGATGAAGCCTCTCGCTCGCTGTTCGAGTACGACAAGATCGATGAAGTTTTGGAGAAGTCCCCTCTCAAAGGGCAGCCGCCTCGCGAGTCCGATGAGTTCGCGACCTACGACGACTGGCTTCAGGCCTGGGCTTCTTTCAGGGCCGGATTCTAAGTTCAACGGACACCAGTCTCGGCTGGCCACAAGGATGTAATTTGAATTAAGTGCATTTGCGCTTTGCGTGTGCTTTCCCGTCAACATGATTTATAACAAGAGTGGAATAGCTATATGAGTAATAAGTCAGCGAGCGCTGCGTACGCTCCAGCCAATATATCTAGGGCATTTGCTGTTTGTTGGATAGCTATGTTTGCAGCCGGCTTCGCGATGATGCTGAAACTATCTCTCTCAGGCACCCTTAAATCAGTGTTTTTTGATACGACCTCTCCGTTGACATCTGCAGCGCTTGTCGGGGGGATTTTAGGGATTACCTATCTTGGATTTACTATCTGCAATGCTATTCTTCCACCATTCATTGACGCCCTAGGCATCAAGCGAGTTTTGGTTGTTGGGCTTCTCATTTTTAATGCCGGATTTGTGGTGTTGATCGCTGCAGAACCAGGGACTGCTAATGCCTATGATATTCTGTGGGTCGGTGCTCTTTTACATGGCATTGGATGGGGCTGTATCGAATCAGTAGTCAATCCGGTAGTGCCATCGTTATACCCAGAAGATAAGGCTGCAAAGCTCAATCGCGTTCATACTAGTTGGCCGCTGGGCTGGATTCTCGCTGGCCTATTCGCTTTAGGGCTGGAGCACGTCAATCTAGGTTGGCAATATATGTTTGCCACGGCAATTATTCCTGCTGCAATAGCATTGGTGATGCTTCTTTTTGTTCAGTTTCCGCCAACTGAAAGGGTCGCCAACGGTGTTAGCTTTTCCGGGATGTGGAAAGAAGTTTTTGTGAAGCCTGGAATTTTTGTGCTGGTCGCTGTCATGTTCCTGGCGCTAGCCTGCGAAACTGTTCCTCAAAATTGGTTGGATATAATTGTTGGGCAAATCTCAGGAATTAAAGGAACATGGCTGCTAATCTATGTGGCTGTTGCATATTTCTTTGCTCGCTGGTTTGCTGAGTACGCCCTGCTGAAGGTTCACCCGATCACTATTCTCGCCGCCTCGTGCTTCGCAATTTTTCTGGCGGTACTTGGTTTAGCTCATACCTCAGATACCTATCTGACTATGGCCTGTACCGCTTTACTCGGTGCTGGTGCAGCACTTCTCTGGCCTAATATGTTGGCTGTCGCGTCAGAACGTTATCCGAACAGTGGCTCTTTGGGCATCGGTATGCTTTGTTCTGCCGGGATGGCATCTGGCTATTTCATTGTTCCTTGGATTGGCAGCGTTTATGACACCTATAAAGTAGCGGCAGCAGGTGGTAGCGCAGCATTTGAGGCCCTTGCCCCAGAGTCTGCGGAATGGGTTGCAGCTAACACTATTGCCGCTACAACCACATTGACCCAGTTCTCTATCCTGCCGTTGATTTTGACGGGATATTTCATAGTCGATTATTGGTTTAAGGTTCGTAATGCAAAACGTCATGCTGTATCGGATGCTGTTGGTCAGTATGGCAAGTAATCGCTAAAGTTAACGCTAGAGGTCTGTGATTGCGCTCATGCTGAAGCATGGGCGCTTTTTTTGATAGGGATTTAGCTGGAATCACCGTGAGTTGATAGGCTATCCCTTGGTTAGATTAACTAATTTCGTAATAGCTGTTTTTTAGAATGTATGCCTAGGCATTTTTATGGCGCACGCATTTCATGGCTGCTAATGCTTTAGGTTGCGCTCAAAAACTTTACTTTCGTTCAGGTAATTCTGAATATTCACCGATTGAGGAGCTCGGATTGTGGACTTGCTTTGCGCCCTACCAGGTGATATTCCAGGCCAGAGTTCCTGGTGGAAGCGAGATGTTGAGTCATTACGGGGTGCTTCTGCATTGCCACTGAGTGGGCATGCGCAGGCAGACGTTACGATTGTAGGCGGTGGGTTTACAGGGCTATGGACTGCGTTGACGCTGCGACAGCGTGATCCAGCTTTAAAGGTCGTGCTGCTTGAAGCTTCGCGATTGGGTGACGGAGCAAGTAGCCGTAATGGTGGAATTGTTCACGGTTATTGGGCTGCTCTACCAGCCAATATTCGCTCTATCGGTGTCGAAGCGGCTTTAGAAATTGCTAAGTTGGGGAGTAAGGCTCAGGCAGAGTTTAAGAAATTTGTCACCTCTCCCGGGTATGACGTCTGGTGGGAGGAGGCAGGTAACCTCAGGGTTGCAACTTGTCCAGCGCAGGAGAAAGCGATAACAAAGTACTTGGCGCAGATAAAAGGGCTTGGGGTTGATAGCTACATTCAACCAAAAACCAAATCTGAAGTCCGTGAGATTTTGAATTCTTCTGCGTTTGAATCAGGTATCTATTTTCCTGAGGCTGGCAATGTCCATCCTGGCCGTCTGGTATTGGCGCTAAAGAGTGCTGCTATCGCTGCCGGCGTCACAATATATGAGCAGTCTCCGGTGTCACGAGTGGTAGAGGGAGAGGTGCACCGGGTCGAGACCAAGCATGGTTCAGTTTTGAGTAGACATGTTGTTCTGGCGACAAATGTGGGGTTGGCCGGTGTTCGCGCGATCGGGCTGCGCCTCAGTCTATTTTCGAGCTATGCAACGATGTCAAATTCTGCCGAAGATGCGCTGCATGAGCTGGGTTGGCGCAGTCCAGTAGGAATAAATGATGCTCGAATGTTTCTGCATTACTCCCGTAAAACCCGTGACAACCGTGTCCTCATGGGATCTGGTTCAGGCCCCATAGGGTTCGGCACCCGCATAGAAAACATCGCTTTACGGACGGATGCCGGTAGCTCGGCGCGTGCTAAGGCGGGAATGGCCAGAATCTTCCCGCAGGTTGCGATCCAGGGTTTTGCCAACACCTGGGGCTGGCCGATTGATGTGTCTTCTGATCGTATCCCTTTCTTCAAAACGCTTAGGGCTGGCATACATTATGGTGCTGGCTTTTCTGGTCATGGTGTCCAGGCGACGTGGATCGCAGGTCAATGCTTATCCTCTCTCGTTATGGGCGTAACGGATGAGTGGACATCATCGCCGTTCTGCAGACGACCCGTGCCTTTACTTCCACCAGAGCCGATGAAATTCGTTGGTTCCAATGTCATCAGAAACGCAATTCTCACGTGTGAGGAGCTGGAGGAGCAACGAATAAAACCTCCACTGTTTCCTCGAGTTGTATCCGCACTTCCAGGATTACTAGGTCTGCGTATCGGCGTGCGCTAAGAGAATGCGCGTTCGAATGGGGCTGATTTTTACGCCCAGATCAGGGATTCGCCCCTAGCTACCCTACCTACTGCTGAACGGTGCACCAGCACCAACTAGCTCGAGGTGCACCCCCTCAATGTGTGCGAATGCAGCTCGATGGCAAGCCCATCGAGCTGCAGGAATATGTACCCGTCATCGTTTTGAAAGCCCTTCGCCGTGGCAGGAGGTTGGTATCTGCGTGGGTGCGGCTCTCAGGCTCGACTAAACGGGGACTCATGGGCGGCTCGAAGGGTGGACAGGCCTGGAGAGCAGTCTCGCCAACGTGCGATCTGGGCGCCTGCTGCTTGCACGCAAGCAAATCAACGTGCACAATCGTGCATGATCGTGAGTAAACGTGCATAAACGAGCTAGAGAGCTAAAATATGCTTAATAAAGAGCGTCAAGATCTTATTCGCGCACAGCTAGTAAAAAACGGCCGGGTAATTGCGACCGATTTAGCGAAACAATTCGGTGTGTCTGAAGATGCCATTCGAAGAGACTTGAGAGAGCTTGCTCGCTTAGGAATTTGCCGCCGTGTCTACGGAGGCGCGCTGTTGCCTGCGCCAGATATTGGGAACATACAAAAAAGGGTAACTGACTCAACAGAAAATAAGAGAAAGCTCGCTAGAGTAATATCTGATCGTTACGTGAAAGATGGGCATACTATATTTATAGACTCCAGTTCTACAAACATAATAGTTGCAGCTGAGCTATGCAGGGATAGAAGTTTAACAGTCATTACTAATTCGCCCGCGGTCGCACTTGCTCTCTCTGATCATGCACTATGCAAGATTATTGTTTTAGGTGGCTATTTCAATTCCGCCAAAGGTGCGTGCCTGGGTGCGAAAGCGATCCAAGATTTAAGAAATATCCACATTGACACTCTAATTCTGGGTGTCTGTGGGATAGACATCACATTAGGTGTGACCGCACTTGACTTTGAAGAGGCTGAGTTCAAACGCTGCCTAATAGAGCAAAGCTCTCGAGTAATTGCGCCGCTGACCTCTGATAAGGTTGGCACGGTGGCGCCTTACAAGTTTGCCGAAGTAAGCGAAATTGACGCGTTAATTTTAGAGAAAGGAACTCTAGCATCAACCGTATCGGACTTCTCTGAAGTTGGCATTGTTGTTGAGATTTCGGACTAATCCTCTCAGCGAATTTTCCAGCAAGCTATGACCCTGGTGAAACATGACCTGCTACACACCGCAGTGCGAGACCTCATTAGCAAAGGCGGACTCAAAAAATAACGTCTCGATAGCATTATTATCGTTAGCCGCGTTTGTCATTGTGACTACAGAGTTCATTATCATAGGGCTGATACCAACGCTCGCAAGAGATTTGAATATCAGTATATCCATGGCAGGCCAGCTAGTTACTGCATTTGCTGTAATTGTAGTTTTCGCAGGCCCACCTCTCACCGCTCTGTTCTCGCGGACAGAGCGTCGTCGACTTTTTACTTGGATACTTGTAGCGTTTGCCCTGAGTAATATCGCGGTGGCGTTAGCTCCAAATTACTGGACAGTATTGATCGCACGAATTCTGCCTGCTGCATTGCTCCCTGTTTTCTGGGGGGTAGGCAGTGACGCGGCTAGTAAATTAGCGTCCCAAGGTAATTCAGGGAAAGCTATCTCTCAAGTGTACTTCGGGGTAACCGCAGCGCTGCTTTTCGGACTCCCGCTCGGTACTGTTTTAGGGGACGCCGTGGGTTGGCGTGGGGCATTCTGGGCTCTTGCTGCCCTGTCACTTGCGATGGCTGTTCTTCTACGCTCGGTTATGCCTGAGCTGAGGCCAGATCATCAGACAGACCTGAAAAGCCAGGTCGCCACACTTCTTAATCGGTTCTTCCTCGCTAACTTGGCGCTGTCATTTGCGATCTTTACGGCTATTTTTGGGGCCTATACGTATCTGGCAGATATGCTCGAACGTTCTGGAGGAGTAGAGCCTGCGCATGTTGGCTGGTGGCTAATGGGGTTTGGTACTGTTGGCCTCTTAGGTAATTATCTGGCTGGTCGCCTTGTCGATAATTATGCAGTTAAAGCCAATATTTTATTTTGTTTAATGCTCGGGCTCGGCGCCGCTAGTGCAGCAGTATTTGCAAAGCAACCACTGATATTTGCAGGCTCGCTAGTTTTATGGGGGGTAGCACACACAGCGCTTTTCCCACTTGGGCAAATCAGGGTAATCAACGCAGCAAAAAGCGCAAAGGCTTTGGCTGGCACACTAAATATCTCCGCCTGCAATAGCGGAATCGCCGCCGGTGCGTTACTTGGCGGGTGGGCAATTAATATAAGTGGTATCACCATTGCCGTCCTTGGAGCCAGCGTGCTCATCGTATTGTGCGGTGTAGCTTCTCCGTTAGTCGAGCGAATGCGACCAGCAACATGAAGTACTACCAGGCACTGCACTACAGTGCGACCATCCCACCTGTACAAGATTGGTAATGGTTCGTATGTGATAGGGCTGCCTGCAAACACAAACGGCCTTCACCCACACCTTCTTTAACTGCTCAGAACTTATTCCTAAGACGAAAAATGGAGTCCTTATGAAACTAAAAAATATCTCATCTGACTTTGTTGCCTCACAAGGATCGACTTGGAATGTCGATGAAGATAGCGGGCGCATCACTGTATTCGCGCCTAGCAATAGCGATATTTTTATTGATCCAAACCATACTAACTCTCAGCTCATGACGGTTGGTCAGCATAACGCCGCTACGTTAATGACACGCGCTCCGAGCGGGGATTTTCAGTTTAGTGCTACTGTGAATGTCGAATTCGCAGCTAAATTTGATGCGGGCGTTCTATTTTTGAGATTTGATGAACGCACTTGGGCAAAGCTTTGCTTCGAATACTCGCCAGATGGAAAAGCTATGGTAGTGTCCGTAGTGAATAAAGGTGGCACCTCTGACGATGCAAATGCTTTCACCGTAGAAGGTAATCAAGTTGACCTCAGAATTTCTCGTAAGGCGAAAGTATATGCGCTTCACGCTTCCACCGCGGGAAGCGAGTGGGTCATGGTTAGAGTATTTGCCTTTGACGACTCTAGGGAAGGTGAGCCAGAAATTGGCTTCGAGGCGCAGTCGCCTAACGCAGAAGGCTGCATAGTTAATTTCAGTAATTATGCACTAACTGATGTCAGTATTGATGACTTTCGCAATGGACAGTGATGGCGTCTAACTATATAGGCTTTGAATATAGTTGGCAGATCGAGCGCAGCTCATCTGCCATAGCAGTTAGCCAATTTTCATACTTGATTGGCTAATATTCATTCTGAGGTTGTAAATGAGCTCGCTTAATTCCGCCAAGCCAGTCCAGCTTGGCGCTGTTGCTGTATTGCTAATCGAACTAGCCCT
>JAAIGF010018236.1_pt1 | contig 19679 bp, 12 predicted proteins | sample 6487441 | NCBI WGS metagenome assembly JAAIGF01 (sample SAMN13974129, study PRJNA590717) | phyllosphere metagenome | biome: pepper field; feature: multiple bacterial spot infested pepper fields; material: pepper leaves; isolation source: leaves from pepper fields | host: Capsicum annuum ... | reverse complement strand
GGGCGGTGGCGACGAAGCCACGGCCATCGAGCTCGATGCGGTCGCCGCTGCGCACGGACATGCCGGTCTGCGCGACTTCGCCATTGACCTTGACCAGGCCTTCGGCGATGCGCTGTTCGAGCGCGCGGCGCGAACCGAGGCCGGCCTGCGCCAGCACCTTGTGCAGGCGTTCTTCCAGCTTGAACTGTTCGGAGGTGGCTTCGCGCTTGAGCGAGAGCTTGTTCAACGACAGCTTGCGGGGGGTGTCACTCATCTACTTTGGCTCCGGCCGGCGTTTGGTCGTCGGCCTCTGGGTCGGAATCGGCTCGGTCAACAGCCACGGTCGTCATCGCGACGGCGTTGTCTTCGCTCTCGTTCACTGGCGCCGCGCGCGTGCCCGGCGCGGTTTCGGGGTGCCCGTCTTCGGTGGGCGAAGGTGCTTGCTCATCAGGATCGGACGCCACCATGGCGGCCGGGGAATCGGTTGAAACATCGGCGCCTGCGGCCGCCACGTCTGCAGGGTTGGTGCCGGCTTCGCCGGCGTCGGCGTCGCCATCGGCGCCATCGGCATCATTGGCGGCACCTTCCGGCGTAGCCGCGCCAGCGGGCAGCGGCGCGGCAGGCTGGCCATCGGCGCCCAGCGGCAGCTGTGGCTCCAGTTCGGCCAGGTCCTTCAGTTCGGACAGCGGCGGCAGCTCGTCAAGCCGCTTCAGCCCGAAATAGTCGAGGAACCCTCTGGTGGTGCCGAACAGCGCCGGACGACCCGGCACATCGCGGTGGCCCACCACGCGGATCCACTCACGTTCCTCCAGGGCCTGGATGATGTTGCTGCTGACCGCCACGCCGCGGACCTGTTCGATCTCACCGCGGGTGATCGGCTGGCGGTAGGCGATCAGCGCGAGGGTTTCCAGCGTGGCGCGCGTATACCGTGTCTTGCGTTCGGTCCACAGCCGGCTGATCCAGCCATGCACTTCGCCGGTCACCTGGTAACGGAAGCCGGAGGCCACCTCCACCAGTTCCACGCCACGCCCGGCGCAGGCTTCGCGCAGCTGTTCCAGCGCGCGTTCGATGCTGCCCGGCGGTGCCGGCTCGTCCTCCGGGAACAGCTCGCGGAGCTGTACCAGTGTCAGCGGCTGCGCGGACGCCAGCAGCGCGCCTTCGACGATTCGGTTGATGAGCGGTTGATCCATCGGCACTCGGTGGTTACTCAGCGGATAAAGGAGCGTCGTTGTCGTCGAATTCACTGCTGAACGACAGTGGTTCGTTGGTGTTGCCCGCAGCCAGCGATTTCACGTAGATCGGCGCCAGCGGCGCTTCCTGCACCAGGTCCAGCAACTGCTCCTTGGCCAGTTCCAGCATGGCCAGGAAGGTGACCAGTACGCCGAGCTTTCCCTCCTCGGCGGTGAACAGCGATTCGAAACGGTAGAAGACGCCTTCCTCCATCCGTCCCAGCAGGTCGCCCATGCGCTGGCGCACGCTCAGTGCCTCGCGCTTGATCGCGTGGCCGCCGAACAGCTCGGCGCGCTTGAGCACATCGTGCAGCGCCAGCAGCATGTCCTTCAGCTCCACCGGCGGCGGCAGCCTGATCGCCGTCCGGTCGGGGACGAAGGCATGCGCCACGGTGGTGTCGCGGTCCTGCCGGGGCAGGGCGTCGATATCTTCGGCGGCCTGCTTGAAACGTTCGTACTCCTGCAGCCTGCGGACCAGTTCGGCGCGCGGATCGGCTTCCTCGCCGTCCTCGCTGACCGGACGCGGCAGCAGCATCCTCGACTTCACCTCGGCCAGGATGGCCGCCATCACCAGGTATTCGGCAGCAAGCTCGAAGCGCAGCTCGCGCATCACGGTGATGTATTCCACGTACTGCCGGGTGATCTCGGCGACGGGGATGTCCAGCACGTCCAGGTTCTGCCGGCGGATCAGGTACAGCAGCAGGTCCAGCGGCCCTTCAAAGGCGTCCAGGATGACTTCCAGCGCATCCGGCGGGATGTACAGGTCCTGCGGAATCTGCAGGACCGGCTGCCCATGCACCACCGCCAGCGGCATTTCCTGCTGCTGGGGGGCGGGCGGCCGGGTTGACGGGTTCGCGTCGTGCGCGGGTTCGGAAGTCATCTAATGGACATCAGTATTGCCACGGACCAGTCGTGACCGCCGTGACCGCACCGCCGGACGGGCCGGTCACGCGATCAGGAGGACAGCACGCACCGGGCATCGGTGCGATTCCACACATCAACAAGCAGGACGCACCGCACCGGCGGAGCGACAAAACCAAGAGGAGGTCGTCAACGTGGGCCGGCGGGGGCAGCGGGTCGATCGTACTGGGCAGTGGGCCCTGACTGACGGAATGCTGCGTCCAGCCACGTGCAATAGCTGTAGGTTACGGCTTCGGCCGCGTGCTGTCCAGCGGCTAGAATCGGCGCCGCTTTCACATGACAACAGGAGACAGGCCATGTGGTACGTGATTGAAGGTCATGATGGCGACGATGTGCTGGCCGCGCGGCAGGCCGCAAGGCCGGCGCACCTGGCGCGCCTGCGGGAGCTGCTGGACGAGGGCCGGCTGCTGCTGGCCGGCCCCTGTCCGGCGATCGACAGCGAGGATCCGGGTCCGGCCGGTTTCAGTGGCAGCGTGGTGATTGCCGGGTTCGACTCTCTGCAGGATGCGCGTCGCTGGGCCGACGCCGATCCTTACGTGGACGCCGGCGTGTATGTGCGCACCGATGTGCGCCCGTTCCGCAAGGTGCTGCCATGAACAACGTGCAGCGGATGGTGCGGATCCGTTCCGCGCTGCAGCAATCGCTGGACCCTGCGCGGCTGGACGTGCAAGACGAAAGTCATCTGCACGTGGGGCATGCCGGTGCTCGTGACGGGCGGGGGCATTTCCGTGTGTGCATCGTCAGCGACGTGTTCACCGGCATGCTGCCATTGGCGCGACATCGCGCCGTCTACGCGGCACTTGGCACCATGATGGAGACCGATATCCACGCGTTGTCCATCGATGCCCGGACACCGGCCGAAGCGGATTGACGTAGTGTCCCGCGGTGTCCAGTGGTCAGATCGGCGGGTCCTGCCGGGACATCCGACGACCGCTGGCGTGTCCTGCTGACTAACGGAGTGTTTACATTGGCCATTGGAAACGATTACATTCCGCGCCAGGCTGCAAGGCCAGCGTCGTGGAGGGCGGCTGCGTGAACACGTCAGCGATCACCATCAAGGATGTCGCACGGGAAGCCAAGGTGTCCGTGGCCACCGTTTCCCGCGCACTCAACGGGCACGAGAATGTCGCCGAACCGGTGCGCCAGCTCGTGCTCGAAGTAGCCGCGCGCCTGCGCTACACGCCCCATGCCGCCGCCCGCAGCCTCAGCAGCCGTCGCACCAATACGGTCGGCGTGGTGCTTCCCGATCTCTACGGCGAATTCTTCTCCGAGCTGATGCGTGGCATCGACCAGGTGGCGCGCAGGCGCCGCCAGCACCTGCTGGTGTCCAGCTACCACGGCGACCAGGAGCAGCAGGGCGCGGCGCTGCGTGCCATGCGCGGTCGCGTGGATGGTCTGCTGGTGCTGTCCCCGTATGCGGAAAGTCCAGGCTTCCTTACCGACAACCTGCCGCAGGCGTTGCCCACCGTGCTCATCAACACCTGGCTGCCGGACCAGGACCATCCGGTGTTGAGCATCGATGACCATGCCGGCGCGGTTGCGATGACCCGTCACCTGCTGCAGGCCGGTCACCGCCGCATCGCCTTCATTGCCGGCCCGGCTTCCAACTACGATGCGCGCGAGCGCCTGCGCGGCTTCCGTGATGCATTGGCCAGCGCCGGGGGAGACGCACAGGGCATCGAACTGCCGGGCGACTTCGATGAAGCGTCCGGCCACCGCGCGGGGCAGGAACTGCTGGCGGCGGGCGCGTTGCCTGATGCGGTGTTCGCCGCCAATGACATGATGGCGCTGGGCTGCCTGTATGCGTTCGCGCAGGCGGGCGTGCGCGTCCCCGACGATATCGCGCTGGCAGGCTTCGATGACATCCCGCTGGCGCGGTTCGTTCACCCATCCTTGACCACGATGCAGGTGAGTATCGCTGAGCTCGGTGACATGGCGATGACGCGCCTCATGCAGTCGATGGATGGAAAGACCCCTGAAGGAGCGGGCGATACGCAGACGCTGGTGCCTCGACTGGTCGTGCGCGATTCCAGCAGGCGCGCGCCGGATACCGGCAATCCGAGCAGGCACACCCCCGGCGGGCGTGCCGCAGATCCAGATGAAACCCCACCGTTGGCCGGCCGCTGAAGCCGGCGACATGTTTTGTTGTTTTGCATGAAAGGGGCCGCCCACACGGCCGCCACCACCCCCCCCGGAGATTTTCATGAAGCAGTCCTATTTCCACCATCGCATGCCGGCCCGCCGGTTGCTGAGCTGTGCACTGGCCGGCTGCCTGGCACTGGGCATGGCCCCGGCCATGGCGCAGAGCACCTCGGCGACCATCCGCGGCCAGGTCATGGTCGATTCCGCGCCGGCGCAGCAGGCCCAGGTCACCGCCACCAACACCGCCACCGGGCTGACCCGTTCGGTCAACGCGAACAATGGTCAGTACAGCGTGGGCGGCCTGCCGCCGGGCACCTATCGCATCGACGTCACCGCCGATGGCAAGACCAGTTCTCAGACGGTCACCGTGCAGGTCGGGCAGACCACCACGATGAACCTGGGTGTCGGCGGTGAGGCCGCCAACGCGGCGGGCGGCGAGGCGACCACGCTCAACGCCGTCAACGTCACCGCGCCGGCAGCCATCGTCGAGACCCGCACCTCGGAGAATTCGACCTACATCTCCAACGTCATGATCGAACAGCTGCCGCGTTCCACGCGCAACTTCCTCGAGCTGGCCGACACCGTGCCCGGCGTGCAGTTCCGGCGTGCCGCCAACGGCAACACCACCATGCGGGCCGGTGCGACGTCGGCCAACGGCACCAACGTCTACATCGACGGTGTCAGCCAGAAGAGCTACGTGCTCACCGGCGGCGTCAGCGGGCAGGACTCCAGTCGCGGCAACCCGTTCCCGCAATCCGCCATCGGCGAGTACAAGGTCATCACCTCGAACTACAAGGCTGAATTCGACCAGCTCAGCAGTGCGGCGGTGGTGGCCAACACCAAGTCGGGCACCAACGAGTTCAAGGGCAGCTTCTTCTGGGATTACACCAGCGACCAGTGGCGTGAGCCGAGCCCGCTGGAAGACCGCGCCGGCGTGCGCGACGAGTTCAAGGAAGAGCAGTACGGCGCAACCTTCAGCGGCCCGATCCTGAAGGACCGCGCGCACTTCTTCGTGGCCTACGAGGCCAAGGAATACGTCACGCCGGGCACTGTGATTCCGGGCTCGGTGTATCGTGATCGGGTCAGTGAACTACCGCCGGAAGCGCAGGCGCAGCTCGGTACCTATCCGCTGCCGTTCAAGGAAGATCTCTACTTCGGCAAGATCGACTGGCTGATCGGCGAGAACCACTACTTCGAACTGATCGGCAAGTACCGCAACGAAGATGACGTGGCGGGCATTGGAGGCGTGAACACGCAGTCGTACCGCAGTGTGCGCAACCAGGAAGAAAAGCGTGGCGACTTCCGGTACCAGTACACCAATGATCGTCTGATCAACGACATGCACATCACGTACGAGTCGGCGTTCTACAACCCGCAGGCGGCCGAGGATGGCATCGGTTACGGCCTGCGCTACTTCCCGATCGACGGCAACGCTGAAACCATCCTCAACTACGGTGCCGGCCGTGACTGGCAGCGCAAGGGCCAGGAAGGCTGGGGTTTCCAGAACGACCTCACGCTGCAGGACATCGAGTGGAACGGCTTCCATACCGTCAAGATGGGCGTGAAGTACAAGGACATCGAGCTCAATACGCTGCAGAAGAATCCGCGCAACCCGCAGTACTTCTACAACATCCTGACCAGCCTGGATGTGCCGTACCAGGTGCAGTACGGCCAGGAAACCGACCCGACCGGCGGTAATGCGATCTCCAAGAACAAGCAGTTCGGCATCTACATCCAGGACGACTGGGAGGTCAACGACAAGCTGACGCTGAACCTGGGCATCCGCTGGGATTACGAGAAGACGCCATCGTTCCTGGATTTCGTGACCCGTCCGGAGGTAGCCAGCGCGCTGCGCGAATGGCCGAACCTGCAGAACACCGACTACAACATCGAGGATTACCTCAGCAACGGCCACAACCGCAAGGCGTTCAAGGATGCCTGGCAGCCGCGCGTGGGCTTCTCGTATGATCTGTTCGCCGACGAACGCCATGTGATCTACGGTGGCGCCGGTCGCGCCTACGACCGCAACATCTTCGATTACATCTCGCTGGAGCAGTTGAACGGCACGTTCTCGTCCTTCAACTACTACTTCAGTTCGCCGGAGAACGGCGAGTGCCGCGGTACGCCGTGCACTCCGTGGGATCCGGCATACCTGAATCCGGAAAACCTGGCCAGCCTGCCGCCGGTGCCGGGCGGCGGCCGTGAGATCTACCTGATCAACAACAACATCAAGACCCCGTATTCGGACCAGTTCAGCCTGGGCATGCGCAACGCGCTCGATGCCTGGGGCCATACCTGGTACACCGACGTGACCCTGTCGCGCGTGGTCAGCAAGGATGGCTTCGCGTTCGTGCGCGGCAATCGTCGTGCGGACGGTTCCTTCTTCCTGCCGGGCACCATCTGGGGCGCGCCGCTGGATGGCCCGGACGGCTATACCGCCATCGTGCTTGGCACCAATGGCCTGGAAACCAAGAACAATTCGCTGGGCCTGAAGATCGACAAGCCGTACGACAAAGCCGACGGCTGGGGCGTGACCATCGCCTACACGTTCAGCGATGCCGAGGAGAACCGCAAGTTCGGTGAGCATTATTCGCTGGACTACCCGTCCATTTCCGGCTTCGGCTGGCATGAAGCCGCCGGCGTGCCGAAGCACCGCTTGGTCGCTACCGGCATCTATGACCTGCCGGGTGGCATCACCGCTTCCGGCAAGCTGACACTGGAATCGCAGCGTGTTTACTACGGCAACAACTGCCTGGCCGGCAATGACCAGTGCTACATCATCCAGTACAAGCCTGACCACAGCATTGGTTACAAGGACTTCAGCCTCGGCCTGAACAAGGAATGGGACACCGGCACCGACGTGAAATTCAATGTCCGCGCCGACGTGCTCAACGTGTTCAATTGGGTCAACTGGGCCGAATACAGCGCCAACACCGGCACTGCGGCCAACCCGGACACCGCATTCGGCACGCCGACCTACACGCTGTGGGCACCGATGCGCACGTTCAAGCTGTCCTTCGGCCTGAACTGGTAAGCGGGTTCAACCGGTCGTCCCCGGGCGGCCGGATTTTCGCAGCAAGGGCTTGCCCCCGTATGATCGGGGGCAAGCCGTAACCTCGGTTGTAATCGTTTACAGGGTGGGCCTTGAAACTACAGATCCCGTTACGTTCCGCACTGCTGCCGGTGGCAGCGCTGTCCGCCATGATGGTTGCCGGCTGCAAGCCGCAGGCACAACCGGAACCGGCCAAGCCCGCGCCACAGGTGATCCTGGTGGAAGCGGACGTGCCACCGCGGCCGATGAAGCCGGAACTGCCACCGCTGTTTGATGATCTGCAGCGCCGCACGTTCCAGTTCTTCTGGGATACCACCAACGAGATCAACGGCCTCACCCCGGACCGCTATCCTTCGCGCCCGTTTGCCAGCATCGCCTCGGTCGGCTTTGCGCTCACCGCGTATCCCATCGGCATCGAGAACGGCTGGGTCAGCCGGACACAGGCCGTGGACCGCACCCTGGCCACGCTGAAGTTCTTCCGCGACGTGCCGATGGGCCCGCAGCGCACCGGCAAGGCCGGCTACAAGGGCTTCTACTACCACTTCCTGGACATGCAGGAAGGCCGTCGCTACGACAGCTGGGTGGAGCTTTCCTCGGTGGATACCGCGCTGCTGATGATGGGCGTGCTGTTCGCACAGTCGTACTACGACGGCGACGACGCGCGCGAGAAGGAGATCCGCGCCATCGCCGACACCTTGTACAAGCGCGTGGACTGGACCTGGCTGCAGGAGCGTTCGCCGCTGATCTCGATGGGCTGGTTCCCGGAGAGCGGCATCATCGAACACGACTGGATGGGCTACAACGAGGCGATGATCGTCTACATCCTGGCGCTGGGCTCGCCTTCGCATCCGGTCAGCCCGGACGCGTGGACGGTATGGACGCGCACCTACGACAACGACTGGGGCGTATACCAGGGCCAGGAATACCTGTCCTTCGGTCCCTTGTTCGGTCATCAATACAGCCACGTCTGGATCGATTTCCGCGATATCCAGGACGCCTACATGCGCGAGCGTGGCAGCACCTATTTCCTCAACAGCCGTTCGGCCGCGCTGGCCCAGCGCGAATACGCCATCGACAACCCGATGAACTGGAAGGCATACGGCCAGAACGTGTGGGGGCTGACCGCCAGCGACGGCCCGCAGAACACCAGCCAGGAGTATCGCGGCGAGCAACGCCAGTTCCGCCATTACTCTTCGCGTGGCGCGGGCCTGCGCGAGAATTTCGACGATGGCACCATCGCACCGACCGCGGCGATCTCTTCCATCGTCTTCGCACCGGAAGAGGTGATCCCGGCCACCGTCGAGATGCACAAGCGGTTCGGCGATTACATCTATTCCAGTTATGGATTCCTGGATTCCTTCAATCCCAGTTTCAATTACGACATTCCGCTGAAGACCGGGCGCATGGTCCCCGACCGCGGCTGGGTGGCCAGCGACTACATCGGCATCGACCAGGGGCCGATCCTGACGATGATCGCGAACTACCGCAATGATTTCGTCTGGGACGTGATGAAGAAGAATCCGCACATCCGCAAGGGCCTGGAACGGGCCGGCTTCAGCGGTGGCTGGCTCACGCCGGAAGGTGAGCAGCAGCCGCTGCAGCTGGAGAAGGATGAGAAGGCCGCCGCCGCCCGCGCGGGCGGCATCGCCGAATCGCGGGCGGCCGCCGCACAGGGACAGAAGAATGCACGTCGCAACAACAGTGCCGGCAAGTAAGCCGGTGGCGCGGTGGACCCTGGCCGCCAGGGTGCGGCGATGCGTGCTGCCCTTGCTGGCGGTGCTGGCGCTGTCCGCCTGCAAGGGCGGCGAGGAGGGCACCACGGTGCGCTTCTGGGCCATGGGCCGCGAAGCCGAGGTGGTGGCCGAGCTGATCCATGAGTTCGAGGCGGAGAACCCGGGCATCAAGGTGGATGTGCAGAACATTCCGTGGACGGCCGCGCACGAGAAGCTGCTGACCGCTTTCGCCGCTGATGGGTTGCCGGACATCTGCCAGCTGGGCAACACCTGGATCCCGGAGTTCGCCGAGCTTGGCACACTGGAACCGCTGGGGCCGTATGTGGAGCGTTCTGCCGTGGTGCAACCGGCGGATTATTTCCAGGGCATCTGGGACACCAACGTCATCCACGGCGAAGTCATCGGCGTGCCCTGGTACGTGGATACGCGCCTTCTGTATTACCGCAGGGACCTGCTGGCGAAGGCGGGCCACGATCATCCGCCGCGTACCTGGGCGGAGTTCGAGCAGCAGATGGCCGACATCAAGGCAATGCAGGGGCCAGACCGTTATGCGGTATTGATGCCCATCAACGAATTCGAGCAGCAGCTGTCGTTCGCGCTGCAGCAACCCGATCCGCTGCTGCGCGACGATGATACCCGTGGCAATTTCCGCAGCGAAGGCTTCCGCCGCACCCTGGGCTTCTACGCGAACATGTTCGAGCAGGGCTGGGCGCCGAAGATGTCCGAGACGCAGATATCCAACGTGTGGGACGAGTTCTTCCGCGGCTTCAACGTGTTCTATATCTCCGGGCCCTGGAACATCCGCGAGTTCCGCAAGCTGGAGCCGAAAGCATTGGCCGGGCAGTGGGGTACCGCACCATTACCAGGTCCGGACGGGCCCGGGGCTGGCATTGCCGGCGGCACCAGCCTGGTGATCTTCCGCGGCTCGCAGCGCAAGGAAGCCGCCTGGAGGCTGATCGAGTTCCTCTCGCGGCCGTCCATCCAGGCCCGCTTCCATTCCATCATCGGCGATCTGCCGCCACGCCGCAGTACCTGGGAGGTGCCGTCGCTGGCCGACGATCCGCTGGCGGCGGCGTTCCGTGACCAGCTTGAGCGCGTCAAGCCGACGCCGAAAGTGCTGGAGTGGGAGCGGATAGTGCAGGAAATGCGCATCGTCACCGAGAAGGTCGTACGCGGCGGCCAGTCGCAGGATGCCGCGGTGACCGAACTGGATGACCGCGTGGACAAGGTGCTGGCCAAGCGTCGCTGGATGCACGGGCAGCAACGGCAGCGTGCTGCGGCCGCTGCCCCATCGGGCAGTGATGCCGCTGCGGTCGAAGGAGGCCTGCCATGAACCGTGCCTCGCTTGCCGGCTGGATGTTCGCGGCACCGGCGATCATCGTACTCGGGGTGTTCTTCGGGTTGCCCGTGGCGTCGGCGCTTGCACTGAGCATCACCGATTTCGACCTGTACTCGCTGGCCGACAGCAGCAACCTGCGTTTTGTCGGCCTGGGCCACTACGTCGATCTGCTGCAGACGCCGATGTTCTGGAAATCGCTGTGGAACACCACGTACTTCGTGGTGATCGGCGTGCCGTTGTCGATCGCGGTGTCGCTGGGCGCGGCCATCCTGCTCAATGCGCCGGCCGCGCGCTTCAAGGCGCTTTTCCGCACGGCGCTGTTCGCGCCCGTTGTCACCACCCTGGTTGCCGTGGCGGTGATCTGGCGCTACCTGTTCCACACCAGCTATGGCCTGGTGAACTATGCCCTGGGACAGATCGGCATCGATCCGGTGGACTGGCTGGGCGATCCGCGCTGGGCCATGCCGACCATCATGCTGTTCGCGGTGTGGAAGAACTTCGGTTACAACATGGTGATCTTCCTGGCCGGCCTGCAGGCGATTCCGCATGACCTGTACGAAGCGGCGCGCATCGATGGCGCCTCGCGCTGGAAGCAGTTCCTGCACATCACCCTGCCGATGCTGGGGCCGGTGCTGCTGGTGGTCGGCGTCATCACTGTCTCCGGGTACTTCCAGTTGTTCGCCGAGCCCTACGTGATGACCCGCGGCGATCCACTGCAGAGCACCGTCAGCGTGCTGTACTTCATGTTCGAGGAAGGCTTCAAGTGGTGGAACCTCGGCCGCGCTTCGGCGGTGGCGTTCCTGTTGTTCCTGATCATCCTGGCGGTGACGTCGGTGATGCTGCGCTTCGGGCGCCGGAGACAGATGGTATGAGTCGCGAAATAGGCCAGTCGCGCTGGCATCCGTGGGTGATCAACGGCGCGCTGCTGGTGCTGGCGCTGGTCAGCCTGGCACCGCTGCTGTGGATGGTTTCGGTGTCGGTGATGCCGGCCGGCGAGGCCACGCAGTTTCCGCCGCCGCTCACGCCCTCGCATGTGACCTTCGCCAACTACCACGAACTGTTCGCGCGTACCGGCATGGGCGGCAACTTCGCCAACAGCCTGCTGGTTTCGCTGGCGATCACCTTGGGCTCGCTGCTGCTCAACACCATGGCTGGCTACGCGTTCGCCAAGCTGCGTTTCGTTGGTCGCGAACGCTTGTTCCAGGTGCTGATGGCCGCGCTGGTGATTCCCGCGCAGGTGGCCATGCTGCCGCTGTTCCTGCTGATGAAGCAGCTGGGCCTGGTGAACAGCTTCGGCGGCGTGATCGTGCCGGCGCTGGCCACGGTGTTCGGCATCTTCCTGGTACGCCAGTACGCTCGCTCCATTCCCGATGAACTGCTGGAAGCGGCGCGCATCGACGGCGCGGGCGAACTGCGGATCTTCTTCCAGATCGTGCTGCCCATGCTCAAGCCGGTGCTGGTGACCCTGGCGATCTTCACCTTCATGGGCGCGTGGAACGATTTCATGTGGCCGCTGATCGTGCTGACCGACCAGGAGCACTACACCCTGCCGGTGGCGCTGGCCACGCTGTCGCGCGAACACATCATGGACGTGGAGATGATGATGGCCGGTGCCGTGGTGACGGTGGTTCCGGTATTGTTGCTCTTCCTGGTGCTGCAGCGCTATTACATCCAGGGTCTTCTGCTGGGGAGTGTGAAAGGGTGAAAGGTCAGATCATCGCCGTGTTGGCACTGCTCTCGTGCTGGCCATGCGTGGCCGCCGCTGCGCGGCCAGCAGCGGCTCCGGTGGCAGCGGCCACGCTGCCGGCGCCAAAGGTGATTGATGATTTCGACGAGATCAGTCCCTGGAAGCTGGTGCTTTCCGACCAGGTCAGCGGCTCGCTGCGTCTGGTGGCCGGCGCTGGGGGTGGCCGGGCGATGTGCCTGGATTACGATTTCCACGACGTCTCCGGCTACGTCGGCGTGCGCCGCGCGCTGCAGATCGACTACCCGGTGAACTACCGGTTCAATTTCCAGATGCGCGGAGATTCGCCTGCCAACGACCTGCAGTTCAAGCTGCTAGATGCCAGCGGCGACAACGTGTGGTGGGTCAATCGGCCGGGACAGGTGTTTCCCAAGGCCTGGACGAAGGTGGAATACCGCAGGCGGCATGTCGAAAAGGCCTGGGGACCCTCGTTGGACAAGGAGCTCAAGCGCAGCGCCGCAGTGGAGTTCACGATCTACAGCAAGGTAGGCGGGCGCGGCACAGTGTGCTTCGACAAGCTGACCCTGCAGGGTCTGCCGCCCAGTGACGATTCACCGCTGAAGCCGGAGGTGCTGGCCGACACCGCCACCGCGCTGCAGGATCGGATGATCGATGGCAAGGAAGATACGTTCTGGGTGAGCGGTGGTGTCAAGCAGCAGACCGTCAGTCTGGACCTGGGACGGCCGCGGGAGATCGGCGGCGCGGTGATCGACTGGCTTCCCGGCCTGGAAGCCACCCGCTATACCGTGCGCGCATCGCAGGACGGCCGCGACTGGCGTACCGTACGCGAGGTGACCGACGGGGGTGGCGGGCGCGATTGGCTGGCCTTGCCGGAGACCGACGCCCGCTACCTGCGCGTGGACCTGCAGGACGGCCCGAACTGGCGGTACGGGATCCGTGACATTGCCCTGAAGCCGCTTTCCTTTGCGGCCACCCCGAACGCCTTCCTGTCCTCGGTGGCGGCCGACCTGCCGCGTGGCGCACTGCCGCGCGCCTACGTCGGCGAGCAGCCCAGCTGGACGCTGCTGGGGCTGGATGGCGGCCGCGAACAGGCGCTGATCAGTGAAGATGGTGCGGTAGAGATGGCGCGCGGCAGTTTCAGTGTCGAGCCTTTCCTGCGACTCGACGGCAAGCTGCTCAGCTGGAGCGATGTCACTACGTTGCAGTCGCTGCAGGACGGCTACCTGCCCATCGCCAGCGTGGATCGCCAGTACGAGAAGGCCTCGCTGGCGGTGACTGGTTTCGTGCAGGGCACGCCGGACAAGGCGCAGCTGGTGACGCGCTACTCGCTGAAGAACACGGACAAGGTGGCGCACGAATACACCCTGGCGCTGGCCATCCGGCCATGGCAGGTCAATCCGCCGACCCAGTTCCTCAACACGGTGGGTGGCTTCAGCCGCATCGACAGCCTGGAAGTAGGCAAGGACCTGGTGAAGGTCAACGGCGAACCGCGGGTGTATGCCGTGCAGGCGCCGGATGCGCGTTTCGCCACGTCATTCGATGGCAAGCTGGAAGTGATGCACCTGGCCAGTGGCAAGCTGCCGGAGACGACTTCGGTGAAGGATGCCACCGGCATGGCCTCCGGCGCGCTGCTCTATACCATCACCCTGCAGCCCGGACAGAGCCGCGAGGTGGCGCTGGTGTTCCCGCAGACCGGAAGTTTCTCCACGCGCGGTTTCGATGCTGGCAAGGCACAGTCGCAGGTTGCGGCGATGTGGCGGCAGAAACTGGATGGCCTGCAGCTGAAGGTGCCTGCGGCCGGCCAGCCACTGGCCGATACACTGCGCACCGCGCTGGCGCACATGCTGATATCGCGGGTAGGGCCACGCCTGCAGCCGGGTACGCGCTCGTATGCCCGCAGCTGGATCCGCGATGGCGCGATGATTTCCGAAGGACTGCTGCGAATGGGGCGCAGCGACGCCGTGCGCGATTACGTGCAGTGGTACGCGCCGTACCAGTTCCAGAATGGCAAGGTACCGTGCTGCGTGGATGATCGTGGCAGCGATCCGGTGCCGGAGAACGACAGCCATGGTGAGCTGATCTACAACATCGCCGAATACTGGCGCTACACCGGCGATGACGCATTCCTTGAAGCCATGTGGCCGCACGTGATCGGCGCATTTCATTACATGGAGCGCCTGCGCGCCAGTGAGCGCACCGAGGAGAACCGGGCACGCAATCCCGCCTTCTACGGCATGATGCCGGCCTCGATCAGCCACGAAGGCTACTCGGCCAAGCCGATGCATTCTTACTGGGACAACTTCTGGGCGCTGCGTGGTTACACCGATGCGGCCATCATCGCCGAACGCCTGCAGAAGATGGAGGTGCTGGCGATCACCGGTGCGCGCGACGAGTTCCGTGACGACCTGCAGGCCTCGCTGCAGTCGGCGATGGCCCAGCACCGCATCGATTTCCTGCCCGGTTCGGCCGAGCTGGGCGATTTCGATGCCACCTCCACCACCATCGCGCTGGCTCCTGGCGGCGAGCAGGGCCGGCTGCCGCAGCCTCAGCTGAACAACACGTTTGAACGTTACTGGAACGAGTTCGTGCAGCGTCGCGATGGCAAGCGCGAATGGAAGGACTACACGCCGTACGAGTGGCGCAACGTCGCCGCATTCGTGCGCCTGGGCTGGCGCGAGCGCGCCTGGCAGGCGACCGAGTTCTTCTTCAAGGACCGTTCGCCGCAGGCGTGGAACCAGTGGGCGGAAGTGGTTTCGCGCACGCCGCGCAAGCCGTTCTTCGTCGGTGACCTGCCGCACGCCTGGGTGGCATCGGACTTCGTGCGTTCGGCACTGGACATGTTCGCCTACAGCCGTGATGTGGATCAGTCGCTGGTGCTCGCGGCGGGCGTGCCGGTGCGCTGGTTCGAAGGGCAGGGCATTGCGGTGAAGGGGCTGCGCACACCCCAGGGCACCCTGGATTACCGCTTGCAGCGCAATGAACGTACGCTGCTGCTGGAGATCGGCGCCGGCGTGGTTCCTCCTGCTGGTGGCCTGATCCTGCAGTGGCCCTACGGCGGCGATCCTGGTACGGCCACCGTCAATGGCGAGCTGGCGGAATGGACGGCTGGCGAACTGCATGTACACCAGGTACCGGCCAGGATAGAGATCGATGTACCGGCGGCCGTGCGCCGCGCCGAACGCCGGGGCAACTGAGGTGTGCCAGGCAAGCGGCGCGCGGCGGCCTCGGGTTCTCTGCGCGCTGCTCGGCTTCGCGCTGGCGCCGGGCGCCCTGTACGCGGCCAGCCCCGGGGATGCCGGGGTTCCCGCCAGCCCAGTAGAGTCGGGCTCTGCCCGGCTACCCGAGAATGCCGGTATTCCCGCCAGCGGGGCAGAGTCCGACTCCACGACGGCGATTTCCGCCGCTGGCATGACCATGGTGACCTTCAACCTGCACCATGATCGCGATGAATGGATGGAGCGGCGCCGCACGATTCTGGCCGAGCTGCAGCGATTGCAACCCGATGCCATCGCACTGCAGGAGGTCATCGAGAAGCCGGGGGTACGCAACCAGGCCGAATGGCTGGCCAAGGGGCTTGGTTACCAGTATCTGTTCGTGTCCACCGACCCCGCCGGTGCCAGCAAACGTTACGGCAACGCCGTACTGACGCGGCGACCGGTGCTGGCCCGCAACGAACACCAGCTGCAGCCGCTGGACGATTTCCGCACCGTGGGCCACCTGCGCATCGAGATCGCTGGCCGGCCGGTGAATGTCTACGCCACGCATTTCAACGAGCGGTCTGGCGACGATGGCCAGCGCATCCGCCGCACGCAGGTAGAAGATCTGCTGCGTTTCATCGCCGCTACATCGGCCGGTGCGCCGGTGGTGATCGCAGGTGACTTCAACGCGCTGGTGGATGCCGGCGACCTGAGCGCGCTGCGCAGCCGTTATGGCGACAGTTTCGGCAGCGTGCACGTCAACAACGACCTGACGACGGTCAGCACCTTGAATCGCCATTACTACCAGGTGCCTTCGCGCATCGACCACATCTTCTTCCAGCAGGAAACGATGCTGGCCCGCGAAGCACGGTTGCTGTTCGACGAACCCGATGGCGACGGCCGCTGGGCCTCGGATCACTACGGTGTATGGACCCGCCTGCAGTTCACCCCAAAAAAGGGGACGGAGGTGGTTAATTCAAATTAACCGCCCCCGTCCCCCTTTTTGAGCAGCGGCCGAAGGCCGCTGTTTTTCTGGCTGCTGCCGCAGGATCAGTCCTGCGGCAGGGTGCCGTGCCGCGGCTTGTCGTCTTCGACATCTGCGTCGGCCGGTGTGGCGTCGGCGGACGGCGCCGGCTCCACGGCACTTTCCGGCTGGGCGGCGATCGCTGCTTGGTCGGCCGCGTCGGTGCCGCCGGCCTGAGCAGCCGGGACGGCTTCCGCCACCTCAACTGGAGCCGGAGCAGGCGCGATGTCGGCTTCGGCCGGCTGGACGGGGGACGCAGCAGCGGCGGGTGCAGCTGCCGTGGTCGCCGCCGCATCCACATCGCGGGTACTCACCGGCGTCGCCGTCGGCTCTGCAGCCTGCGTGACGATCGGGGCCGGTGCCGGGGGGGCATCAGCCTTCGGCGACGACGTCCCGGCGTTGGCATCGAGCAGCGTGGCCTGCACCGGGGCAGCCGGCTGGTCGTCCTGGGGGAGCGCGACGCTTGCGTCGGAAGCCAGCGTGGACGGGTTGCGATCTGCCGGAACGATTGCCGCCACCGGTGCAGCCGCAGCCGGAGCCGCAGCCTGGGCCGGAGCCGGGTTGGCAATCGCGGCCGGCTCCTGTGCGCGCGCGGGCTCAACAACGGTCTGCGGCTTGGCGGTGTCGCTCTTTGCCGCGGCAGGGCGCACGGCTTCGCGCTTCGGCGTGGCGGTGCTGGCTGCGTCGGTCGTGGGAGCCACCGCTTCCGGTGCCTCGTGCTTCACCGTTGCCGAGGGCGCAGCATGCGGCTTCGGTGCATCACGCTCAGGTGGCGTTGCGATAGAGGGCGTGGCATCGGCAATCACGCTGGCCGCCGCCGGCACGATGGCAGCGGTGGTCATCGCGGCCGCAGCGCGCTGGTCGGCGTCGGCCGTTACCGGTGCATCGCCGACGTCATCGAAGTCGAACTCCGGCTGCGGGCGTGCGGCCTTCGGCGCACGCGTGTCCACGTTGTCCGACCGCGCTTCCGCAGACCGGCTGGCGGCTGCTTCCTGCAGATCTTCGCTCTCGTCCTCATCGGACTCGTCATGGCCCAGCGAGTCGGTGGCGGTGCCTTCGCTGTTGCCGCGACGACGACGACGGCCACCGCGACGACCGCGACGACGACGCGTGGTGCCTTCGCCGTTGCCTTCCTCGCCCGGTGTGGCTTCTTCGCCTGCAACGGTCGTGGCTGCGGTTTCACCGGTTACCGCGGCAGTGTCGGCAGCGTCGGCGGGCACGTTACCGGCCTGCACCGCAACCGGCGCGTCAACCGCCGCTGCAGGGGCCTCTTCACGCGTCGGCTCGTGGTTGCCAGCGGCCGCTGCGGCAGGCACCACCGTAGTGGCGACTGCGGCTGAGGTGGCAGTGTCCAGCGGATCGGTCGTGGTGCGCTGTGGCTTTTCGGCGGCAGCCTTGTCGCCGTCCTGCTGGCCACGCGGCTGGCGCGGCTGCTTCACCTTCGGCTGCTGCTGCGCGGTCTGCGGCTGGCCCTGGCCCTGGCCCTGCTCGCCACGTTCGCCACGCTGCTTGCCGCCAGCCTGGCCCTGCTCGCTGCGATCCTGGCGCTGCTTCGGCTGCTGGCTGTTCTGTGCATTGCTGCCGGCATTGGCCTGGGCGGCACTGCCACCCTGGCCGGCCTGGCCACGCTCGCGGCGTTCACCGCGCTCACCGCGTTCCTTGCGGCCCTGGCCCTGTGCCTGCGCCTCGCCATTGCGGTTGTCGTCGCGCCGTTCCTTGCGGTCCTTGTTGCGGTCCTTGCCACGATCCTTGCCGCGGTCCTTGCGTCCTGCGTCGCCCTGCGGCTGGCGCGCGGCCGGCGCCGGTGCCGGCGCAGGTGCCGGTTCGCCACCGAAGATGCGCTTGAACCAGCCCACCACGCCGCCGCCGGCAGCCGGTGCCGGCGTGGGCGCTGCCACCGGGGCAGGGGCGGGCTGTGCCGCCGGTTCCTCGCGCACCGGGGCCGGGGCGCTGTGCTGCACCTGGGTCACGGCCGGCGGCGGAATGTTCAGCTGGCCCTTGGTCAGCGCATGGACCGGCAGCTTGCGCGGGGTGCCGCGCTGGTAGCTCGGCCGGCCGCTTTCCTCGCCCAGTTCGTTCTCGCGCAGGCGGGTCACCGCGTAGTGGGGGGTACGCAGCTGCTCGTCAGCGACGATCACGATAGGCGCTTCATGGCGCTGTTCAATCTCGCGCAGCGCGCTGCGCTTTTCGTTCAGCAGGTAATTGGCGATTTCCACCGGCGCCTGCACCAGCACCTGCCCGGTGTTTTCCTTCATGGCGTGCTCTTCGGCGACGCGGATGATGGACAGCGACAGCGATTCGACGCTGCGCATGCGGCCATGGCCGTCGCACTGCGGGCAGACCAGCTGGCTGGATTCGCCCAGGCTGGGACGCAGGCGCTGGCGGCTCATTTCCAGCAGACCGAAACGCGAGATGCGGCCGACCTGCACGCGCGCGCGGTCGTACTTGAGGGCCTGCGCCAGTCGGTTTTCCACCTCGCGCTGGTGCTTGTTGGAGGACATGTCGATGAAATCGATGACCACCAGGCCGCCCAGGTCGCGCAGTCGCAGCTGGCGGGCGGCTTCTTCGGCAGCCTCCAGGTTGGTCTGGAACGCGGTGTCCTCGATGTCGCTGCCCTTGGTGGCGCGCGAGGAGTTCACGTCGATGGCGGTCAGCGCTTCGGTCTGGTCGACCACGATGGAACCGCCCGACGGCAGGCGCACGTTGCGCTCGTAGGCGCCTTCGATCTGCGATTCGATCTGGAAGCGGTTGAACAGCGGGATGTCGTCCTTGTAGTGCTTGAGCTTGCGCAAAGTCTGCGGCATCACCTGCTGCATGAACTCGCGGGCGTGCTCGTACATCTCCTCGGTGTCGACCAGGATCTCGCCGATGTCGGCGCGCAGGTAATCGCGCAGGGCCCGGACGATCAGGCGCGATTCCTGGTAGATCAGGAACGGAGCGGGCTTGCTCAGCGCCGCCTCGGCGATGGCACGCCATACGTTCAGCAGGTAATCCAGATCCCACTGCAGCTCTTCGGCATCGCGGCCGACGCCGGCGGTGCGGATGATCACGCCCATGTCATCGGGGATATCCAGCTTGTCCAGCGCGTCCTTCAGCGCGGCGCGGTCTTCACCCTCGATGCGGCGGGATACGCCGCCGGCACTGGGCGAGTTCGGCATCAGCACCATGTAGCGGCCGGCCAGCGAGATGAACGTGGTCAGGGCGGCGCCCTTGTTGCCGCGTTCATCCTTGTCCACCTGCACCACCACTTCCTGGCCTTCGCGCAGCAGCTCGCGGATGCCGGCCTTGTTGTGGTCCACACCGGCCTGGAAGTAGTCGCGGGAGATTTCCTTCAGCGGCAGGAAGCCATGGCGGCCGC
>JAAIGF010023948.1_pt1 | contig 19681 bp, 14 predicted proteins | sample 6487441 | NCBI WGS metagenome assembly JAAIGF01 (sample SAMN13974129, study PRJNA590717) | phyllosphere metagenome | biome: pepper field; feature: multiple bacterial spot infested pepper fields; material: pepper leaves; isolation source: leaves from pepper fields | host: Capsicum annuum ... | reverse complement strand
GCCGCGCTGTACATCGCCATGGCCGGCAACCTGTCGCGTCCGTACTGGGCGATGGGCACGGTGTACATCGTCAGCCAGCCGCTGCTGGGCCCGACCCGGGCCAAGGGCGTGTACCGCATCGTCGGCACCCTGGTGGCCGGCATGGCCACCCTGCTGGTGCTGCCGGCACTGGTGGAAACGCCGATGGTGCTGAGCGCGGCGATGTCGATCTGGCTGGCAGGTTGCCTGTTCCTCGCGCTGCTCAGCCGTGGCCCGCGCGGCTACGCGTTCCTGCTGGCCGGCTACACCACCGCCTTCATCGGCTTCCCGGCGGTGACCTCGCCGGAAACCATCTTCGACACGGTGGTGGCGCGCAGCGAGGAGATCATCCTCGGCACCGTGGTGGCGGTGCTGGCCGCGTCGCTGCTGTTCCCGGCCTCGGTGCAGCCGATGCTGCGCACCCGCATCGGCAACTGGATGGAAGATGCCGCGCAATGGTGCCGGCAGATCCTCGAGCGTGGCCGCGCGCATGCCCCGCGCAACCGGCTGGCCGCCGACCTGGTGCAGTTCGAGGCGCTTATCGAGTTCCTGCGCCGCGATGATCCGCGCCATGCGGGTTCTGCTGTTTCGATGGAACGCCTGCGCGAGCGCATGCTGCTGTTGCTGCCGGTGCTGTCGTCGATTGCCGACCGCCTGAGCGCGCTGCGCAGCGAGGGGCAGACGCTGCCCGAGGGCCTGCCGGCGCTGGTCGATGACATCCACGACTGGATCGATACGCCCGCCAGTGCCAGCGACTATGCCCGCCTGCGTGCGCGCATCAGCGCACTGAAGCCTCAGGTGGACAGCGACCTGCAGCACCTGCAGCTGGCCAGCCTGCTGCTGCGCCTGGAGGAGCTGGTGGACCTGTGGCAGGACTGCCGCACCCTGCAGCACGCCATCGACCACGGCACCGCGCCGCTGGACCGCGCCCACTACCGCATCCGTACCGAGCGCGTGGCCACCGACAAGCACGTCGACTACGGCATGGCGCTGTTCTCCGCGCTCAGCGCCGGCGTGGCGCTGATGAGCTACTGCGTGCTGTGGATCGGCCTGGGGTGGGAAGGCGGCGGCAACGGCGCGATGATGGCGGCGGTGACGGCCGCGTTCTTCGCCGCGCAGGACGACCCGGCACCGAGCATGGTCTCGTTCCTGGTCTGGGCCATCGTCGCTTCGCTGGTGGCCGGCGTGTACCTGTTCGGCGTGTTCCCGGCCGTGCACGACTTCGGCCTGCTGGCGCTGGTGCTGGCGGTGGCGTTCCTGCCGCTGGGCCTGCTGCTGCACCACCCCAAGAGCGCGCTGTTCGCACTGCCGCTGACAGTGAACCTGGCCGCCCTGCTGAGCCTGCAGAACACCTACAGCGCCAACATCCAGAGCTTCCTCAATTCGTCCATCGCCATGTTCATCGGCATCGGCTTCGCGGTGGTGATGACCCGCCTGTTCCGTTCGGTGGGTGCCGAGTGGACCGCGCGCCGCCTGGTGCGGCAGGGCTGGACCACGCTGGCCGAAGCCGCCGAAGGGCGCGGCCAGCAGGACCGCCAGCGCTTCGCCGCACGCATGCTGGACCTCCTGGGCCTGCTCGCCCCGCGCCTGGCGGCGACGCCGGAAGGCAGCGACATCGCCTCGGTGGACATGCTCAACGAGGCGCGCATCGGCCTGAACATCCTGCAGCTGCGCCGTGCCCGCCTGGAGCTGCCGGAGCGCAGCCGCGAGGCGGTGGAGCACATCCTGGAAGAGATCGCCGCGCACTACCGTCGGCAGATTGCCGCACGCCGGCCGATTGCCGCCGCCGAAGCACTGCGCGAGCGCCTGGATACGTCGCTGGGCCGGGTCGGTGGCGTAGGCGCCTGCAAGGCGCGCGACGAGGCGCTGATGGGCCTGATCGGCCTGCGCTTCGCGCTGTTCCCCGAGGCGAAGGCGTTGGCACCGGGCTTGGCGATGAGTGCGGCCGAACAGCCATAGCGCGATACCCTGTGCAGCCACAGACCCCGCGCCGGGGTCGGATCCTTCGCCAACGGCGAAGGCTCTGACCCCGCCATGCACAGGACGGTTCAATGAGTTACGACATGATGGTGTTCGAGCCCAGCGCTGCGCCACGCGAAGCAGCGGCCTTCATCGCCTGGTTCGAGAAGCAGGCGCAGTGGGGCGAGAACCACGAGTATGACGATCCGGCGGTGAGCAGCCCGGCGCTGCAGGCGTGGTTCGCGGAGATGGCGCAGGACTTCCCGCCGATGAACGGGCCGTTGAGCAACGACGATGACGACCGTGCCGAAGTGACCGACTACAGCATCGGCCGCGCGGTGATCTACGGCGCGTTCGCCTATTCGGTGGCAGAGCGCGCGCATGGGCGCTTGCAGGACCTGGCCGAGAAGCACGGCGTGGGGTTCTTCGATCTGAGTGCGGATGAAGCGGCGATCGTGTTTCCGGACGGGCTGGTGTTGATCGCGGAGTGAGGGTGGCGGCAGGACTGCGCCCTGCACCTGCTCGATGCAACGTCAACGTCAACGTCAAAAGCTGGCTATCCGTGGGATGGCGGGGCGGGTCCGGTTCCGGGGGACGCTGCAAGTACGTCCATGTAAGCTCGGTCGCCGCATCCATGCGGCTCACGCCCCCGCAACCGGACCCACCCCGCCTTCGACAGTTTCCTGCGGCTGACGGTGGGTGCCGACCGTTGGTCGGCACATCTGTCGGATATCGAATGAATTCATCCACGCATGGCGTGGCTCTACTGCGACAGGCGGTTGGTAGGTGTCGACCTGGGTCGACACGGGGTCGGATATCGATGTCTGACAGATGTGTCGACCAACGGTCGACACCTACCAACAGCCGCAGTTGCCAGTAGATCCACGCCATGCGTGGGTGGGGTCAGAGCCCGTTCCCGTCGGGAACGGGATCCGACCCCGCTTCGGCGCCCAGCCGCCACGCGAGGCCACCCAGGCGGCTCGCATGCCGCTTCAGCGCAGCCACCAGCACCTCTTCGCTGCCGGCCACATGCAGGCGCTGGCGGGCGCGGGTGAGGCCGGTGTAGACCAGCTCGCGCGACAGCACGCGGCTGTCCTGCCGGGGCAGCTGCAGCCACACTTCATCGAACTCCGAGCCCTGTGCCTTGTGCACGGTCATCGCGAACGCGCTCTCGTGCGCCGGCAGTGCGGCCGGGTGGAAGGCGCGGGGCTGTTCGGCGGTGTCGCCGGGGAACCACGCCACCATCGCGCCGCTGGTGTCGCGCAGGCAGATGCCGATGTCACCGTTGAACAGGCGATGGCGGTAGCTGTTTTCAGTCACCAGCAGCAGGCGGCCCTGGAAGTAGCCGGGCGTGTTGCCGGCCAGCAGCTGTTCGATGCGGCTGTTGAGCCCGCGTGCGCCCTGCGGGCCTTCGCGCAGGGCGGTCAGCACGCGCAGGCGACCGGCCTGCTGCAGCGCGCGGCCCGGATCTTCGGCCTCGGCCAGCGCGCGCCAGTGCGAAAGCAGGTGCTCGCGCTGGCCACGCAGCGGGTCGGCATCGTTGTCATGGAAGCTGACCCCGGACAGGCTGCCGCTGCGCAGCAGGGCCAGCGCGGTGCCGCTGTCACCTTCGCGCACCGCCTGCGCCAGCGGTGCCAGCTGCAGGGCATCGCTCTGCCGGTAGCCGCGCTGCAGCTGCACGCGACGGCCGGCGAAGGCGCGTGGCGCGGCCTGCGGCTGCAGGGTCGGCGCCGCCAGCAGGCCGTGCAGGGCCTGCGCATCATCGGCACGGGTACCGGTGCCATCGCCACTGGCGCGCAGGATGGCGCTGAGCACATCGCCGGCCTCCACCGAGGGCAGCTGGTCAGGGTCACCCAGCAGGATCAGCCGCGTGCCGCTGGCGATGGCATCGACCAGCTTGGCCATCAGCGGCAGGTCGATCATCGAGGCTTCGTCCACCACCACCACGTCCACCGGCAACGGGTTGTCGGCGTGGTGGCGGAAGCGCGGCGAATCGGGAATGACCCCGAGCAGGCGATGCAGGGTGGTGCCGGTGCTCGGCAGCGCCGCGCACAGCGCCGGGTCCAGGCCTTCTTCCTGCAGGCGCTGCACGGCCAGGCGCAGGCTTTCGGCCATGCGCTCGGCGGCACGCCCGGTGGGCGCCGCCAGCGCGACCTGCGGCAGCGGTTCGCCGGCATGCAGGGCCTGCGCGGCCAGCAGCAGCAACAGGCGCGCGATGGTAGTGGTCTTGCCGGTACCGGGGCCGCCCGTGACCAGCGCCAACGGGTGGCGCAGGGTCACGCCGGCGGCACGCGCCTGGTGGTCTTCCTGGGTGGCGGCAACAGGAAACAGGCGCGCGAACAACGGCGCCAGCGCCGCCATGTCCGGCGCCGGCAACGGATGTCGGCCGATGCGCTGCAGGCCGGCGGCCAGCTGCCGCTCGTACTCGCGGTAACGGCGCAGGTACAGCAGGCCGTTCTCCAGCACCAGCGGTGCCTCATCGGCGGCCGCCTCGGGATCCTCCGGCTGCGCTACCCACGGCGATGCCTGCAGCTGGGCCAGCCACTGCGCGGGTGCGGGCCAGGCCTGGAAGCCTTCCAGCAGGCGCTGCGGCTGTGACGGATCGAACGCGGCGTGCCCCTGTGACACCGCCAGCGATGCCAGCGCGGCGGCAACCGCCACGCCATCGGGGGTGTCCTCGCGCAGCCGCCGCAGGCTGGTGGCCAGGGCGTGGTCGAGGGTGCGCAGGTGGCCACCGCGGTACAGCTGCTGCAGCAGGGTGGCATTCATGCGCTGGCTCCAAGGGCACGCGCGACCAGGTCGGCATGGGCGGCGTCGCCGCCGGCGAACAGCGCATCCAGTCCATCCACCAGCTCTGGCGCGAAGTGGTCCACGTGCACGCCATTGCCGTTGCCATCCAGGCCACGGCAGAACAGGTAGCGGATGCCGCCCATGTCGCGCGCGTAGTCGTAACTGCGGCCCAGGCGGAAGCGCAGCCAACGGTGCAGCGCCACGGTGTAGATCAGCGCCTGCAGGTCGTATTCGCTGTGGCGCATGGCGATCTGCAGCAGGTCCGGGCTGTAGCCCGGCAGCCGGTTGGATTTGTAGTCGAGCACGTACCAGCGCCCATCGCGCACGTAGGTGAGGTCGATCTTGCCGGTCATCAGCCCTTCCAACCGGCGGCGCAGGCCGAAGCCGCGGCGCGCGCTGGAAATGCCGTGCGCATGCAGCAGCTGCAGCAGCGCCGGCACGGCGGTCGGTTCGATGGCGAAGTGGAATTCGATTTCTGCGCGGCGTTCGCCCTCGCCCAGGCTGTGCAGGGCACCGCCTTCGGGCAGCGCAACGGTGAGTGTGTGGCCGACCAGCGGCACCAGCACCGCCACGCCATCGTCCAGGTCCTCGTCGGCATAGCCTTCGTCGTGCAGCGCCTTGCGCAGCAGGTCGGCCTGCCCCTCGGGTGCCGGCTGTGGGGGTGTCCAACCACCCCATGCGGCGAAATCCACGTTTTCCAGCGCCTCGTGCAGCACGTTGCCGAAGCGGCTGCCCATGAAACGCGGGTCCAGCGGTGCGGCGTCGGCAGCTGCGGGTTCGGGCAGGGCCGGTTCCAGCGGCAGCTCCGCGCCGGCCGGTTCGTCGGCGGCCGGTGCCGGCAGTTCGGTGGCCGCCGCTTCGACATCATTGCCGGCATCGGCATGTGCCAGCTGGGTGAAGCTGTACACCCACCAGTCGTGCGGTACGCGCCGGGTCAGGCTGCGTACGGCCGGCAGTTCGCCTTCCTGTTCCACCGGCAGCTGCGGCAGCCGCAGCACCGGTTCGCTGTCGTCGATGTGCACATCGGGGTGCGCGTGCAGCGCCTGCAGGTCGCCCAGCAGCGGTGCCAGGCGGGTCTTGCCCAGCCCGGCGAGGTCACCGATGGCGATCCACAGCGCGTGCTCGGCACGGGTCAGGCCGACGTACAGCAGGCGTGCGTCCTCGGCGCGCTGCTCACGTTCGCGCTGGCCGCTGGCCGCTTCCCAGGCTTCGTCCTTGTCCAGCTTCCAGTGCAGCTGGCGTTCGCCGTCCACGTGCACGGTGCAGTGCGCTGCGTTGTTCGGTGCGCCACCGTCGATGCCGACGAACGGCAGGTAGACCAGCGGGTATTCCAGGCCCTTGCTCTTGTGCAGGGTGATGATCTGCACGCGGCGCGCGTCCGATTCCAGGCGCAGCAACTGCTGCTCGTCGTTCTGGTCGGCATTGGCCATCTGCCCCTGCAGCCAGTCCAGCAGGCCATGCATGCCCAGCGCCTGCGCGGAGGCTTCCTGCAGCAGTTCGCCCAGCTGCAGGTAGTTGGTCAGCCGGCGCTCGCCATCGATCAGCGCCAGCAGGCGTTCGCCCTGTGCGGCACAGACATCGGCCACCACCGCGAACGGTCCGCCGCGCTGCCAGCGCTCGCGCCAGTGCAGCAGCTGCGCCTGGAAGGCACGCTGCAGGTCACCCTCGCGTTCCATGCTGGCGATCGCACTGGCCCGTTGGCCAAGCAGCACTGTCGCCAGTGCCGCGCGCAGGCGGCCTTCGTCAGCCGGTTGCAGCAGGGCCAGCAGCAGCGCGCGCAGGTCGCGTGCCTCGCTGGTGGAGAACAGGCTCTGCTTGCCCGCGGCCACCGCCGGTATGCCCACTGCCGCCAGCGCCCGCTGTACCAGCGTCGCCTCGCGGTGCGAGCGCACCAGCACGGCGATGTCACCGGGCTGCACGGCGCGGCCGCGCAGCACCGCAGTGCCGGCACGCGCATCCAGCAGCGTCTGGTGGATGGCGGCGACGCAGGCCTGGGTCGCGGCGGCACGCGAGGTATCGGCGCCCATCGCCTTGTCGCCTTCGCTGCGCAGCACGCGCAGGGTCAGTGCCGGGGCCGCAGCGCCGTCGCGCAGGTAGTCTTCATCCGTACGCACGCCACCGGGACGGACCGGCTCGAAACCGATGCCGGCTTCCAGGAAGGCATCGTCGCCACCGTTGTCGTACAGGGCCTGCAGCGCGCGCAGCACCGACGGCCGCGAACGGAAGTTCTGGTCCAGCGGCGGGGCCGGTCGCGCGGCCTGCTTGGCCTTCAGATAGGTGTGGATGTCACCGCCACGGAAGCCGTAGATCGCCTGCTTCGGGTCGCCGATCAGGAACAGCGCCGGTGCCAGGCCCAGTGCCTGCACCTCCGGCGAATCGCCGAACACGGTGTGGAAGATGCCCCACTGGCGATCGTCGGTGTCCTGGAACTCATCGACCAGGGCGATGCGGTACTGCAGGCGCAGCTTGCGCACCAGCTCCAGCCGCTGCGACCCCTCCAGCGCGTGGGCCACACCATCGATCAGATCGTCGTAGGTCTGCACCCGGCGCGTGCGCTTGAGCATGGCCAGGCGCTGCGTGGCCTCCTCACGCAGGCTGTGCAGGAAATTCAGCGACGCAGCGCGCAGCCACTGTTCGCGCTGGGCCAGCAACGCCACGTAGCGCTCCAGGGGTGCCTGCAGCGGCGAGGATGGGGTGCGGTCGACGAACTTCTTGTTGGTCTTGGCCACCAGCGCTTCCGGCAGCAGCGCCGGCAGGCGGTCACTGCTCATCAGCTCGCTGGCCTCACCGCGCGCGGCCCAGGCCAACAGCTGCCGGCCCAGCGCGTGCAGCCAGCCCAGCTTGTAGGAAACGCCGTTGATCCACTTGTTGTCGACCGCCTCGCACAGATCCAGGAAGAACTGCTCACCGTGCTCGCGTACGGCCATCGACAGGTCCGCCGCCGCGGCCTGCAGCGCCGGGCGCGGGTCCTCCACCGCCAGCGGCTGCGGGCGCGGGTACAGCGGCGGCGAGGCCAGCAGCGCGCGCAGGTCCGAGGCCAGCGCATCGGGGTTCGACCACAGCCAGAGCAGTGGCTCCAGCGTGGCCGGATCATTGGCGTGCACGCGCCACAGGTCGGCGGCCAGTTCCTCCAGCAGCTCGCGGTCGCTGGCCAGCAGTTCCGGCGGATCGAAGGTGTGCCCGCTTTCCAGCGCATGCTCGCGCAGCACGCGGGTGCAGAAACCATGGATGGTGAAGATCGAGGCCAGGTCGATCTCGTCGGCGGCCACCTGCAGGCGGCGCTTCAGCGCGGCAGCGCTTTCGCCACCTTCGTCGAGGTGGCGCTGCAGCACCTGCCGGGTCAGCAGCGCATCGGGCGCCTCGTCGTCGGCGGGCGGCAGGTCGACCAGGCGCGCGGCCAGGGCCAGGCGCTCGCGGATGCGCTTGCGCAGCTCCTGGGTGGCGGCATCGGTGAAGGTCACCGCCAGGATCTGGCCGATGCGCAGGCCCTGTTCCACCACCAGGCGGGTGAACAGCGTGGCCAGGGTGAAGGTCTTGCCGGTACCGGCGCTGGCTTCGATCAGGCCGATGCCCTGCAGCGGCAGCAGCAGGTAGGGATCCACGGGGGTGCTCATGCGTCGGCCTCCTTGCCGGTGCCACCCGGGCCACGCCCGTCGCGCACCGCGCCGAATACCACCTGGCTGTTGCGCAGCAGGTCGGCGTAACTGTCGTCATCGGCGAAGGGATCGGCCCCGCGCAGCAGCAGCTGCCAGGCATCGCTGTTGGCTTCGCCCCAGCTGCGGTCGCTGCCGTGCCACTGCTTCCAGCCTTCGCTGCGTTGTTTTTCCACCGGCGCGGTGAACAGCACCCAGCCGGTATAGGGTGCGAAGCGCAGCGGCTCGCGCAGGCCACGCTGGCGCAGCTGCAGCAGCGCGCGCAGGGCACTGCGTGCGGCCGCCGCGCCCGGTGCAGGCTGGATGTGCGGGCCGGGGCCGGCATCACCCCCATCGTGGAACTGCACCAGCGGCAGCGCATCGCCGGCCGCATTGGCCAGCAGCCAGTCCAGGCCCTGGCGGATCACCGCGTTGCCGTTCAAGGTGCCGGCGCGCAGGCGCACCAGGCCTTCGGGATGGCGGTCGGCGACGCGGCCGTGCAGGCGCACGCCGTCGATCTCGACTTCGTAGCGGCGGCTTTCCAGCGGCTGCCCCTGCATCCAGCCCAGCATCGCGCTGGCGTAGGGACGGGTCTTGAGCTGTTCGGCTTCGAACTGGCGCTCGCCCAGCGCACCCGACGGCAGCAGGCCACGGGCACGCAGGCGCGGGTACAACGGCTCGACATCGCCGCTGATGGTGGCGCGTACCACCGCGGCCTGCACGCTGCGCTTTTCCGGCCCGCGCGAGGACAGCACCAGTGGCTCCAGGTCGTCCACCTCCTCGACGTCGTCGGCCAGGCGCAGGCCCAGCGCCTGGGCCAGGAACTGCCCGGCCGGGTCGCACAGGAAGCGGCGCAGCGTGTCCAGCGCGACCTCGTCTTCCACCGCGTCATCCAGCGGGGGCGGCAGCGCGGCGTCGAACCACGGCTGCAGCCCGCCGCGCTGGCCGGCCATGCGCCCGGCGGCCGGGTGCCACTGGCGCCGGTAGCTGAAACGCCGCGGATCGCCCTCGCCAAAGGCGGCGGGCGAGAACGGCTGCAGCGCGTGGCGCACGGTGAACGCACGCTTGGCGGCCTCCGGCGCCTGGTGGTACTCGGCGGCGGCGTCGATCAGCTCGCTGACCAGCACCGAGGGCTCGCGCACGCTGCCATCGCGCGGGTCGGCGCCGAGGTAGCTCAGGTAGAACACGTCCTGCGCGGCGGCAAACAGCTGCAGGAACAGGAAGCGGTCATCCTCGCGGGTGGAACGGTCGCCCGGGCGACGGCGCGGCGTGTCCAGCTCGGCGGTCAGCTGGTTCAGGCCGGCGGCCGGATCGCGGCGCGGGAAGTCACCATCATTGAGGCCCAGCACGCAGATCACCCGGAACGGCAGCAGGCGCATCGGCACCATGCGGCCGAAGCTGATGCCGCCGGTCAGCAGCGGCGCACGCGTATCGGCCTCGGACAGCGCGCCGGCGAAGTGCGCACGCACCACCTCCGGCGGTACGCCATCCTCGAAGCCGGCCTTGCGGGCGTCGTCGGCGAACTGGTTGAGCAGCTTGCGCAGGCGCTCCAGCGCGCGCTGGCTTTTGGGCGAACTGGGTGCTTCCGGCAGCAGCGCATCCAGCAGGGACAGCAGGCGCTGCCGCCACTGTGCCGGGGTCAGGGTCTCGCCGAGGCGGCGCTGGTACAGCGCCAGCACGCGCAGCAGGCGCAGCAGCCGGTCCAGCGCGTCCAGCGCGCCGCCTTCCAGCTCGATCCACGGTGCCACGCCGGCCAGGTCGACATCGCTGCCGGTGGCGTGGCCCAGCAGCAGGCGGTCCAGCGCGAACTGCCAGGTGTAGGCGTCGTCGCGCGGTGCCTGCAGCTGGCCGCGATGGTTGGCGTCGATGCCCCAGCGGGCGCCGGCCTGCTGCAGCCAGCCATGCAGGCGGTCGAAGTCCACCGCCTCCAGCCCGGCCGCCTCGGCCAGCGGCGCGCTGGCCAGCAGGTCGAGGATCTCGTTCAGGCCGAACCGCGACACCGGCAGCGACAGCAGGTGCACGAACACATCAGCCAGCGGCTCGCCCGCCAGCGGGCTGCTGTCGGCCAGCGCATAGGGAATGTGTTCCTCGTCGCCGCCACGGCCGCCGAACACGGCTTCCAGGTACGGCACGTAGGGATCGATGTCCGGTGCCAGCACCGCGATCTCGCGGGCCTGCAGCGGCGGGTCGAAGCGCGGGTCCTGCAGCAGGCTGCGCAGCTGGTCGTGCAGCACCTGCAGTTCGCGCAGGCGGGTGTGGCAGGCGTGCACCTGCAGGCTGGGGTCATCGCTGCGCGGTTCCTCGCGCAGCTCGCCCGAGGGCAGCGCTCGGCGGTGGAACAGGTCGCGCTGCAGGCGGTGCAGCAGGCTGTCGGCCAGCCCGCCCTCGGCCAGGGTCGGGCGGGTGTCGTCTTCGGGATCCGAGTACGCGGCGATCTCACCGGCCGGGTGCACCACTTCGTAACTGCCCAGCACGGCCATGAAGTCGCGGCCGGCCGCGCCCCAGGCTTCCAGCAGGCGGTTCTCGCCCGCGGCTTCGCCAAAGGGATCGGGTGCGCCGCTGCGCAGGCGCTCGGCCAGGGTCTGCAGGTCACCCCAGTACGACTGCACCGGGGTCGGCATATAGAAGTGCAGCTCGCCGACCCGGGCCTGGGTGGCCATCACCCGCAGCACGTCGGGCGAGATGTTCAGCGTGGCGAACGCCGACAGGCGCGGCGGCAGGCCCTGTGGTTTTGGCTTGTCCGGGCCTTCGAAACGGTCGAGGTAGTCCTGGATGCGGCGCGCGCGGTAGCCGCGTCCTGCGGAAATGGCCCGCCACAGGATCGCCTGCGGGTCGGCCGGGTCGGCGCCGGCATCCCAGCGCAGCAGCCAGTCGCGGCGCCAGGCCTGGTACTTCTCGAACACCGAGGCCAGTTCGCCGGCCAGCGCCCACGGCTTCAGGGCGTCCCCCCCGGCAAGATAGGCCTGCAGCGCACGCATCGGTGGCTGCGCCAGCAGCGCGGGGTCGCGCAGCGCCTGGTACAGCTTCCAGTGCAGGCCGGCGGCGTCCAGGTCGTCGGTTTCGCCATCGACATTGGCGTTGAGCGCCCGCGCGACGAACTCACCCGGGGTGAGGAACTCGAGGTTGGCGGCGACCCCGTACTCGGCCGCCAGTGTCGCCTGCAGCCAGCGACGCATCGCCACCTGCGGGATCAGCACCACCTCCGGCGCCAGCAGCGGCTGCCCCGGCACCGGAGTGCGCACGTTGCGGGCCAACAGGGCGGCCAGCACGTCCAACGAGTTGGAGTGATAGAGGCGGAAGTCGCTGAACGGGTCGGTCATCGTGCACAGTGTGCAGGACGCCCGGCAGTATTCAATGGTGACGCACGTCACTGGGGCGCGCAGCGAGCGCTGCGATGGATTGTTCCGGCGCCGCCGGAAATTGTCCCGGCCTGCCGGTGGCCGCGACGTGCCACAATACTGGACCGTCCAGTCTGCTTATGTTCAGCCGGCTGACCCCACCCTTCGATGTCTAAAAAACGTTAATGGTGCCCATGTCGGCTTCCGCCTCCAGTCTGGTGCAGTTGTCCAACGTCCGCATCGACCGGAGCGGACGCACGATCCTGCGCGACGTTTCCCTGCAGGTTCCGCAGGGCAGCATCACCGCCGTGCTGGGGCCGTCCGGCAGCGGCAAATCGACCCTGCTGGCCGCGTTGACCGGCGAACTGCGCCCGGTCGCCGGCGAGGTCACCCTGTTCGGCAAGCCGATCCCGCATGACAGCGGCGCGCTGCTGGAAATGCGCAAGAGCGTGGGCGTGCTGCTGCAGGGCAATGGCCTGCTGACCGACCTCACCGTGGCCGAGAACGTCGCCCTGCCCCTGCGCACCCATACCCGCCTGCCGGCGGCGGTGCTGCGCCGGCTGGTGCAGATGAAGCTGCACGCGGTGGGCCTGCTGGCCGCCGCCGATGCCTGGCCGCGCGAGCTGTCCGGCGGCATGGCGCGCCGCGTGGCACTGGCCCGCGCGCTGGCCCTGGACCCGCCGCTGATGATCTACGACGAGCCGCTGACCGGGCTGGACCCGATCGCCTCGGGGGTCATCATGAGCCTGATCCAGCGCCTCAACCACAGCCTGGGCCTGACCAGCATCATCGTCAGCCACCACGTGCACGAGACCCTGCCGATCTGCGACCAGGTGATCGCCATTGCCAATGGCGGCATCGTGTTCCAGGGCACGCCCGAAGCGCTGCAGTCCAGCCAGGACCCGCTGCTGCGGCAGTTCCTGCACGGCCAGCCTGATGGCCCCATTCCGTTCGATGCCGCGCCGCGCGCGAGGGTTGCCTGATGCCGTTCGTGCAAGCCACCCGTTCGCTGGGCCGCGCCGGCCTGTTCTCGCTGACCGTGCTGCGCGGTTCGCTGCCCACGCGTGATTTCCTCGCCGAGCTGACCCGCGAGATCTACAAGATCGGCGCGCGCTCGCTGCCGATCATCGCCGTCGGCGGTGCCTTCGTCGGCCTGGTGCTGACCCTGCAGGGCTACCGCACGCTGACCACCTTCGGTGCGGCCGACGCGCTGTCGACCCTGCTCGGCCTGTCGCTGTACCGCGAACTGGCGCCGGTGCTGACCGCGCTGCTGTTCATCGGCCGCGCCGGCAGCTCGATCGCCGCCGAACTGGGCCTGATGCGTGCCACCGACCAGATCAAGGCGCTGGAGCTGATGGCCATCGACCCGGTGGCCAAGGCGGTGGCTCCGCGCTTCTGGGCGGCGGTGCTGACCGTGCCGCTGCTGACCGGCATCTTCTGTTCGCTGGCCATCAGTGCCAGCTACTTCGAAGCGGTGCACGTGCTGGGCCTGGACAATGGCGTGTTCTGGTCGGCGCTGCGCAACAGCGTGGACTTCTGGGATGACTTCGGCGTGGCGATGCTGAAGTCGGCGATCTTCGGCGGCACCGCCGCGCTGGTCGCGTCCTACGTCGGTTTCCACGCCGAGCCGACCATCGAAGGCACCTCGGTGGCCACCACCCGTGCGGTGGTCAACGCCTCGCTGCTGGTGCTGATGTTCAACTTCGTGCTGTCGGCAATGTTGTTCACCTAACCCCTCCTCCGGCGGTGCGCAGGGCGCGCGGCCACCACGACTCGATCAGGTAATCCACATGGCCATACGCGGTCCCAGACTCGAATTCTCCGTCGGCGCATTCCTGCTGCTGGCCCTGGCATCGCTGATGGTGCTGGCCGTGGCCTCGACCAACCAGCGCTGGAGCTGGGGCGGCCAGGGCTATGAGCTGAAGGCGCGCTTCTCCCAGGTCGGCCAGCTGCGCAAGCAGGCGCCGGTGAAGATCGGCGGCGTCACCGTCGGCCAGGTCGCCTCGATCGAACTGGACCCGGTGAAGTTCGAATCGATCGTGACCCTGCGCATGGACAGCAAGGTCAAGGACCTGCCGGCCGATACCTCCGCCGGCATCTTCACCAGCGGTTTGCTCGGCGAGAGCTATATCGGTCTGCAGCCCGGTGGTGATCCGGAGGTACTGAAGCCCGGTGAGGAGATCGTCTTCACCCAGCCGGCGGTGGACCTGCTGCAGCTGGTCGGCAAGTACATGTTCAGTGGCAGCGCCGGTGGCGCTGGCCAGAAACCCAACGATGGCGAGCAGTCGCCTGCAACGGAACCGCAACCATGAAGATGAAACTGATCCCGGCCCTGCTGGCCTCGTCGCTGCTGCTGGCTTCCCCGTTCCTGGCCCAGGCGCAGTCCACCGCCCCCGCCGTGACCGCCCCGCAGGGTCAGGCCGGCAAGGTGGTCATCGACGCCAGCAGCCGCATCATGTCGACCCTGCAGCAGCGCCGCGCTGAGTTCACCAGCAACCCGGCCAGCCTGCGCAGCTACATCGACAGCGAACTGACCCGCACCTTCGACCGCGACTATGCCGCGCGCCTGGTGCTGGGCACGCACGCCCGCGGCGCCTCCGATGCCGACATCAAGCTGTTTGCCGATGCGATGGCCGACAGCCTGATGCAGCGCTACGGCTCGACCCTGCTGAACATCCAGGGCAAGCCGAGCTTCCGCCTGAAGGGCGAGAGCCCGCTGCCGGGCAACCGCGGCGTGCGCGTGGCCACCGAACTGGTGCGTGCCGGCAACGAGCCGACCCCGGTCGAGTACTGGATGCGCAACGTCAACGGCCAGTGGAAGATCTTCGACGTCAACATCGAAGGCATCTCCTACGTGCAGACCTTCCGCAACCAGTTCGATGCCCCGCTGCGCCAGAAGGGCATCAAGCAGGTGGCCAGCGAACTGCGCAGCGGCAGCATGCAGGCCGGACCGGCCGGCAATGGCAAGTAAGCCACTGGCGCTGCTGGAAGGTGACACCCTGCGCCTGCGCGGGGTGCTCGACCGTGCCGCGGTGATCGCCCTGTGGCCGCAGCTGCAGGCGTTGCCGGCAAAGCTGGCACGGCTGGAACTGGGCGAGGTCGAGCGCGTGGACAGCGCCGGCCTGGCGCTACTGGCCGAACTGGCCGCGCGTGCCCGCACCCAGGGCCACCCGCTGTCGATTTCCGGCACCCCGGCCGGTTTCAACGAACTGAGCGCAGCCTACCGGCTGTCGCCCGATCTGGACTTCAATGCACCTTCTGCTGCGAGCTGACATGAACGTCGTACGCGCGTTTCCCCTGATGATCCTGGCCCTGGCGCTCACCGCCTGTGCCGGCAAGCCCGCGCGCAGCGATGCGCCGGTGGCCGACACCGTGGTTCCGGCCAGCGCACCGGCCGCCGCCCCTGCTGCCGATGCCGGTACGGTTGACGCGGCACCGGCGGCCGCCATGGACGACGCGACGGCCACGCCGCCGCCGGCCGCGAATGCTGGAGCCGATGCCGAAACCGATGCCGCCACGGCCGCGGCCGCCGCTGCGCCCGGTGGCGACGACGATTTCGACGCGCTGTACGGCAACGCCGGCACCACTACCACCACCGCCGCCTACGACCCGTGGGAGCCGCTGAACCGTCGCGTGCACCGCTTCAACGTGGGCGTGGACAACGTGATCGCGCGTCCGCTGGCCACCGCCTATACCCACGTGGTGCCACGCTTCGCGCGTACCGGGGTCAGCAACTTCTTCAGCAACATCCGTTCGCCGGTCACCATCGTCAACCAGCTGCTGCAGGGCCGCCCGGATGATGCCTGGGATACACTGGGGCGCTTCCTGATCAACTCGACGCTGGGCGTCGGTGGCCTGTTCGATCCTGCCAGCAAGGCGATGGTGCCCAACCGCCGCGAGGACTTCGGGCAGACCCTGGGTGCCTGGGGCTGGCGCCGCTCGCGCTACGTGGAACTGCCGTTCTTCGGCCCGCGTACCGTGCGCGATGTGTTCGGCCTGGCCGGTGACATACCGCTGTCGCCTATACGCACGATCGAGGAAGACAAGGTCCGCATTGGCCTGCAGGGCCTGCAGCTGATCGATACGCGCGCGCAGCTGATGGCGGTGGACGACCTGCGCAGCTCGGCGGTGGATGAGTACGCGCTGGTGCGCGATGCCTGGCTGCAGCGCCGCAACTACCAGATCGAGAACGACCTGCGCGGCAAGCGCGAGCGTGGCAGCGACGATGAGAATTCACCGATCCCGGTGGATGCCATGCCGATGCCGAACTGGACCAACTGATCGCGTTGGCCTGCGCATTAAAAAACCCCGCCTTGGCGGGGTTTTTTTGTGCGTGGCCTGGGGTCGGAGCCCTTTCCCCTGGGAAAGGGATCCGACCCCATGCGATCAGGCGGCCAGTGCGGCGTCGATCGCCTCGCGCAGGCGCGCGTCATCGGCGGCCACGTCCGGGGCGAAGCGTGCAACCACCTTGCCATCGCGGCCGACAAGGAACTTCTCGAAGTTCCACAGCACCGCCGGTGCAGCGTGGATCGGGATCTCCTTGCTGGCCAGGCGCTCGCGCAGCGGGCCTTCGCCGATCGCCTGCGGCTGGGCAGCGGTCAGCTGCTGGTACAGCGGATGGGTGTCTTCACCGGCCACGCTGATCTTGGCGAACATCGGGAAGGTCACGTCGTAGGTCAGCTGGCAGAACTGCTGGATTTCCGCCTCGCTGCCCGGCTCCTGGCCGAGGAAGTTGTTGGCCGGGAAACCCAGCACTTCCAGGCCCTGTGCCTGCTTTTCCGCGTACAGCGCCTGCAGGCCTTCGTACTGCGGGGTCAGGCCGCACTTGGAGGCGACGTTCACCACCAGCAGGACCTTGCCCTGGTAATCGCCCAGGGTGGACGGCTGGCCGTCGATGGTGGTGAGGGAAATGTCCTGGATCGGGGTGCTCACGCGTGCGCTCCGGCTATGCCGTGGAAAGGTCTGCCAGCATAGCGCTGCGCGTATGCGTCGCGCGCGTTCAATCGACGCAGATCGTGCCCTGTGCCTTGCCTTCTTCGATGCGCTGGCGGCAGCCGAAGTTCTGGCTGATATCACGCTGGCAGGTGCCGGTCGCCACCACGCCGGCTTTGGTCTCGCCGGTGGCCAGGCACTGGCCGCTGCAGTCGCGCTTGCTGCTGCAGGTCCTGCCCGCATCAGCATAGGGAATCACGCACTGCACGCGCTGCAGGCGGCCCAGCGGCTGCAAGGTGCCGCCGGCGGCGCGGCAATCCACGTCGCGCGCTTCCTGGTAGGCCTCGGCGGCTTCCGGTGTGTCAGGTGTGGCTGCTTGTGCGGCCGGTTGTGTGGTCGCATCGGCCGCCGGCGGCGTGCTGCTGCAGGCCGCCAACAGGGCGGCCAGGGCCAGGCTGGCAAGGAAGCGAAGGCGCATGGTCGGACCTGCAGGCGGTGATCGAGGCCGCCAGCATACGCATTGCGTGGTGCAGGTGGTGTGGCAGCGCACTCAGGTCTCTTCGCCCTCGCTGGCCTCTTCCTCGCCGCCCTCTTCCTCGGCCTCGCCCAGGTCGCCCAGCAGCTGCTGCACCTGTTCGTTGGCAAGGGTCTCCACGCCACGCAGGCGGCGCTCGATGGTGCGCGTCTTGCGGCTGGCCGCGCCGATGCTGCGGCCGACTGTGGTGATCTGCTTCTCGGCCTTCTCGAGGATGCCGGCAAACTTGCCGAACTCGCTCTTCACCGCACCCAGCAGGCTCCACACTTCGCTGGACCGCTTCTCGATGGCCAGCGTGCGGAAGCCCATCTGCAGGCTGTTGAGCAGCGCAGTGATGGTGGTCGGGCCGGCCACCACCACGCGATGGTCGCGCTGCAGCAGGTCGACCAGGCCGGGCCGGCGGATGATCTCGGCGTACAGGCCTTCGGTGGGCAGGAACATCACCGCGAAGTCGGTGGTGTGCGGCGGCACGATGTACTTCTCGCTGATCAACTTGGCCTGCACCTTCACCGCGCGCTCCAGCTGCACGCCCTGGATGCGCACCAGCTCGGCGTCACCCTGGTCCTGCGCGTCCAGCAGGCGCTCGTAGTCCTCGCGCGGGAACTTGGAATCGATCGGCAGCCACACCGGCGCGTCGTCGCCGCGGCCGGGCAGGCGTACCGCGATGTCGACCATCTCGTTGCTGTCCGGGCGCACCTTCACCGCGCGCGCGTACTGCTCCTGGATCAGGGTCTGCTCGAGGATGTTCTCCAGCTGCACTTCACCCCAGCTGCCGCGCGTCTTGACGTTGGTCAGCACGCGCTTGAGGTCGCCCACGCCGGTGGCCAGCTGCTGCATCTCGCCCAGCCCGCGCTGCACCTGTTCCAGGCGCTCGGAGACCAGCTTGAACGACTGGCCCAGGCGCGTTTCCAGCGTGGTCTGCAGCTTCTCGTCCACGGTCACGCGCATCTGTTCCAGCTTCTGCGCATTGTCGGTCTGCAGCGCGCGCAGCTGTTCTTCCAGGGTCGCGCGCATCTCGGCGATGCGTTGTTCGTTGCGCTGGGTCAGTTCCTGCAGGCGCAGGCCCAGGCTTTCGGTCAGGCGCTGCTGCGACTGCGCGCCTTCCTCGCGGCCCTTGCGGGCATCGTCCACCAGGGTCTGGCGCAGCGCGCCCAGCTGGGTGTCGGTACGCGTGGTCAGTTCCTGCAGCTGCTGGCCGAAGGCGTGGATACGCGCCTCCTGCTGCTGGCCGAACACTTCCAGCTGCGCGCGCAGTTCCTGCAGGCGCTGGCCCATCAGCGCACCGCTGCGCTGCTGGCTCTCGGCCGCTTCGGCGCGCGCCTTGCGTGCATCTTCGCCAAGCGCTTCGCGCAGCAGGTCCAGGCGCTGGTCGGTGCGGGTGGACAGGTCGGTCAGCGCGCGGGCGAAGCCGTCCAGCTGTTCGCGCAGTTCGCTGCGGCCGGCCCGCGCCTCCTCGCGCACCGCCTGTTCCAGGCGGTCATGGGGCGGGCGGCGCAGCAGGGCGATCAGCTGCAGGACGAGGACGGCCAGCAGGAGGCCGCCGATGAGCAGGAATTCGGTTTGCATGCCACCAGTGTAGGCTGGCCCCGTCTCAAACGCTGCGTCTGGCCATGCTCGAACTGTACGGAAAGCCGACCTCGATCAACGTGCGCAAGGTGCTGTGGCTGTGCGCCGGGCTGGACCTGGCGGTGCAGCACCACGCCGCCCCCGATGCGGACCTGCTGCGCGGGCTGAATCCGAACGCACAGGTGCCGGTGCTGTGCGAGGGCGACTTCGTGCTGTGGGAGTCCAACAGCATCTGCCGCTACCTGGCCACGCGCGCCGGCCGGCACGATCTGCTGCCGGCCGAGCCGCAGGCGCGGGCGCGGGTGGAGCAGTGGATGGACTGGCAGGCGACCGATCTGAACACGGCATGGCGCCACGTGTTCATGGCGCGCGTGCGCGGGCATGCGGATTACCCGGACGATGCGCGGGCGGAGGCGAGCCTGGCGCAGTGGAACCGGCTGATGGCGATGCTGGATGCGCAGCTCGCGCGCCACGCGCATGTGGCCGGCGATGACTTGACTCTGGCTGACATCGTGCTGGGGCTGTCGACGCAGCGCTGGCGCAGCACGCCGGGCGGGAAGCCGGTGCTGGCGAATGTCGACGCGTGGTTCGAGCGGTTGCGGCGGCAGCCGGGGTTTGCGGCGCACGTCGACAACGGGGTTGCTTGAGGGTTTGGTTTGTTTGCAGGGCTTGCAGCCCTGCACCTGCTACAGGCGAGAGCCGAAGCAACAGCAGAAGCTGGCTATCCGTGGGATGGCGGGGCGGGTCCGGTTACGGGGGACGCCGTGAATCCGTCCATGGAGCAACTGTGTTGTTGAGGGGGCTCAGGCCCTCCCAGCAGACGCGCACGGTAGTGCCGGCCGCTGGCCGGCAGCCTCTGAGGATGCCCAGATACGCGCCTGTTAAGCGGGGATCGGTCCGCTTTCAGCGTC
>JAAIGF010259484.1_pt1 | contig 19711 bp, 27 predicted proteins | sample 6487441 | NCBI WGS metagenome assembly JAAIGF01 (sample SAMN13974129, study PRJNA590717) | phyllosphere metagenome | biome: pepper field; feature: multiple bacterial spot infested pepper fields; material: pepper leaves; isolation source: leaves from pepper fields | host: Capsicum annuum ... | reverse complement strand
CTTGATCGGGATACCAGCGGCCGCCTGCTTCAGGAAGCCAATGATCTGTTCATCGGTAAAACGCTTCTTCATGTTCGTCCTCGGTCTTGGGACGAACTCTACTTAAGTCAGGTTGGACCTGAAAACCGGGGGCAGGTCAGGTTCCTGCGCACGTTTCTACTTCCAACTCTGGGGGTATGACCCTCTCCCTTCTGCGTTCCGCCTCCCTTTCATGAAATATCCCAACTTTTACTAGAAGTTGTCGGATATAGTTCAAAGGCGCGAAGGAGCGCCCAAAACGTAGGGGGACGTGATGCGTCTGAAGTCGGTAAAGCTGACCAATTTTCGTGGATATAGGGCCACTACTGTTATTCCCATTGATGAGGCACTAACCGGGATTGTCGGTCGCAACGACTATGGGAAGTCGACCATTCTAGAAGCGCTAGCCATCTTCTTCGAGGCCGAAGGAGTGAAGGCCGATAAGAACGATATGAATTGCTTCAGCCAAGCTGAGGGCGAGGATCGATTTGAAATCGCTTGTGAATTTGATGAAGTTTCGGAGCCGATTGTTCTTGATGAGAACGTCAAAACGTCCCTCGCTCAAGAACTGCTTCTGAACCGAAATCAAGCCTTGGAGGTTGTAAAGGTATTCAAGGCCAGTACTGCAAAGCTTGAGAAGACTGCAATCAGGTGTGAGCACCCAGTAGATGAGGCCATCAGCGGGTTGTTGAGCCTAAAAATTGCTGATTTGCGGAAGCTGGGCACCGAACTTCAGGTGGCAGAGCTTGTGGCGGATAAGCGAGTGGCGTCGCTCTGGCGACAAGCCATCCGGCGATCAGCCGCTCCGCTTGCCTGCCAAGAAACGCTCTTGGACGTTGATAAGGAGTTTTCAACGGAGGGGAAGTCCATTTGGAGCAAAATCGAAGGCAGACTTCCCACGTTTGCGTTGTTTAAGTCAGATCGTGAGAGTAGTGACGGCGATGCGGAGGCTAAGAACCCACTACAGCAAGCGGTTAAAGAGGCACAAGCGGCGCTCCAGAATGAAATTAGTGAGCTTGAAGCTAAGATTGAGACTAGCGTCCTGGATGTGGCTTCTCGAACTTTGGAGAAGCTTCGTGAAATGGCGCCCGAGCTCGCAAACGAGTTGAAGCCAAGATTTAAGGAAAAGCCCAAGTGGACGTTCGGCTTCACCTTGGATGGCGAGAATGGAATTCCGATCAACAAGCGTGGGAGCGGTGTTCGCCGACTTATCCTGTTGAACTTCTTCCGCGCTGAAGCTGAGAAAGTGGCAGCGGGAGGGAACCGCAACGTCATCTATGCAATTGAAGAGCCGGAGACATCCCAGCACCCGAACTATCAAATTTTGTTGATGAAAGCTCTCTTGGCGCTTTCGGTACAATCTAATCGCCAAATCATCGTCACTACTCATGTCCCGGCGCTGGCGGGGCTGATGCCTGTCGAGGGACTGCGCTACGTCACGCGTGGCCAAGACGGCTCCCCAACGGTGAAGATGCCTGACGCTGAAACATTGCGAGAGGCCTCGGTCAGCCTTGGAGTGCTCCCCGAGACTGGAATGGAACGGGCCAAGGCAGTCATCTTGGTGGAAGGAAAGTCGGACGTAATCTTCCTAAGGCACTCAGCATCCGTTCTCAAAGAGAGCGGGCACCTAGCAAAGGACCTGACTGAAGCTGGGATTATTCCAATTCCAATCGGTGGTTGCGGCAGTGTGAAACACTGGGTGACGTTCAATTTGGCCGACGATCTTGGCCTTCCATGGTGCGTCTTCTTGGATTCCGATATAGGGGGCGACCCGGGGCAGGTCAAGGCCATCCAGAAACGAAGAAAAGAGGTTGAAGACAAGGGGCGGCTCTTCATTTCTACGCGGAAGCGTGAAATTGAGAACTACCTTTGTCGCGATCTAATTCTGGAAAATACAGGTGTCGCTTTGGATTTTACGGACACTTGTGACGCCAAGAAAATAATTGGAGCCGCCCTTGGGATGAACCCAAATGATGTTGTAGAGGTTCATTGGCCTAAGATGAATGCAGACAGAATTCTTCGGCGCTCAATCTATATGGACGGCGACACAGAAAAGTATGAACTGAAAGAAATTATAGATAAAATTATTGATTTGGCTTAGCAGGGAGGAAAAGTCAAGAGAAACGCCCCGGGCTTGACAAGGCGTCGAGGCGTTTTACTTTGAGTTCGTGGTCCCTGGGTTGGACGACCCAGAGTCCCCCCTCACCACTCCGTCCGGTCCAACACTTCGCGCGCAGACTCCGCCAAGTCCCGGCTGGCCACCACCAGTCCCTCCACGATGTGCTCACCCGGCAGCTCTTCGCTCAACCCATCCAGCTGATCCAGATGTGCGGCGTGCAGGGTTTCAAGTGTGGCGCACAGCGCAGTGAGCTTCCGGTACACATGGGCAAGACCGGAGCGGCGCATGGCGACGGACGTGGTTTCATCGTCCAGCACCGCGCTGCCATCGGCTTTCATCGGCACCACCGAAAGCCGGATAGCCCGCCTGTGCTGTCCCTGTTCGTGCGCATACCGCGCCAGGATGACTTCCAGCCTGGCAAGGAAGCGGGGAGGGAGGTTGTGGATGTCCTCGCCGATCATCGCGCTCAGCAGGGCGCGTGCCTGGGACTGATGGGGCATGGAGGCCTCGCGTCGCGTTGGGGCCACCTGCGCCAAAGCGCGAGGTGGCGGGCGATGCGGGTTAGCGTACCGGGCTATCGAAAGCGAAAAACCGGCGGATCAGGGATCCCCACGCAGCGCCCGCCATGGAACTGGCAGGACGATGCATTCTCCGCCGGCGCCCGTAAGGGCATCAACAGAGCAACCGCTTTCGTTAGCTGCGGGACGCTAATCCCGGCTGGTGCAGGTGCACCAGCGGCCCAAGAATGACGTCACGGACACTGCGTAGTACATGAGAAAAACTTGATTCATGACCAGGACGCGGCCATCGGCGACAGCCGCAATTCCGAAGCCAAACGCCTATCCACCGCAACTGTCCTGCAGTAGGTCACCCCAAGCGCCCGTCCGTGAGGCCATAGCCGCTGACTTCCGTAACCCTGGTGGCGGCGCAGGCCCACACGGGGCAAAGGTCGCCGTTACCACGGGATCTACAGCGATCTTTCAGCAAACAATTTTCGTCGCATGAGTCGGTGATCAAAGATCTGCGCAATCCAGCAGATTCAAAGAACCTTTATCTCCCGAAGCCACCGAACAGCATCCTTCGTCCACCGGTCGGAATCCGTCCCCTTTTTCCGTACCCCGAACGCATGCCCGCCGGTCTTGTAGACCTTGAGCTGAAACGGGACACCCGCCTTGCGCAGCTCGCGCGCGTACACCTCAGAGTAGTAAACCGGATCGACCGGATCGTCCTTGGCGTGCACCAGCAGCGTCGGCGGCACGTTCCTTGAAACCACGATATCCGTGTTGAGTTCCTGCGCCGCGATGGCTTTGGGCGTCTTGTTCTTGTGCTCCATCGTCAGGTGCCCCGGGTAAACGGGGATGGCGAAGTCGGGGCGACTGCTCACCAGGTCAGCCTCATCGATGGGAGCATAAGCGCGTGAGCCGAACGCGGTGCTGGAAAGCACCGCAAGGTGGCCACCTGCCGAGAAGCCCATGACACCAATCCTGTCCGGATCCATGCCGTACTCCTTGGCCTTGAACCGGACCAGCGAGACCGCGCGTTGCGCGTCCTGCAATGCCATCGGCACCTTGGGGGTTTCGTGTCTCCGGGTTTCCTCGTTCCAGTTGCAGCCCGTATTGGGAACACGGTATTTGACGAGGATGCAGGTAATCCCGGCGTCCGTCAGCCAGCCACAGACATCCCGCCCATACAGTCCAAGCGTACTTTTCGGTCCAATCCCCAGCCCTTTATAGCCGCCTCCGGGGAATACGAGGATGGCCGCACGTGTCGTGGTTTTCTGGGGCTGATAGACCAGGAAGGTCGGGCGGGTGAGGGCCCATTCCTCTCCGGCAAGTTCACGGATCCCATCCTTCAGAACCTGGGAATCCTCGGGCCATAGCGGCACCTCGCGCGAATGAGCCACTTCGGCCGTAGCCCCCGCGCTGGGAAGGGCCAACAGAAAAAACGTGGCCAGTGTGGCAAGACAGGCAGTTCGCATCGCGGCCGATTCCTTCGTTGTGGCGGGCTATGGCCACTCCGTTGTCGGCGACGATAGCGTGGCCATCATTGTCCGGCAACGCGGTCAGGGCGCCGTGGATACCTCAGCCAGGGCGCAGCCGCATCCCGACAAAGCGGGCATTGCTCATTGCCTGCTGCCGTCCGCAGTTGCCACAGTGCAGTATGGTGCCGCCTGCAATGCGGTGGATATGCGGATCAGTCGTCGTCTGCAGCGTCCCGCAGGCGCGGCATTCCGCAGTGATGGAGGTGAGCTGCTGGATGGTGCCGTCTTCATTGCAGCTGGCGTCGAAGGACTTGATCAGGAAGAGCCCGGTATCTGGCATGAGCTGGACGTGATGATGACCTGGGGTATTTTTATAAACGGTTCAGCGTGAGAAATTCGTGCTGAATCGGTCGCCAATTCCTTGACGCAATTGGCTCTTTTTCCACTTCGGCTTAACAAAAAGGCCGTTGATGACGACGGTGAATGGCTAATCACGCACCCTTCACCATGCTAGCCTTGCAGCTTCGGTAACTCACACTGGATCCATATGCCCCTTCGGGCCGTCATTTACAGCAGCAAGGTCGCTGAAAACTGCGACGCTGAAGCGGTGCGCGGTATTGCTGCTGCGTCAGCGCGTTTCAACAATCTGGCAGGTGTTACCGGGGTGCTGCTGTTCGATGGGAGCCGGTTTCTGCAGTATTTCGAAGGGCCGGAAGACGGCGTCCGCGCGGTGTACGAGCGGATCAAATCCTCGGGCAGCCATACCGAGGTGACCGAGTTGGCCGACGGAAAGGTTGCGAAGCGGCTTTTCCCTTACTGGCGCATGGAGTGGCTGCCGATAGAACCCGAGGACATGAGCCGCATGGCCGATGCGGACTGGTCATTGCCATCAACGTCTGCCGAAGGGTCCGATTCATCACCGCCCGGGGTTGCCTACCTGGTCGGATTTGTCGAGAGAACGCTTCCCACCCCCCCTGCACAGCACCCGTAAGCCTTCGCTTCACGGCTGCCATCCGGGCGTGATGCAAGCGACGGCATTCAGGACGTCACCGCGGAAAGCTCGAATCACCGAGGCCGGCAACGCAATGCCACACTTTCTTCAGCACGGCCGGTTCCCACATGTTTTCCGCATGGGCCCTGCCCAATAGGGCGGGCGTCAGGGCGGGCGCTTGGGCGTCCTGCAGCAGGCGCAGCGCCGCGGTCTGGATGTCGGCACCGCGGTAGCCGGCGCTGGCGCACAGTGCTGCGGCATCAGCGCGAAAGCCGCTGTGGTATTCCACCGCCACGCCGCAACGGACTGCCCGGAAAGCCACCTCGGTATCGGCATGGCTGGGATCGAGCACTACTGCGGCCACGTCACGCGGCAGCAGCAGGTCGCCATGGATATGGGCCTCTACATAGCGGTCCAACGGATCGTCCAGTGTCATGCACTGCAGTTGCGCCCAGTCCATCTGCGCATGGCTTCCCCAGTGCGTCGGCTGCCAGAAGCTGTCCGGGTCGCAGAAGGTGCTGCGCAGCGCCACCTCGTGTTTCAGGCGCAGGTGAGCCGAGCCAAACCGTGGCGCGGCGCCGGTCGGGCGCCGCGCCACGTCCGGTGCCCCATACGTCGGGCGCTCGCTCACGGGGGCCTGGTCGTAGGCGCCGCCGAACCAATCATGCTCCCATTGCCAACGCTGGCCGCCGACGGTGGGGCTGTAGCTGCCGTTGCTGATACCGGTTTCGAACTGCGAACGATAGCGACCCTGGGTGGCCAGATGTTCCATCACCATGCGGCCACCCACCCGCCAGTCCGGGTGAAAGTGCACATGGATGGGCCAAGGCGGCGTGTCCGCGACAGGCGGCGCGTGCATGGCTTCGCGTCGCGCATGCACGGTCTGCCAGGCGTGTCGCTGGGCAGCGGTCAGCAACGGGTGCGGTAGCGGCGTCGGCATGGGGAAGACAATACCCCAGGGGCAAGACAAACCGGTATCGAGCAGTGGCAGCGACGTTACGGATTCAACACGTGCCGACCTCATGCTCACCTGAACCAGATCAGCGTGCACCCCACGAACACGGCGGACAGAACAGCGTGGATCGCCGGACCATGCCGCCCTGAAAGAATGGAAGCGGGGCGGCGCCGGCGCAGATACCAGGCCAGCGCCCACGAATGCAGAAGCAGCAGCCCGAGGGGCCAGGCCGAGAAGAAAAGCAGCAACCCCATTGGATCGGGTCCATTGCCATCGGTCGCACGTGGGGCCTGGTACACGGCCAGGCTGATGGCCCACACGCCCAGCATCACCACGCTGAGCACGAAGCTGAAGCCGTAGTAGCGCGTCATGCGGTCACCTTCGTCTGGTGGGGAACAGGCACGAAGTTCATGTCTCACCGTCCTGGCTGCCCAGCGTCCAGTACATGCGCCGTGTCCGCAGGCTCACCAGTATCCGGGATTCCGGCAGGCATCCCAGTTCCACCTCATCGTTCACCTGCAGGGCGTTGTACACCTCAAGCGCGATTGGAAACGTCTCTGTTGCACCCTGCGCCGTGCGCACGCGCACGCTGTGGATTTTCGTGAGCTCGATATGGTTCACGAGCCGCGCTTCCACAGACCCGTTGAGGACCACCTTCTGTCCGGCCGCGATATCGCGTCTCACATCGCGGTTCGTTGCGTGGCAGATGAATTTCAGTACCAGCAACGCAAGTACAACGATGCCGATGACCAGGGCGAAAGGTTTCAAGCCCCGCGGGAGCATCAGGAACAGCAGTAACACTACCGCAGCCGCTGCCACGTAAAGCTTGATGGAAACACGGTCGGTGGTGGTGGTGGCCACTACGGCCTGTTGTTCTCTGGCGGTCAGGGGGCGAAGGGCTTCGATGAACGTGTCCTCGTCGTGCGTGCCGGTAAACGTGTCCCGCCCCCATCATACCGTTGCCCATCCACGAAACGGATGCGGACGCATCAGCGCGACGTGACAGCACCCACCTGGAAATAACCACTGGCATCCACGAATGCCTGCACCTTCGCCTGATCAGCGAAATCCAGCTCGATCATCCGCCGCAGGGATTCAGCCTTGTCGGTGCTTTTCCGATGGTAGGCCTGGCAGATGGCATAGCCCACGTAGTAACCCAAGTCGCTGGTGGAAAATGCGTTGCTGGTATCGTTGTAAAGCCACCGCTCGTAGTCATTGCCATGCATGTCCCTGGCGAATGCCTCACGGATGGCAGCATCGTGCAGGGGCCCGTAGCGCACATAGTCCAAGTCGGGCAGGCGGCCGGTCACCTGTTCGGCGACGAAATCGGCCACGCCTTCATAAACCGCCTGCGCAAGCAGGCTATTCCGCTCGCCGTGTTCCTGTGTGTGCACCGTCTCGTGAATGATCAGCAGATCCAGGTTGTCCAATGGACGGCTGGCAATATAGCGTTTGAAGAAGCGCTGCAGCCGCTCCGGCATCTGTGACACGTCCACACTGTCGTCGCCCGTGGCCATCTCCGCGCCGATCAACACCTTGTCGCCCTGCGTCGTGCCGGCCGAGCGCAGCGCACCCATCTCAAAGTAGATGGTCGCCGGCTTCAGCGCCGGATACAGCTCACGGAAGCGCTGCAGATACCCATCGACCCTCACCACCACATCGGGTGCCAGACCAGTGCGGGGACGCACGCTGTCCCAATAACGGGGGTAGCTGCGGATGGCATCCACGTAGCTGGCGGCATCGTAGCCCTTGGCCTGCGCGAATGCGGCCAGCCCGGGCGTACCCTGGTCCAGATATTCACGCTGCAGGATCATCAGCTGACGATCGCGGTCCGGCTCGGCCTTCAGCCTGTCGTAGACCTGCCAGAACAGGGCAACGTCCCGTGTGACGACCTCGATCGGGGGCGGCGCCTGCACACGCGCGGACACGGCATCCGCGCCCGCAAGAAAGAGCGCCATACCCATGACGAAATGCTTCATGCCACCCCCGGCCCGCTTCGCGACGTCGGCTCATCATACGCGTCCGGTTTTCCAGCGGTCAGCTGTTCGATGCGGGAGGAGGGCGGCTCACCATTCGGTCCGGTCCAGCATCTCGCGGGCGGACTCCGCCAGGTCCCGGCTGGCCACCACCAAGCCCTCCACGATGTGTTCGCCGGGAAGCTCTTCCGCCAGCCCGTCCACCTGGTCCAGGTGCGCGGCGTGCAGGGTTTCCAGCGTGGCGCACAGGGCGTTGAGCTTGCGGTACACATGGGCAAGCGCCGAACGGCGCATGGCCGTGGACGTCGCGTCGTCGTCCGGCACCGTACTGCCATCGGCCACCACCGGCACCACCGACAGCCGGAAACCCTGTCCGTGCCGGTCCTCGTACTGTCCATGCCGCGCCAGGATGGCTTCCAGCTTGGCAACGAACCGGGGAGGGAGATTATGGATGTCGTCGCCGATCATCGCGCTCAGCAGGGCGCGTGCCTGGGACTGGTGGGGCATGGATGCCTCGGGTCGCGGTAAGGCCACCCGCGCCGAAGCGCGAGGTGGCGGGCGATGCGGGTTCGCGTACCGGGTCGAAAAACTCAGAAATTGCCGGCGGATCATGTGATCCCCACGCATCGCCCGCCATGGAACAGGCGTGGCGACACATTCTCCGCCGGCGCCCACAGGGCTACAACGGAGCAACACTGAGTTATCGACAACGGGACGCGAATCCCGACTGGTGCAGGTGCACCAGCCCCCCAAGAATGTCGTCGCGGACCCTGCCGCGTACATGAGAAAAACTTGATTCCTGACCCCGGCGCGGCCGTCGGCGACAGCCGGCTTCCTCGCGCAGGCAATCAGCCTTGCCGCACTGCCGCTTCCACCATGCAGGCGGGCGCCGTGACCTGTGAAAGCACCCCACGCCGCGCCGCATCCTGTTTGCCCATCGCGCCGACCCCGGCAACCAGGATCGCCGTGCCGATCAGGTACACGATGGGCGAGCCGACCAGTGACAGAATCAGCTGGATGATGCCCTTCATCGCTCCGCCGTTGGCCATCGCCACGATGGCGAGGATGAACGCCACCAGGTTGAGCGGCCAGCCGACGAACAGCCCCAGTCCAGGGAAGGGAACCAGGAAGCAGGCCCACGCGATCATCAGCACGATCCACGCGGCTTTTCCTGCCGGGCTGGCGGTTGGGTTCATCTCCGTTGCCATGTTCTCTCGGTCCTTTGAAGTGCTGATCGGGGCGTTACTTCATCATATTCACACGCATGTTGCATCCAGGGGCGCAGCAGCGTGCGGTCATGACCACACGGGCGAATCTGCAATCCTCACGCGGTTGCGGCCCGCGCTCTTGGCCACATACAGGGCCTGGTCGGCCCTGGCCAGCAGTGCGTGGAGGGTGATGGATGCATCCGTGCCGGAGTGTGCCAGCCCGATGCTGCAGGTGATGTGGATCGTGCTGGTATCCAGCCCGATGGCGTGGGCGGCAATGCACGTGCGGATCTTCTCAGCGATGTCGATGCTGATGTCCAGCGGTGCATCGGCAAGCAGCACGACGAACTCTTCGCCACCGTATCGGGCCACGAAGTCACTGTCGCGCACTGCGGACCTGATGCAGCGCCCTATTTCCAGCAGGCAGGTGTCTCCTGCGGCGTGACCATGAATATCGTTGACCTGTTTGAAATGGTCGATGTCCAGCATCAGTACGGTCAGCGACGTGGGGTGCTCGCCCTCGCGGATTTCGCGTACGCGCCGCTCCAGCCCGGCGCGGTTCCACAGGCCTGTCAGCGGGTCGGTGCGTGCCTGGGCGTCCAGGTCCACGGTCTGGCGCAGCAGGGAATCCCGGGCCGACACCCAGTTCCAGTAGTCGCGGTGGCCGTGCCCGGATGCCTTGAAGATATACGCCAGGTTGATGAGGATCAGGCCCGCCAGGGTGAGGGATTGCACGTCCGCAGCGAAGAAGATGACGAAGGCCAGCGGCCCCATCGACGTCAACGGGATGAAGGTTCGCAGAATCGGGTCGATGGACAGGATGAGGACGCCACCGTGCCGAGTACCGCGCATGCCAGCGCCATGTAGGTGAATATGGCATGCAGCGCGGGATCGACCAGGCTCCAGGCAGTCAGCAGGCCGAAAATGCTGGTCGCTGCCAGCACGGCGGTACAGAGCACCGCGCGCGCACGGTCCGGATTGGAGTCCAGCAGTGTCGCCAGGCGTACGTGCAGCACCCAGCGCACGGCCAATATCAGGGCCAGTGCCCCAGACGCCAGCGCGGTCGCGACCGGATGGCTCGACCAGATGCCGTTGAAATACGTGATGGACAGCCAACAGAGCAGGTAGATGGGCGTGCCGGCAATGCCGCGGCTTTCCAGCTCACGGATGGCGCTCACGCGCTGCTGCGTGCTCTGCGATGGAAGATCGAACGGTGGTGTGTTCCAACGCCGTGCCTGTGCGCCTTCCTGGCCCTGGTCTCTCATCGCCGTCTCCATCCATTGCGGTGTCCGTCGCATCAGCACATTGCATCGAGCCGGGCCGCAGGCGTTACCTTCTGGCTGCCATCAACGCGCTGTGTCGTCCGTAGCGCCTACAGCAGGGAGGGCGGCTACACGCCGCTCTGCTATCCGGAAGACATCAGACCCGCGATGATTGCCGATTACCGCAGCCAGCATTGACTGCGTCCGGGCAGTCCGCTCCGCTCCGCCTGCGGCCCTGCTCCGGGATCAGCGCTCCGGAAATCCCGCCCCGCGCCGCAGCCGCACCGGTCCGGCGTCCATGTAGTCAGGAGCAAGCTGCCGCTCTCCCTGGGTGATCCTGACGATCTGCCGCCGCGCAAGCCGGGCTGCACCGTCGCGCACCGTCGGCATAAGTGCACGCCATTCTCCTCTGTCACCTTCCAGCGCGCGTGCGACCTCGGAGGGACAGATCGAGCCTTCCGGCGGGCGTGCCCGCAGAAGATCGATGATGGCTGCTTCGATATCCATCGTCGCACCGTAGCGGCGGTACCATGACGGTCCTGTGTGTGGCCGTCACCGCGCTGGAGCGGAACCTGGAAATGGCTGAAGACCTGTCCCGCTTTCTCTACATGTTCTACGTTGGCGGCAGTGCCGGGCGCTCCAACATCGAGTTGCACGACGTGCAGTTCGCGGCGGTCGCCAAGGTGGAAGAGGCCTATCCGGCCTTGCGTCAGGCATGGTTCGGCGACACCGACAGTCTGCATCTGGACGGCTACACGCGTATTACCTGGGCCGATGGCCACGATGTGTCGGTGGGACCGGCGCCCTGCGACAGCGGCCTGCGTCTTTTCTTCATCAACATGGGCGGCTACAGCCCCGACCATCTGGCGGGACTGCATGAGTTCGCGTTGTTTGTGGCCACTGATGAGGCGGCCGCGAAGGCCAGGGCGAAAAAGCAGCTGCTGCGGGGCGCCGTGCTTCGCCACAAGGATGACCTGCGCGAGATAGACAACTGCCTGGCGCTGCAGGAGATCGACGGCCTGCATGTCCAACTGCGTGCGAATCCGCACGGAACCGCGGCGCGGCCGCACTGGCAGGGCTACCGTCCCATCAGCGCTGCACGGCTGGCGCGTGCCCGCCACCGCATCATCGCCTGAATCGCTTGCCTGTGCCCGGGGTGCGGGTGCGGTTGCCGGCGCCGTGCTGCGCCGGCCCCTGGGTGCACCGGTGCCGGTCAGAGCGCGTTGCAGCATGCACCGCAGTCACAGCATGAAATCGCTCCGCAGCAGCTGAAGTGACGATCCTCGCCATTGGCGCAGCCAGCACCGCAGCAATGGTTTTCACGCTGGATACCGGCCTGGTCCGCCATCGCGCGCCCGCCGGTTGCAGGGCAGTGGGCTGCGTCGCGGGCTGCATCCACCTTGGCCGCCGCGATGGAGTGGGAAATCACCTGGATCTCGGTCTTCTGGCCGTTCGGTGCCTGCAGGATGACGCTCGGCGATACGCCTGCGCGTGCGGCTGTCTGGATTTTTTCCGGCGTCAACAACAGGGCGGAGTCGTGCAATCGCTCGCGCTGGTTGAAAACGTCCTTCCATAGTACGAACCGCAGCCCGATGCCGCTCTCGCCCTGCACCGTGAGGTTGGGCTCGATATCCACTTCAAGCCCGATATCAGGCTGCCCTTGGCGCTTTGTCTGCAGCTGAACGGTCCGTCCGGGCACTGCCTGCAGGGTCGGGGCCATCACTTCCTGGCCATCCACCAGCACCCGCAGCGAGAGATTGTGCACCTGCAGGCGCTCACTTCCATTCACGGGGCCGCATGCAATGCACAGGACAACGACCAACAGATTGCGGAGCCAGGTCATCACATCTCCTTGGTATCAAGCGGGAGATGCATAAATTTCATCTATCAGAAAAGCGCACCATAAGGAATTCTGCAAAATGCGAAGCGTGCGTGTCCGTCACCGCGATCAGCACGTGGGGTGCCGTGCGGCAGTTCCACGCCGCGTGCCATGGCAGCCGGCCACACGGGCCGGCTGCACTGCGGACGATCAGAAATCGTAGCGGACCTGGAACCGGTACGAACGCGGTGCCTGGTAACTCACTACCCGGTTGGCCTGCGCGTAGATCGAGCCGATGCTGGGAGACTCGTAGTAATCCAGCTGGTTCTGCACGGTCTGACGATCCAGGACGTTCAGCCGGACCAGCTCGCCGAACTGCACGCGTTCGGGTTGTTCGTCGCGGCTGACGAGGCCGCCGCCAAGGCCATGGCCAGAAAGCAGCTCCTGGCCGGTGCCCGATTGCGCCACAAGGACGATCTGATGGACGTGGACGATTGTCTGGTGCTGCGCGAGGTTGACGGGCTGCATGTGCAGCTGCGCCCCGACCCGCAGGGCAGGGCGGACCTGCCGGAATGGCAGGGTATCGTCCCATCAGCGCTGCATGGCTGGCGCGCGCCCGCCACCGCAGCGCCTGACCGCTCCGGCCGGACGCATGGCCACATCCAGGTCGTCGCTGCGCAGCTCCAGGCAATGAATGGAAGAGGAGTTGCGGCCTTCAGCGGTAACGCTTGTTGCCGCCCGAAGTGATGCAGTAGCGGCCGCCGCGCGGTCCGATGCAGTTGCCGCTTCCTGAGCAGGGGCATGCGCCGGACGATGGCGCCAGAGACTGCCGAGGCAGCGCATGGAGGCGGCTCGGCGTCAGCGCCGTCGCCTTGCGTTGGTGTCCGCTGTCTGTACGCCAGCACCCGGCGCCTGTGCAGAGCAGGCCGCTTGAAACCCACAGGGCCGATCTGCGATCGGTTTCCACATTCGCCCAACCGTCCTGCTCTCGATTCACCACCACGGCTGTGCCCGGTGATGCGGCACCCACTACTGTGCCGTCCGGGGTGGCGCGCAGATTGGCCGTGGAAGTCACATAGCGGATGTCCTTGCCATCGGCGAGCGCCAGCGGCGCACACAGCAGGCTCATCAGCAACAACAGGGCGATCCTTGTGTACATGGCAGCTCTTCCTTGTGGTCAAAAGGGGGCCTCGCCGGTCTTGTTTTCGTCGCCGGGAGGTCTTTCAGATAGCGGCCTTGCAGCACTGGACTGTAGCTGGCACGTGCGCGGCCGCTGCGGGCGCACTGAGGGCCCCAGACCATGCTTGCCTGCAAGCCTGGCTTTCAAGGGGGCGCGCCTCTTCGCAGGGCCAGCGCGACGCTGGGCAGCACGGTCGTGGCCACCGGCATGCGCGAAGGAGATGGTAGCGGCTATACCCATTCGGAATTGTGGCCAGATTTCCATGACGCCAAAGCCGCCGTCTGATCGCCACCAGGCGAGGCAAGGCAAAGGCGATCAGGAATGCGCCGCAGCGCCAGCAGCATGGGACGCTGAGAGAGCTGCGAAGCCAGCGTTTGCGGATAGGTGAAGCATGCATTCCTCGGGTCCCCTTGCTGTGCTATCAATGGCACGCCTTGCTTCGAGACTCTGCCAGGTATTGGAAGATGAGCACTTTCCGGGGACTGGAAGGCGGTGCGTCGACCCGCTTTGGCGAATGTGAAGGCCCCGCTGGAACTCTCGGTGCCGTGCGCATTTGGCTGCATTTGCCAGTGTTCATTGGCCTTGGCCTGTCGCCATCCTCAATTGCCCAGACGACAGTGACGTATATCCACACCGATGTCCTGGGCTCGGTGGTGGCCGAGAGCGATGCCAACGGTAACGTGATCAGGCGCTACGAATACGAACCCTATGGGGCGATCGTAGACGGTCAGGTCACGGATGGCCCGGGGTACACGGGGCATGTGAGCGACTCGGCGACCGGCCTGAGTTACATGCAGCAGCGGTACATGGATCCACAGTTGGGTGTGTTTCTGTCGGTGGATCCGGTAACAGCGTATGAGCAGCCTGTGGGGCAGTTCAATCGATACAGATACGCGAATGGAAATCCTTACAGATTCAGGGATTCGGACGGCCGCTCCGGAAAGCCGATTTTGCCATTCATGGACAGGATAGAAGTTCGATCGGTTCAACCTTCGGGCGCGGTCAAGGTCGAGCGAATGCCTCAGTCCGACATGGGGCCAACTATTGCTCAGGGGACGGTGATCCTGCTTCCGCAACGTTCGATGCAGGGGGAGCCAGCTACCGTTGGCTAGGGTGTGATGAACAGCCTGCAGAACTTCAGTCAGTCGGAAGGAAGGCCCGTGGAAGTGACCAGTGGTCAGCGAACCCCGCAGCAGAACGCAGATGTCGGTGGCGCGCCGAAGAGTCAACATCTTCAGAACAATGCTGCCGATATACGAATTTCAGGTTACACGAAGACCAGGACCGCTGACGCCGCGCATGCATCTGGAGAGTTCAATCGGGTAAATGAGTATCCCGATAGCCGCGGGGTGCACGTCGATCTCCGGTCGGAAGGCAACCAGGGGCGATTTGATAACTGGAAGCCTCGGCGTGAATAGTTACTACGTGATTATCCTTGCTGTTTTTTTTTCGGGCTGCGGTGCACAGGGCGTACCACAGGAGGCAGGGGGCGTTCGGCAAGCGCATGTGCAGACAGCCTCCGGGCGCCCTGCTGACTGGCGCGTGGATCCAGTCAAAGGATCTTTCGGGAAGCTGAAGGTCGGGATGTCGAAGGGGGCACTTTCCATGCTTGGACTACCTGTCAAGTGGAGCCAGGTGGAGCAAGAGGGCGACGTATACGAGGCTGCAACTCTGAGCGCTCCGGGTGACATCACGATAGATTGCGTTCTGAGCGACGGGCTCGTCTACCGGTGTTCCAGCGAGTCGAAAGGACTCCGCGATCGCGCGGGCATGGGCGTTGGTTCAACACTCCGCGAGCTCAGGCTGACCTATCCGACGGGGCGTTTTCTCGTTGGCTCTGCAGATGGCAGGTACGCCAATTTCATTGCGGAAGGGTCGCTCATGTTCTCAATGGACTTGAGCTTGATCAAGGAGGACTGCTTTGATCTGAAGGAATGCGCGTTTGATGAGGATGTTCTACGCGTTGTTCGGATTGTCATGACCCATGTTTGAATCAGGCATGGAGGGCTTGGAGGAATGATGGGTAGGGACATTTTCTGCTTCGTGGAGTCCGAGGGCTTGGTGCTCGGATTCGAATTTACGGCGGTGCCATGCTTGCGGAGCACGGCGCCCCCCCCGTTGGCAGGGCGTCGAAGACGAAAGCCCTCGACAGGTGTGGTTCGGCCCGGAACCCGGCGGGTGAACACGGCGTGGTGACCGCTACTCGCACCCCGACGATGCCTGCCTGCAGCGTGTTTCGCCATTCCCGGCTGTACCGCGAACCGTTATGGTGCAGAATCCCAGCCATCATCAGGTGAGGGGAGAGCGGGTTGATCAAGGAGGACGATGCGTATCTGCGTACGCAGCTGATCACCTACATCGGCAACAAACGTGCATTGCTGCCCTTCATAGAGGCGGGAATCGCCCACGCCAAGGCCTGCCTGGGCAAGCAGCGCATCGACTTCCTGGACCTGTTTTCCGGTTCCGGCGTGGTGGCGCGGCTGGCACGACGGCATGCCCGCGTCCTGCATTGCAACGACCTGGAACGCTACAGCCTGGTCGGCAACCAGTGCTACCAGCGCAATGCCGATGCCATCGAGGAAGCGGCGCTGAGCGACGAACTGGAGCGCGTGAAGCGCCGCGTCGAAGAAAACCTGGCACCGGGCTTCCTCTGCGATCTGTATGCGCCGCGCAACGACGATGCCATCCAGCCCGGCGAACGGGTGTTCTATACCCGGCGCAACGCGATGTTCCTGGATACGTTCTGCCAGGTGCTCCAGGAGTCGCCGTTGCAGCTGCGGCCTTTCCTGCTGGCGCCGGTTCTGGCGCAGGCTTCCATGCACGCCAACACCTCCGGGGTGTTCAAGGGGTTCCACAAGAATCGCGAAGGTGTCGGCCAGTTCGGTGGCACCGCGCGCAATGCCTTGCCGCGCATCCTGAAACCCATTGACGTGCAGGCGCCGGTATCCAGCCGGTTTTCCTGCGATGTACGCCTGCACCAGCGTGACGCCAACGCGCTGGTGCGCGAATTGGAGCCGGTGGATGTGGCCTATTTCGATCCGCCCTACAACGAACATCCGTATGGATCGAACTACTTCATGCTCAACCTGCTGTGCGATTACCAGCGTCCCGCGCAGGTCAGCCGCGTTTCCGGAATTCCCGTGGACTGGAACCGCTCGGCGTACAACCGCGCCCGCGAGGCCGAAGCGGCGCTGTTCGATGCGGTGGGCGCGGTAAGGGCGGGGTTCGTGCTCATCTCCTACAACTCGGAAGGATTCATTCCGCACGCGCGCTTCCTGTCCGCGCTGGAAAACCTTGGAGAGGTCAGCGTGATGGATACCCGGTACAACACCTTCCGCGGCAGCCGCAACCTGGGAAACCGCGATACGCACGTCACCGAGTTTCTCTACCTGCTGGACAAGCGCCAGGGGTGAGGTGGGCGCGCGGCCGACGCCCCCGGGTGGAAGGGTACAATGGACGCCTGTCATGGACCCGCCGGCTGGAGCCTGCATGCCGAACACGCCTCGCCCCAGACCCGGCCTGCCCGACGCCCAGGTGCATGTGGACGGCTTCGCGCAGGTGCGTGAGGCGCGCCGTTCGGAACTGGTGGAAGATTATGTGGAGCTCATCGCCGACCTGATCGCCGATGGCCGCGAAGCGCGCCAGGTGGATATCGCCAGCCGCCTCGGCGTGGCCCAGCCGACGGTCGCCAAGGCGCTCAAGCGACTGGTGAAGGAAGGCTGGGCCATCCAGCGCCCCTACCGCGGGGTGTTCCTCACCCCGGCCGGGGAGGCGCTCGCCCGGGAAGTCCGGGCACGTCACCAGACGGTGGAGCGCTTCCTGCTTGCGCTGGGGGTGGACGCCGATTCGGCGCGGCGCGACGCCGAAGGCATCGAGCATCATGTGAGCGCGGCCACGCTGGCGGCCTTCGAGGCGTTCCTGCAACGGCGGACCGGCGATGACTGACGGCCTGCCCCTGCAGGATGCCGACGAACGCTGGATGCGCCACGCGCTGGCGCTGGCCGAGCGCGCCCAGCGTGAGTTCGACGAGATTCCGGTGGGTGCGGTGCTGGTGGGCGCCGATGGCCAGGTGCTGGGCGAAGGCTGGAATCTCAACATCGCCGAGCACGATCCCAGTGCCCATGCGGAGATCGTCGCCATGCGGCGGGCGGGCAGGGCGGCCGGCAACCATCGGCTGACCGGCGCCACCCTTTACGTGACGCTCGAACCGTGCGCGATGTGCGCGATGGCCATTGTCCACGCGCGCGTGGCGCGGCTGGTCTACGCTGCCAGCGATCCCAAGACGGGCGCCTGCGGCAGCGTTTTCAATCTGCTTGGCGATGCCCGCCACAACCACCGTGTGGAGATCCACGGCGGCGTGCTGGCGCGCGAGGCGAGCATCCGGCTGACGAACTATTTCCGCGCCAAGCGTGGCCGTCCGCTGCTCGCGCTGGATGCTGCGGATACCGACGCCGGTTAGGCGCGGGTATGATGGGCGCATCAATTCATGGCGCGGCGCAAGCCCGCCCACTATGAGGCACGACGATGGCCGAACCCGGCGCGGGCACTGACCGACTCATCTGGATCGATCTGGAAATGACCGGGTTGGACACCGACAACGATTCGATCATCGAAATCGCCACCGTGGTTACCGATGCCCAGCTCAACGTGCTGGCCGAAGGGCCGGAGTTCGCCATCCATCATCCACTGGAAACACTGGAAGCGATGGACGAATGGAACCGCAACCAGCACCGGCGTTCGGGGCTGTGGCAGCGCGTGGTGGACAGCGAAGTGACGCTGGGCCAGGCCGAAGCGGCGACGGTGAATTTCCTGTCCGCGTGGATTGCCGCGGGCGCTTCGCCGATGTGTGGCAACTCGATCTGCCAGGACCGGCGTTTCCTGCACCGGCAGATGCCGCGCCTGGAAAGGTATTTCCATTACCGCAACCTGGATGTTTCCACCCTCAAGGAACTGGCACGGCGCTGGGCACCGTCGGTGGCGGCAGGCGTGGGCAAGACCAGCGCGCACACGGCACTGAGCGACGTGCACGATTCCATCGCCGAACTGCGGCACTACCGCCAGTTCATGGGCGCCCTGTCCGGCCTGCCGGCCGCGTGAAGCAGGGCGCTGTCCAGCCGAAGCATTACCGCGCAGCAAGGTAGAGCCGGGCTCTGTCCGGCTGAAGCATCACCGGCAAGCGGGGCAGAGCCCCGCTCTACGCGGGGGGTACAATCGTCGGCATGAACGAGCCGATCCTGCTGCCCCGCGACATCGCCCAGCAGCCCGCCGACTGGGCCGATCTCCAGCGCGCCGTCACCCTGCTGGAAGCGCCTACCATCACCGCGCGCATGGCCAATCTGGTCGGCACGCCACTGGAGTTCGCGGTGAGCCGGCTGCCCACGTCGGTATCCAGCCGTGTCCACGGCGCGGTACAGGCGGCGCTGTACAAGGCCGTGCAGGGCGCGCTGCTGAGCATGGACAACCAGCCGGGCAAAGCCGCATCCACGCGCTGGCACAAGCTGGCGGCAGCCACCACCGGCGCGGTGGGCGGCGCATTCGGCTTCGCTGCGCTGCTGGTTGAGCTGCCCATTTCCACCACCATCATGATGCGCGCGGTGGCCGACGTGGCCCGCAGCGAGGGCTTCGACCTGGCCGACATGGGGACCCGCCAGGCGTGCTTGGAAGTGTTCGCGCTGGGTGGCAATGCGAAGAACGATGATGCCAGCGAAACCGGCTACTACCTGGCGCGCGGCTTCACCGCCGATGTCATGCGGCATCTTTCCGCCGAACTGGCCGGCCGGGTGGTGACCGGGCGCAATCTCACCCTCGGCGTGGCTCCGAAAGAGGCCGGCAAGCTGCTGGCCAAGCTGGCGGAAAAAGTTGCCGCGCGCTTTGGCGTGGTGGTTACCGAAAAGTTCGCCGCACAGGCCGTGCCGGTCGTCGGCGCGGCCACAGGTGCTGCGTTGAACACGATGTTCACCGACTATTACCAGGACGTGGCACGTGGCCATTTCATCGTGCGACGCCTGGAAATGAAGTACGGCGAAGAGGTGGTTCAGGCCTGTTACCAGCGCCTCGCAAAGGCGTAGATACCGTCTCGCCCTTGTCTATGCAAGGGCGATCTCCGGTGAGAAAGGTCGGCCGCTTCGCAGGACACCCCAGATGATGTGGATGAGCTTGCGCATCAGCGCGCACATGATCACCTTGGGGGGCTTGGCGCGTT
>JAAIGF010326959.1_pt1 | contig 19729 bp, 16 predicted proteins | sample 6487441 | NCBI WGS metagenome assembly JAAIGF01 (sample SAMN13974129, study PRJNA590717) | phyllosphere metagenome | biome: pepper field; feature: multiple bacterial spot infested pepper fields; material: pepper leaves; isolation source: leaves from pepper fields | host: Capsicum annuum ... | reverse complement strand
TTGGCACCGATTTCAAAGCCGTTGCTGGTCTCGGGTTTCAATGAAGAGTTGCCGATGACAGCGTATCCTGAACTGATATTTGAGAAGTTCAAATAGAGTTCGTTCACGGTTGGCGCACGATAGGCCATCGCCCATTGGGCAAAGAGCTGAACCTGAGGCGTCAGATCATAGGTCGCCAGCAGCTTTGGAGAGAAGCGCGATCCGCTGTTGCCGGTTGGCAGGCCGAAGGTGTTGTAACCGCTATTGGTTGAGACCGAGCCATCCGGATCATAATCATAGGCATCAAACCGCAAACCGGGTGTCAGCTTGAAATTGCTCGCCCCGAAGCCAAGTTCATCTTCGAGATAAAGGCCAAGGCTTTTGCCGTCCACATCAGGCATATCAGACTGCGAGGCAGCAGACGATCCGCCTGTGTTGAGGTAGACAGCGTTGCTGAAATCGGAAATCCAGGCATTTCCGCCGAACCGGACTGTGTGGCTGACGCTGCCGACCTCGAAGCCGGATTCGAGACCTCCAACAAGTCCGAAGCGGTTGTCTCTGAGGTTGTCTTCGCGGATATAAAGCGAATTATTGGTCAGACGGTCGCCCGAGCCGGATACCTTGTCCAGCCGCGTCCAGTAAAGCGAAAGATCGGCTGCGTCGATCAGGCTGTCGGTAGACGGCGCTTCATATTGATAGTCCAGCGAAACGCGATCGCGCTCGGTGTCCTCATGGCCGTCATAATCATCGATCCGGTAGGTGGACGTTGAAACGTTGGATCCTTGAAGCGTTTTCAAGTCTGTTCTGGTTCGCAGCGAAAAGCGTTCCGCCGTCAGACCGATGCGGTGACCGCCTTCCAGATCCTGCCGGATCTTGAACATCAGGTTACTCTCGTAAGTATCGGCCGGATTGGGTGTCGTGCGACGTGTGCCGTATATATCTGCGCTGCCGCGGTTATCTGCCTCATTCCCGCGCTTGTAGGAGCCCTGGAACAAAACCGAGGTATTCTCTATTTTTTTTGCGACCGCCAGCGAGCCACCAAAGCTCTTGTCCTCTGTATCGTAGGTGGTCTTGGCAACACCGCCCCAGTCCCTGTCAGCTCCGATGAGATCGTCAGCTTCCAGAGTGCGAAGCACCAGCGCGCCGCCCAATGCCCCGGAACCGGCGCGGCTGGAATCGGCGCCACGCACCACATCGATGGATGAGAGCGAGGAAAAATCGAAACTTGAGTTCGTGTTGCTCAAGGTCGTCGTCGCCGTTCCCTGACGGGCAAAGTTTTCGAAAAACGGAACAGGGATGCCATCGATCAGCGTGGTGACCCGCGCCCCGCCCAGACCACGAATGAATAGACCACCAGGCCTACCTGGCTTGGAATCGACGAAATCGACCCCGGCTTCTGTCGTCTTTCCCAAATCCTTGAGGCTGTCGATGTCTTTTTTGCGGATCTCTTCAGCACCGGTCGAGCTGGCGAGAGGCGTATTGCCAGCGGCATCGCTTGCCTTGATGCGCTTTCCCTTGATGACAATCCTCTCCAGGACAGTCGCGCTTTCATTCGCTGCCTGATCCGCAGCCTGCTGTGCGCCGGCAGAATGAACGGAAAGAAGTGTCATCGCCGTGCAGACAAGCAAAGCTGATTTGGATCGCCCAATGGTCATCATTCACCCCTAAATTCGAGCGCACGAAAGCGCACGGCAACGCGAGGCGCTGACGCGGAGTGGCTCGATACATACCCATAATTTTTACGGCTTTGGCCGTATCGGAGAGTTAAAAAACATGACTTTGGATGTCAACAAATAAAACATGATTCAAACGATCATGTTTGCGCCGGCCAACAATGTTGCGAAAATGTGACAGGCAGAAACTACGCCATTGTGACGTCGGTTCGGGCAAAACAAGAACGCGAACATGACGCTGATCAATAAGAACGCGCGATGGGATCAACCTTGGAATGAGTGGGCGGGCCCCTTGAAGCAGCAATGGCGGCCAACTAGATCATGGCCCCAAACGAAGTCGCAACCAGTCGAAGACGAGAGACGCAGATGAAATCCCTTGAACTGCTTGTTGAAAGAATCATTCTCTCCAGCCGCTGGCTGCTGGTGGCATTCTATCTGGGGCTGGTTGCCGCACTGGCTGTCTATGCGCTGTCCTTCGCCTTCAAATTTCTCAAAATCGCCCAGAATGTCTTCGTTTACACAGACGCCGAGATGATCCTTGCCATGCTGGCCTTGATCGATGCGGCGCTGGTGGCAAGCCTGATCGTGATGGTGATGATTTCCGGATATGAGAATTTTGTCAGCCGTTTCGACGAAGGCGAAGACAAGGTTTCCTTCCTGGGCAAGCTTGATGCGGGCAGCCTGAAAATCAAGGTTGCCTCATCCATCGTCGCCATATCATCCATTCATCTGCTGCAAATATTCCTGAATGCAAACCAGTACAGCGACAGCAAGCTGATGTGGTTTACGATCATACATTTGGCTTTTGTCATTTCTGCGGTCATGCTGGGCTTTCTTGAGAAACTGATGTCCAAACCCAAGGCCGCGCAGGACAGTGCCAACATCTAATCCTTTTCACATCTTTTGTGACAGTAAATAGCTGTCGATAAAGGACGTTGGTTACTTCCATATCGATGCATTTGATTTAAAACAGTTCATACGGAGGTGATGAAGCGCGAACCAAACTTGAAATTAAAACTGGATTTTCAAGATAATTCGTATATTTGTTACCGTTAACATATCGCGGCATTATCAACGAAACGATCATGATCACACTCGAACGGCAATCGCTACTGAGTAAGGAATTGTCGGCAGCGGAAAGCCGTCCTCGGTGGCTGCAGGTGCTGCAAGCGGTTGCCAAGGAATTCGGTTTCTCACATGTCGGGCTCATGCGTTTTCCCAAAGCGGATGACGAGCTGCTTTCCGCAGTCCTGGTGGAAACAACCATTCCTTTGCGTTTCATCCGTGAATTTGATCAGAAGCGTCTCCTGCGGTACTGCCCTATTCTGCCAAAAGTCGAGATATCCCTGATGCCGCAAGGCTGGTCTCTGGATGATATCGAGGGCTCGGACACCAAGGTGAAGGCCCTGGGAACGCTGCTTTCACAATACGGCATCAAAAACGGGCTTATCATTCCCACAAATTCGCTCAACGGCGAACGCTACCTCATTCGTTTTGAAGGCGACTGTGCGCCGCTCTGCCAGATTGCGCTCAACGAAATCGGCATGATCGCACTCCATGCCTTCGACGTGTATGAGCGTATGCGGCGTACGGAGATGACTGCGCCGCGCAAGCTGACCAAACGCGAACTGGAAGTTATCCGCTGGACATCGCAGGGCAAGACATCCGTTGAAATCGGCCACATCCTCTCGCTGTCGGATCACACCATCAACGCCTATCTGAACAATGCCATCCGCAAACTCGATTGCGTCAATCGCACGCAACTCGTTGCCAAGGCGATCCGCCTCAAACTGATCAGCTGACGCTTCGATACGAAGCGCCAGCCATTGGCGATCAGCGATCCAGCACGGAGCGCAGTTCCACAAGGTTCGAACGAACTCTCAACACGTAAAAGCCCATGGTCGCCAGATGCGATGGCATGATCCATCCGCCCTCGTCACCGTTGGAGATGATGAGCGGCTGGATGCGCAACGCGGCGCGCGTCTGCAACAGCGTATCGTTCCAGAGGCTTGTCAGGTTCCGCTCACGGATAACCTGGGAGAAGTCCGCTCCCGCTGCGGCCAGAATGCCGTAATAGCCATAGAGCTGACCATAGGCGAACCAGAACCGGTCGTCGGCGCGCGTATCGAACCAGCCGCCATTGTAATTCTCCGAACGCTCACGCAGGATCGCGGATGTTCCGCCGATGTCGTTGGCGATGCGGTCGATGAACTGGATGAGGTTGTCGGCACGTCCGTCAAACACCGAATTGCACTGCGCCAGGCTAGTATTGAACATCCGCAGGCTTTCCGCAGCGGAGCGATAGTAGCTCGGGCTCGGTGTTTTCGGGCCGAATGGATCAAGACCGAAATACCAGGAATATTCATCGAACTGAAGGTTACCGCGCGCCTTCTGCAAATTGGCGTCAATGCCCGATGTGCCACGGACGCGACCAAGCGAATCCACCAGCTCAACCGATGTCCGGCGAACGGCCTGATTGACCCCGCGCTGGAACGACGCCTTGTTGTCGAGGAACGGCGTGTTATCCCAATCGATGCCGAACAATCCAGCGCGATACAGCAGCATGGAAGAAATCCAGGCATTCTGATCGACGTTGAAATCGATCAGCCCTGCAGCAACATCAACGATGGCCGAACTCTGGCAGCTTCTCGCCGCAGGTGCTGCAGGGGCTGCAGGGGCAGCCTCAGTTGTGGTTGCAGCAGGCGTGGGCGCTGCTGCTGCAGGCAATTCCTGTCCGGCGCCAAGCGTGCGTTCGGAGAGTTTGTAACTGGCAACATAATCCGGGTTGAAGTTCGACCAGACCTGCGTCTGCCAGAAGAAATAGCCGTAAAGACCGACCAGCAGAACCACCGCTGCAGCAATCGGGATCTTTATCAATCCGTTGCGGTTCGTGTACCAGCCATGCGCCGCTCTCAAAGGCCAGAACAGCCATGCAATCGCCATGGAGGCACCTCTTCCAAACGCGGAGAACATGCGCCTGAAAAACGCGATAACCGGATCGAGCATCGTTCAACTCCCCTGAGCGCATCGGCCCAAACCGGGCACAATGCGTAATCTACCACGACGAACATCTCCAGCGTGACAGATACGCGACGCCAGGATGCGACAATCGTTCCGCTCTCAAAGGCGGACCGGCTGTCACCTCACATATGGTGATCAGATGCGCGATACAACGGAGGACCTCATGTTTTTCCCGCTCCGGTTTCGATCATCTTCGCTTCCGATCGCTCGAAATGGCGCGCCAGGGCATCCTCCAGCCTGATTTTGCGCCGGTCCACGTCCTGCATGGTAACGGCGCCTTTCGCGTGAAGTGTCAGCAAATGGTGGAAAGGACCCGGTCTTGGCGGATGCTCCATGTCATCGCCTGCCTGCGAGAAGAGCCGCAGATCTTCCAGCAGCGGCTGTAACGAGCCGTAGGCGACATCATGAAGCATGATGCAGCGTTCGGCTTCGATGGAGACCGCATTCAGCAAGAGGGAATAGATCGACACGCCATCATTCAGTGCGTCAATCATATCGCCAAACAGGATCGCCTGGCGGTCCAGAACATCGCGCTCATCGTTCAAGGCCTTGCGCTCCGCCAGAACGGCGTCCCGGCGCCCGGCCGCATCATTTCTGTCCGCTGACCACCTGTCGGATTGCGTGTCGTCTGTCGATGTGGAGATCCTGCGCTCAAGCGTTGCCACAGTTGCTGCAAGCTCCCGGTCACGCTGGCGTGCATCGTCAATCGAAAGAACGACCTTGCGGCGCGCCTCCATGCTCGCCTCAAGGCGCGCCTCACACCGCGTCACGAGGGGCGCTGACGTTTCCTTGCACCCCTCCAAAACCCGATAGACGACAGCGGCCCGGGCAAGGATGACCTGCACACTCTCGGCGACGGCAAGCCGTCTTTGGCGCGAAGCCCTGAAGGAGTTGCGGGGCTTTCGCGTAAAAAACGCCAGAAATCGTTCTTTGCGCGTAACGTCGTCGGCTCTGTCAAAGGCCAGATAAGCCGCATCGATGCGCGCGGACAATCCTTGGATGACCCGCCGGCTGTCTGCCGCAAAGGTGTTTTTGGCATCCAGCATCTCCCCGAGAAGCGCCGCATCTGCTTCCAATGCTGCATCCGACGAGGATGGCTGCGCTGCTTCAACGGATTGGGCCAACCGGGCGCACAGCTCTTCGACAATCCGGCCAGCGGCTTTGGTCTTCTCAAACTGGGCGTCAAAAGATGGCGTTCGTGCCATGAAGGGTCGTCTCCCGAATCGCTGCTGTGCAAAAAGGCCGCTCATATAAATATGCGCAGCCTTTTCTCAATCCGGGAGTGGAAACCGGTTACTTTGAGAGATTAAGCTTGGCGATCTCTTCGTCCAGCTTTTCGCGTGCCTTTTTTGGCAGCTTGCCGGCTTTTACGGCCTCGATGTTGGCCGGCGCATCACCAACGACGACGAGGGCCACCATGCCCATGCCGACATGCGGCGTGCATTTGAAGACATAGGCGCCTTCCTTCTCAATCGTCACTTTAAGGGCTTCGTTCATCTTGCCCTTATATTCCTCGACACCATCGGGAATGAGGCCTTTGACGGCTGCCGCGTCGTGACCCTTATCGACGGGCGTGAAGGTGATGACATCTCCAATATTGGCCTTGACCGCAGCGGGCTCAAAAACCATTGCCTGACCGTCCGACCCCTTGTTGAGCATCTTGATCTCGATATCGGCCGCCTGAGCCGGGAAGACGAAAAACCCGGCGACGGCGGCGCTGGTCAGAAGGCGAAGGACGTTTGTATTCAGCATGGGATCATACTCCTGAACGAAACCGCGATGGCGGTCTTTCCGTTGCAGGTCCTACTCCGGCAGCCGGTGGCCTTCTTTGACCAAAATCAAACCAGCGGACAGTCGTTGTTGGAATGGGAGGCGCGGTGCCATTTCCTGAGCATCACGCGCCTTCGATTGCCTCCACCCAGTGCCGCCGGCAGAAGGACACATATTTCTCGTTGCCGCCGACATCGATCTGCGCGCCTTCCTTGACGATCTTCCCCTGCGAATCGAAACGCGCGACCATGGTGGCCTTGCGTCCGCAGTGGCAAATCGTGCGGATTTCACGCAATTCATCGGCAATCGCCAGCAGTTCTCTGGAGGCCGGAAACAGCTTTCCCTGAAAATCGGTGCGCAGGCCATAGGCCATGACGGGAATTCCAAGCCTGTCTGCGATGCGCGCCAATTGCCAGACGTGATGCTCAGAAAGAAAGTTTGCCTCATCGATAAAGACGCAGGCCACCGGCTCCTGTGCGTGCAGACGCTCAACTTCCTGGAAGATATCGGTGGCGTCATCGAATACCAGCGCATCCGAGGAAAGACCGATGCGCGATGCGACCTTGCCGATACCGGCGCGATTATCGAATGCAGCCGTAAAGATGAGGGTGCGCATCCCCCGCTCCTGGTAATTATAGGAGGCTTGCAAAAGCATGGTGGACTTGCCGGCGTTCATTGCCGCATAGTTGAAATAGAGCTTGGCCATCATGCCCTCCGGATCCTGCGTTCAGCGCCTTTTGCAGGCTAGTCCACGCCAAGAGCAAGAGAGTGGAGGCGAAAAACACAGGTTTCGACAAAGAGCGCAGCCACTGAGTGCATTCTATTTTAATGCAACGTGTCGCAAACTGCGCTTGAATGCACGCAAATGCACATGAGTTGATTGTCGGCTCAAGATATTGATAATGGCGGGGAACTTAAAAACAGGGAGTAAGCAATGCTTGCAAAAAATCACCGCTGTCTGGCGCTCGCCGCAGCCGTTTCTGCAATGGCACTCTTCACCACGACGGCCTCTGCGGCAGAACCCGCCAGTTGTGGCACGGTCCGCTTCTCGGATGTCGGCTGGACAGACATCACCGCAACCACTGCGACCGCCTCTGTTATTCTAAAAAGCCTCGGCTATGAAACAGACGTCAAGATTCTTTCCGTCCCGGTGACCTATACTTCCCTGAAGAACAAGGACATCGACGTCTTCCTCGGCAACTGGATGCCGACGATGGAAGGCGACATCAAGGCCTATCGCGAAGACAAATCCGTCGAAACGGTTCGCGAGAACCTGACCGGCGCGAAGTATACGCTGGCCACGAACAGCAAGGGTGCCGAACTCGGCATCAAGGATTTCAAGGATATCGCTGCCCACAGCGATGATCTGGGCGGCAAGATCTACGGCATTGAGCCCGGCAATGACGGCAACCGCCTCATTCTGGGAATGGTTGAGAAGGACACGTTCGGGCTCAAGGACTTCCAGGTGGTGGAATCGTCCGAGCAGGGAATGCTTTCCCAGGTGGCGCGCGCCGAGAAATCCGGCGACCCTATCGTCTTCCTCGGCTGGGAACCCCACCCGATGAACTCCAATTTCAAGCTGACCTACCTGACCGGCGGTGACGACGTCTTCGGCCCCAACCTTGGTGGCGCAACAATCCATACCAATGTGCGCGCAGGCTATCTGCAGGAATGCCCAAATGTGGCAACCTTCCTCAAGAACCTGCAGTTCACCCTTCCTATGGAAAACGAAATCATGGGCAAGATCCTCAACGACGGGATGGAGGGTGAAGCCGCCGCAACGGAGTGGCTGAAAGCCAATCCAGCCGCCGTCGAGCCATGGCTTGCAGGCGTAAAAACGAAAGACGGCAGTCAGGATGCTCTGGCCGCCGCAAAGAAGAGCATTGGGCTGTAAGCATTTCATAGAATGTATTAAACACGTCTTCCGACTGATGGCGGTCGGAAGACGACCATGACTCCGTTCACGAAAGGTTTGCTCTTACCGTGGAATGGCTCAGCGCTTCTGAAAATCGTCTCCCGATCGGTCGATACGCCAAGGATGCGGTCGACTGGTTGACCGGAAATCTTTCCTTCTTTTTCGACTGGTTATCCTTCATCTTCGAAAGCGTCATCGACGCTCTGCTCTACCTGCTACAGGCACCGCATCCGCTCATCATCGTTGCCATACTCACGGCACTCTCGGCATGGATGCGGCGCTCCATCGGAATGCCTCTGTTTACGGCGCTCGGACTGCTGCTCATCATCAATCTGGGATATTGGAAGGCAACGACCGAAACCCTCGCACTTGTCATCGCCGCCAGCGTTGTGTGTATGCTTGTCGGCGTCCCACTCGGCATCTTCGCGGCACGTCGAAAATGGGTCTATGCCGTCATGCGCCCCGCGCTCGACCTCATGCAGACCATTCCCACTTTTGTCTATCTTATTCCAGCGCTTGTGCTTTTCGGACTTGGAATGGTCCCCGGCCTGATCGCAACGGTCATTTTTGCTCTCCCCGCCCCCATCCGTCTGACGCGCCTTGGCATCATTTCCACACCGCCGGCCCTGGTCGAAGCAGCCGTGGCATTCGGCGCCACACCGGGCCAGGTGTTGCGCAAAGTGGAGCTGCCGTTCGCCACACCACAGATCATGGCGGGGCTGACACAGACCATTATGCTTTCCCTGTCGATGGTGGTCATTTCCGCGCTCGTTGGCGCAAACGGGCTTGGCGTACCGGTGGTGCGGGCTCTCAACACCGTCAACATCGCCATGGGCTTTGAAGCAGGGCTTTGCATCGTCATCGTCGCGATCATTCTCGACCGCCTGTTCCGCCTGCCTGGATCGGAGGAAGAAGCATGAGCGACGCGATCATATTCGAAAATGTCGATATCATCTTTGGTGACAATCCGTCCAAGGCTCTCCAGCTTCTCGATGCGGGAAGGACACGGGCCGAAATCAACGCACAGACCGGACTCGTTCTGGGTGTTGCCAACGCATCGCTGACCGTCAAGGAGGGCGAGATTCTCGTTCTCATGGGATTGTCCGGCTCGGGGAAATCAACCCTTCTGCGTGCCGTCAATCGTCTTGCTCCCGTCGCTCGCGGAAAGGTCAGCGTAAAGACGCCATCCGGCTATATCGATCCCTATGCGACCTCAACGAAAGCATTGCGGGACTTACGGACCCATACGGTTTCCATGGTCTTCCAGCAATTCGGCTTGCTGCCATGGCGCAATGTTGCAGACAATGTGGGTTTCGGCCTGGAACTTTCCGGTATGCGAGAGACTGACCGGAAGAAGCGCGTTGCCGAACAACTGGAGCTCGTCAATCTCTCCGATTGGGCAGACCGGAAGGTCGGAGAACTATCGGGCGGAATGCAGCAACGAGTCGGCCTGGCCCGCGCATTTGCGACGGGCGCGCCGATCCTGTTGATGGACGAACCCTTTTCCGCTCTCGATCCGTTGATCAGGAGCCGGTTACAGGACGAATTGCTGGAATTCCAGAGTCGATTGAAGAAGACGATTCTCTTCGTGAGCCACGATCTGGACGAGGCGTTCCGCATCGGCAACCGTATTGCCATGATGGATGGGGGACACATCATCCAGTGCGGGACACCACAGGAAATCGTCAAGGATCCGTCCAACCAATATGTTGCGGACTTTGTGCAGAACATGAACCCGATTTCCATGTTGACCGCCGCAGACGTGATGCAGGCAGGCGTCACCGCCAACAATGCCGGGCTCCCCGTCTCAGGCACGGCCAAGCCAAGCTCGCCCCTGGTCGATATTCTCGACACGATGGCGAAGCAGCCAGGGGCCATTGGGATCGTCGACAACGGGGTGGTCGTGGGAACTGTCAGCGCCGATGACATCGTTCGAGGGTTGACGCTGCACCGCAAGAAATGAGAAAATCCTGCGACGTCGTCCGCGGCGTCGCAGCTTCCAAATCGACCGAACGAGTCGAGCACAACCCGGCGCAAGCAACTTCTCACATCCTGCGATTGCCAAACAGACCTCACACTGAGTTGAGATCTGTCAGACCGGATGCGCCAGCGCGGAGTGCTGCAGTGCGAAATCTAGGTAGCTGAATAAAAAATTAATAATTATGACCCGCAAAAAGCTGTAGCGGGGAATTGAAATTATTTGCCAATTTTGACGTAAAATTAGCAAATTCGACCAAGCGAGCCGGATACTGGCCATATTAGCAGAACATTCGACTATTTTTTTGAAAGGAAGCGCAGATGCAACCGAATTTTATTCGTTGCTAATAAAGGCTGGCCTGTACCTTATATTTAGGTATATACAACGGTCTTACCGAATTGATACACTTAGGCCATATAAACTTTCGTTTTTGCCATTGAGACGGTCCGGGGCGGGCTTCACTCAGGAGAAGTGAGAATATGAAAACAGAATCTCTTTCAGAACAATCTACTGCGGCAGCGGGCCTTCTTTCCGCGATGGCAAACCCGAAAAGGCTGATGATATTGTGCAGCCTCGTTGAGGGCGAAGTGCCAGTCGGCGTGCTCGCCACCCAGGTAGGCCTGAGCCAGTCGGCGCTTTCCCAGCACCTTTCCAAGCTGCGCGCTCAGCGTCTCGTCAAGACCCGTCGCGACGCCCAGACCATCTACTATTCCAGCACTTCCGAATCCGTCAAAAAGATCCTTGCGACGCTGGAAAACATCTATTGCGAGCCTGCAGCGTCTGACGCCGAGAAGACCGCAGCTTGAAGATCTAAGCCACACCGGTATCTGGCTGCTTCATTAAAGCGCCCAGTGCCGGTCCGGTTTGGAGAACTTCTCAAAAGCGTATCTACGCTTGGTTTGTCAGGGTGCAGAAGCCATCTGCATCTTGAGTTTGGTGGCAGCTCGGGCGTAGCCACCCTCTCCCCCATCGACGAAATGCATATGATCTTTCGACAAGGGAGACGGCACGATACAGGTCATCAGCGCCGTATCCTGTTCATGCAGCCCGTAGAAGCAGATTCCCTCCCTTGCAGCACCTTCAAGCCGTGACTTGATCTTCTTCAGCCTCTCGCCATCGACATCGACGGTCATTTTCAGGCCATCATCGAATTTACGGAAATCCGTATTGCTGGCAACGGCGCGTTTGTATTGAATGGGATCAAACCGGCCGACCGGCTTTTTCAACGCGTAAAGGACTGCGATCAGTACCGTCTGGAACATGACCCAAACACCGTTTCGCAGCTGCGATATACGGTCTCGGTAAGCTGAAAGGGCACTCGCTTCCAGCAACAGGCCCTCGCGAATGAAGCCGAGCGCCGGCCCTTCGACCGGTATCGGATGTCCGCCTCGTCCGTCTTCATTCGCCAGAGCCACGATCTCGGCAACGATTTCCCGGAATGCCAGCTCATCGCCTTTGGGCGCGGGTAGTGCAATTATCGACACGACGTGTCCTTGAGTCGCCTTTATCGGATTCCAGCGACAGGAAAGGCCGGTCAAATCCGGGCGCTCACCCTTGCCCGCTTGCTGGATCAGAAAAGCTCCCTGCTTCATCTGCTCGTCAGCCCAATGGTTGCCGCCGCCGGAGAACATGGCGTAGGAAACATCCGGGCTGGCCTTGAGCCGCGCCACGCGCACATCCAGACCGTTGTCACGAATGGCCGAAACGGGCACGATGGCAGCGCGCAGTGTCAGGCCGATATCGTCCGCCACCCAACTCTGCACTTTCGACAGCGCCTCGCGCGCCGCCTCGATCTGTTGCGATGGAATGGCGATTGCGGCGCCGTCCCCTCCGAAGACGAAGGGTAGATCGTGACGTCCCAGCGCGTTGAGGACGCCGGAAATGACGCCAGCCCCGGCCATGTTGACCGCCTTGTAACGGCCAGCATCGATAGCGCCGGTCGAGTCGATGACATCAGCCAGCGCCAATGCCCAGCCATCCGGCAAGGCACGATAAAGCGTGGGGTCGGCCACATCCTCGAAATGCAGGAAGACCGGCAGGTTTTTCAAAAATTCGTCGTCAGGCGATATCATCATGACATTATCCTACTCCGTGCGACGAAAAGCCAGATATATCGCTGGATTGAGGGGCGGCCAGATCAGTGCATTTCCCTCACAGAGGATTTACGCTGACAAGGCGGATTTGGATCAAACACGACTTGCGAAATCGCGTCCGGCGAGTATGACGGGAAAAGGATGTCGGAAGTCAAACATGAAACGACAACGTGTTGCCTGGAGGTACGGCTGATCTGCGCTGTCCAAAGCGCCCGTCCTCCCGCGATTCATCCGGGACACGCCCAAACCAAGGAGAGACCAGAATGAAACTCAAGATTCTATCGGGCCTGACGCTCGCCGCTTCGGTTGCCTTCGCACCATTGGCCCATGCAGAGATCGTCATCGGTCTTATTGCACCATTGACGGGTCCGGTTGCAGCATACGGCGATCAGGTGAAGAACGGCGCGCAGACCGCAGTCGACGTCATCAACAAGAATGGCGGCATTCTGGGCGAACAGGTCGTGCTGAAGCTGGCCGATGACGGTGGCGAACCCAAGCAGGGTGTATCGGCCGCCAACCAGCTGGTTGCAGAAGGCATTCGCTTCGTCGTCGGTCCGGTCACGTCGGGTGTCGCCATTCCCGCTTCGGACGTCTTTGCCGAGAACGGCATCCTGATGGTAACGCCGACAGCGACCGCTCCTGACCTGACAAACCGCGACCTGTGGAACGTGCTGCGCACCTGCGGTCGCGACGACCAGCAGGCTGAAGTCGCCGGCAAGCTTGTGCTGGCACAGTTGAAGGACCGCCGCATCGCCATTATCCACGACAAGGGCGCATACGGCAAAGGCCTGGCGGACTCCTTCAAGAAGACCCTCAATGACGGTGGCGTGACGGAAGTCTTTTATGATGCCCTGACACCGGGCGAGAAGGATCTGAGCGCGCTCACGACGCGCCTCAAGTCCGAGAATGTCGACGTCGTCTATTTCGGCGGCTACCACCCGGAAGCCGGTCTTCTGGTTCGCCAATTGAATGATTCCGGCGCGAAGGCAACGGTTATCGGCGGTGACGGCCTCTCCAACTCCGAATTCTGGAGCATCGGCGGCAATGCAGCAGCTGGTACCATCTTCACCAACGCAGCCGACGCCACCAAGAGCGCCGATTCCAAGGCGGCAGCAGACGCGCTGAAGGCAGCCAATATTCCTGCTGAAGCCTTCACGCTCAATGCCTACGCCGCTGTAGAAGTACTGAAGGCCGGTATCGAAAAGGCTGGAAGTGCAGAGGATTCTGAAGCCGTTGCAAAGGCTCTGAAATCCGGCGAAGGCGTTCCAACAGCCATCGGCAAGCTGACCTATGGCGAAACCGGCGACCTCAGCTCGCAGGCGTTCTCACTGTACAAGTGGGAAAACGGCAAGATCGTTTCCGCAGAATAAGACGCGGTGCTATTGAGAGACGTAACCGGGTGCGACCTTCGCGCCCGGTTATTTTTTTGGGGCTTCAATCAATCATGCCCCGTCATTGCAGATTGCGGAACTGGACAAGCCATGGGCAGGTCTGGCTTACTCTGCAGCACAAGAAACCCGGATGAGGTACAGAATGGCATCGGCACTCGCGCGCAAGATCGATCAGGGAACAGCTCGGGAAAAAGCCGATATCGTTTTGAAAGGTGGCCGCTTCTTCGATCTGGTGACCGGCGAACTGGTGGCGTCAGACATCGCGATCTGCGGTGATACGATCATCGGTACCTGCGAGAATTACGAGGGCGTCGACGTTATCGACATCACCGGCAAGATCGTCGTGCCCGGCTTTATTGATACGCATCTTCATATCGAATCGTCTCTGGTCACACCGCATGAATTTGACCGATGCGTGCTTCCCTATGGCGTAACCACGGTCATCTGCGACCCGCATGAAATCGCGAATGTTCTGGGCGCAGAGGGCATTCAGTTCTTCCTGGATTCGTCGCTGGAAACGATCATGGACATCCGCGTGCAGCTCTCCTCCTGCGTGCCCGCCACCCATCTGGAAACGTCCGGCGCGGATTTGCCGATTGAAAAGCTTCTGCCATTTCGCCAGCATCCAAGTGTTATCGGCCTTGCCGAGTTCATGAATTTTCCCGGCGTCATCCACAAGGACCCGGTCTGCATGGCCAAGCTTGAGGCGTTCCAAGGCCAGCACATAGACGGCCATGCCCCGCTTTTGTCGGGCACCGCCTTGAACGGCTACCTGTCAGCGGGGATCCGCACCGAGCATGAATGCACGACGGCAACCGAAGCGCTGGAGAAAATCCGCAAGGGAATGCATATTCTGGTCCGCGAGGGCTCGGTTTCCAAGGACCTCCACGCGCTGATGCCGCTGATTACGGAGCGGCTTTCCCCCTATCTGGCTCTGTGCACGGATGATCGCAACCCGCTCGACATAGCCGAACAGGGCCACCTCGATTACATGATCCGCACTGCCATCGCGAATGGTGTTGAGCCGCTTGCCATCTATCGCGCTGCCTCGATTTCTGCTGCCCGGGCTTTCGGCCTGCGGGACCGTGGCCTTGTCGCTCCGGGCTGGCGCGCGGATCTCGTGGTTATCGATACGCTGCAGAACTGCAAGGCAAGCATGGTCTTTTCAGCCGGTCGCCGGGTTACGGATGAGCTTTTTGCCAGCCGCAAGCCCGTGCAGCCCGTCGGTCTCGACAGCGTAAAGGCGCTCCCGGTGCAGGCGTCGCATTTCGGCGTCGCAGCAACGGAGGGCGAAACGCCCGTCATCGGCGTCATGCCGGGCAAGATCATCACGGAACATCGCCGCTATACCCTGCCTACGGATGGAAACCAGACGAGCATCGATCTGGAGAACGATATCATCAAGGTCGCGGTCATCGAACGCCACGGCAAGAATGGCAATCACGCAAACGGTTTCGTGCAGGGTTTCGGTCTCAAGAAAGGGGCGATTGCCTCCACCGTCGGCCATGACAGCCACAATATCTGCGTCGTCGGCGTCAGCGAGGATGACATGGCGCAAGCCGCAAACCGCCTGGGTGAAATCAAGGGCGGCTTCGTGGTGGTTGAAGATGGCAGGATCACCGGCGAGATTGCCCTGCCCGTTGCAGGCCTGATGAGCCTTGAACCTTACGAGACCGTGCGTGACACGCTCCACAGCTTGCGAAAGGCGGCCTACGCGCTCGGGACCACCCTGGAAGAACCTTTCCTGCAGGTGGCATTCCTGCCCCTGCCCGTCATTCCTCATTTGAAGATATCGGACATGGGGATGGTGAATGTTGATCAGTTTGCACTGATAGACACTGTTTCCAAGTAACGAAGGATAAATAATATAAAGCTTTGCTCATGTTAAATTAAGACTGTTCTGCTAACACTAAACTGTCTGATGGAGTATTTCTACCGGAGCTCTTTGTGGCTGTAACAAGAATTGATAAATCACAACTCAAGATCGGAATGTTCGTCGAGGCTATAGAGGGCGCCTGGCAGGACAGTCCGACACTTGGAAGGCGTTTTACAATTCGCTCCGGGCATGAAATAGACATGATCCGCAACAGTAATGTCAGCGCAGTCTTCATCAATACGGCCTTGGGCCGCAGTATAACCTCCGCGGACCACCCTTCCAGAGCCGGAAATATTGGAACCGCGAGCAAACACGAAAAGCTGCAGACTTCCCGAAAAATACAGGCCCAGGCAGCCGAAGCCCGATCCCTGATCGAGGACGTCTTCGAGGGGCGCATCCTGAAGGCTGAAGCCTTTACGCCGCTGGTTGAGGATGTGGCGCGCACGATGGAAGAAAACCCGTCGCTCTATATCGGCATGTCGCGTATGCGATCGCGCGATAATGCAACGTTCGTACATTCCCTTGCCGTTGCGGCCCTGCTGCTCCATTTCGGGCGATCCATGCACATGGATGACGAAAGTGTCGAGCAACTGTGCATGGCGGGCATTCTCCATGACATCGGCAAACTGACCATTTCCAAGGAGGTCCTTCAGAAACAAGGACCCTTGAGCGCCGCTGAGCGCGATTTGATGGAGCAGCATCCACAGCGCGGCTACGATCTCTTGTCCACCCACGCCAAGATGCCGCAGCTCGTCCTCGACATCTGTCGCTCCCATCATGAAAGGCTCGATGGTAAAGGTTACCCGGACAAGCTGAAGGGCGCGGAAATCGGTACGGAAGTGCGCATGAGCACCATCTGCGACGTCTTCGACGCCCTTACCTCGGCGCGCCCCTACAAGAAGGGCTGGTCATCGCAGCAGGCGTTGAGCTGGATGATGTCCCGCGAAGACCAGTTCGACAAGGCGCTGCTGTGGCAGTTCATTCTCAGTCTCGACCCTGAGATGACGAAGGGCATCCTGTAGCGCGACCCGCGCTACGCAACAGTCCCGCAAAAGACATCGAGCCCATCCAGCTTCACCACTGCACCATCAAAAAGCGGCTCAAAGCCCGGCATTTCCAGTGCTTCGCGGACTTTCAAGTCTGCCGGGATTAGAAATTCTGCTGGCTCGCGCGTCAGGTTGAAAACAAATAGCAGCGTTTCGGTGCCCTTGTGGCGGGTAAAGGCCAGCACGTCCTGTTGCGTGTCCAGAAACACCATATCGCCGTCACGCAGCGCGGCATGGCGCTTGCGGAAGGCCAGCACGGCTTTGTAGTGGTTCAAAACCGAGTCCGGTTTACGCTCCTGCCCATCTGCGGCCAGCATGGCGTGTGCATAAGGCACCGGCAGCCATGGCTTCTCGGCGGTCGTAAAGCCGGCATTGCGGCCTCCGGTTTCCCATACCATCGGTGTTCTGCATCCGTCACGACCCTTGAAGGCTGGCCAGAAGCGAATGCCGTAGGGGTCACGCAGGTCTTCAAAGGCCAGCTCCGCCTCGGTCAGCGCCAGCTCTTCACCCTGATAAAGGCAGATGGAGCCGCGCAACGTGGCCAGCACGCAAAATGCCAGCTTGGCGACACGGTTCTGCTCCTGATTGCTTTCGGCAAAGCGGCTGAGATGTCGCACCACATCATGATTCGAGAATGCCCAGCAGACCCAGCCATCGGTCACGGCCTTCTGGAAACCGGCGACAGCACCGCGAATGTGGCTCGCGGAAAAATCCGGCGATAGAAGGTCGAAGGTGTAGCACATGTTGAGCTTGTCACCGTCTGCGGTATAGGCCGCGACGGTTTTCAGAGACCGGGCTCCATCGCCGACCTCGCCCACCGTCATGCGCCCTTCATATTCGTCCAGCAAGGCGCGAAACCGCCGGAGAAAGTCGATGTTCTCAACCTGCGTCTTGTCGTGGATGTGGCTCTGCATCCCGTAAGGGTTCACGTCAGGCGCATCGAGACCGGCATCGTCGCTGTCTGGTTCGTGTGGCGGGTTATCGCGCAGCAGCTTGTCATGGAAATAGTAGTTCACAGTATCAAGGCGGAAGCCATCCACACCGCGATCGAGCCAGAAGCGCACCGTTTCCAGAAGAGCGTCCTGGACTTCCCTGTTGTGAAAATTCAGGTCCGGCTGCGAGGCCAGGAAATTGTGCATGTAATATTGCTTGCGCACGCCATCCCATTCCCAGGCGGGGCCGCCAAAAACGGAAAGCCAGTTATTGGGCGCGGTGCCGTCCGGCTTTGGATCTGCCCAGACATACCAGTCTGCCTTCGAATTCGTGCGGCTGACACGGCTGTCCATGAACCACGGGTGCTGGTCGGATGTGTGGGAGATGACCTGATCGATGATGATCTTCAGCCCCAGACGATGCGCTTCGGCCACCAGAGTATCGAAATCTTCCAGGGTTCCGAACATCGGATCGACATTACAATAATCCGAGACGTCATAACCCATGTCTGCCATGGGCGATGTGAAGAACGGGGAAAGCCAGATGCCATCCACACCCAGCGAAGAAATATAGGGCAGACGTTTGGTGATGCCGGGAAGGTCACCATATCCATCGCCCGTCGTATCCTGAAAGGAACGAGGATAGACTTGATAAATGACCGCTCCCCTCCACCAATCCTTATGATCTGCAACGGCTGGGGTGGAGGCATTCGGGTCCGGCATGGGCAATCTCCGTTCAATTTGTGCAGAGCATATAAAGCCCACGTCAATTCGTAAACGCCAAAGACGTTCCATGACACACCACGACGGACACAGGGTATCGTGCCCTTGCCACCACGCGGCAAGCATCGTAATGGCGGAACGTCGATTTTCGGGAGGCAAATGCGATGGGTGGACGGCTTCTTTCTGTTGGCGAATGCATGGTGGAACTGTCGCAGGCGGGCGATGGGCTGCTGCGCAAGGGCTTTGCCGGAGATACTCTGAACACCGCGTGGTATGCACGCGCCTGTCTCCCGTCCGAATGGAAAGTCGAATTCTTCACCGCTTTGGGCGATGATCCGCTTTCTGCTGAAATGCTGTCATTCATCGACAAGGCGGGCATCGAAACAGGCAGTGTCGCCCGCATCACCGGCGGCACGCCAGGCCTTTATCTCATCAACCTGAAGGATGGAGAGCGCACCTTCAGCTATTGGCGCAACGCGTCCGCCGCGCGCAAGCTCGCCATCGATGCCGACCACCTGCGGGCCACCGTCGAGGAAGCGGATCTCATCTATTTTTCGGGCATAACGCTGGCGATTCTCGAAAATCCGCTGGCCGTCGATACGTTTCTGTCAGAGCTGCGCCGCGCCAGAGCTTCGGGAAAACAGGTCGTCTTCGATCCCAATATCCGGCCGCGCCTGTGGGCGGACAAGCGCACGATGCTGGACACCATCACCGCCGGTGCGCGGGCCGCAACGCTCGTCATGCCGAGCTTTGACGATGAGACGGTGAATTTTGGCGATGCCGATATCGATGCAACCATTGCTCGCTACCGTGCGCTTGGCGTTTCCCAACTGGTGGTCAAGGATGGCGCCAAGGGCGCAACACTTGATTTCGGCGGCGAGCGCAGCCACGCCCCCGCCACGCAGGCCCCCTCCGTCGTGGATACCACGAGTGCGGGCGACAGCTTCAACGGCGCCTTCCTTTCCAGACTGGTAACAGGCAGGACACCGCAGGAGGCTGCCATCTTCGCGGCAAAGGTTGCGGCAACCGTTATCGGCCACCACGGGGCGCTAATTGAGCCCGCCTTGCTGCCGCACGACTGAACTCCGCAGTGACATGAAGCTGTAACACACCTGTCGCATACACGCGGTGACCCGGCACAACGGGACTCGCGAGCGCGGAGGTCCGCACAGCATGACCAGAATAACCATCGTCACAGATGCATGGCATCCACAGGTCAATGGCGTTGTTCGTTCCATCGAGAACACCAACACCGAACTGGAGCGTATGGGCGTGGAGGTCTGCATGGTGACCCCACAGAATTTTCACTCCGTTCCCTGCCCCACATATCCG
>JAAIGF010034130.1_pt1 | contig 19730 bp, 16 predicted proteins | sample 6487441 | NCBI WGS metagenome assembly JAAIGF01 (sample SAMN13974129, study PRJNA590717) | phyllosphere metagenome | biome: pepper field; feature: multiple bacterial spot infested pepper fields; material: pepper leaves; isolation source: leaves from pepper fields | host: Capsicum annuum ... | reverse complement strand
GGCCTTGCTCCCGGCAGGACCGCGCCGAAGGCCCCATCCTGGGGCCTCAGCGCTTGACGGGCATCCATGCCCGTCACCTGCCTCCGCAAGGCCTGCGTTCGGCCTCCTGAAGTCGCGAAGATCAAGATCAAGATCAAGATCTAGATCAAGATCAAGATCAAAAGCGGGGCGTGTTTCTGTTTTGCGATACGTTACTTCGCATGCACCGTAAACGCCACCAACCGCACTACCACCGGCCTCACCATCAACACACAAACAAACGCCACCGGCATCGCCAACTGATAAGCCTTCAGCACATTGCCCAGATACTCCGGGGTAACCCCGGCATTCGCCGCCGTGATCACGAAACACATCAACAGCGCCATGATCGACGACATGTAAAAAGCAAAAACGTAAGGCGTGGCACCTGGGTGCAATTTGCGGCGGCTGCGCGTTTGGGACAGGTTACTCATGCAAACTCCTGAAAGGTGAGCGGGGATGCAGGTTAACAACGCGCGGCACCGCAGCAGTAGACCAGCAGGATTGAGTTCTTTATAAAGAAATCCTTACGAATCCAAGAGCCTTCCCATGGACTTGCTCAACGCCATCCGCTGTTTCATCAAGGTGGCCGAAGCCGGCAGCATCGTCTCTGGTGCCCGAAACCTCGGCCTCAGCCCGGCTGCGGTCAGCCAGAACCTGGCCCGCCTGGAAAGCCACCTGCAAGTACGCCTGCTCAGCCGCACCACCCGCAGCATGGCGCTGACCCCGGCCGGTAGTCAGTACTACCAGCGTGTCTGCCATATCGAACGCGACCTGGCCCAGGCCGAACAGGCGGTTACTACCCCCGACAGTGAACCCCAGGGCCGGCTGTGCATTGCCTCGACCTCAGCCTTCGGCCGCCACGTGCTCGCGCCTCTGATACCCGCGTTCAGCGCCCGTTACCCACTGCTTTCAATAGAATTGGTAACGACTGACCGCCGCGTCAACCATACCCGTGAAGACGTCGATGTAAGCCTGCGCATTACCCCGCAACTGGAAGACCAACTGCTGGCCCGGCACATTGCCCGCATCCCGTTCATTTGCTGTGCCTCACCCGGCTACCTGAAAAGCGCCGGTGTGCCAACCACGCCAGAGGCCTTGCGCGATCACCGTTGCCTGGTGTTCCGCTACCCGGTGGATGGGCGTTTCCTACGTTGGGGGTTCATGCGTGACGGCCTGCGTTTCGAGCCGGTTTTCGGCAGCGTGCTCATCAGCGATGATATCGATGCCCTGACTCAGATGGCCCTGCACGACGGCGGCATTACCCGCCTGGCTGAGTTCATTGTGCGACCGCACCTCGCGTCAGGTGCGCTGGTGCCATTGTTTGAGTACAGCGACAGTGGCCAGGCCTACGCCCAGACCGAGCCGATGGACATCTACCTTTGCCTGGCCGACCGCTTTGCCATGACCACCAAGGCGCGTGTGTTCATGGATTACCTGCGTGAATGCCTGGGTGACAGCTGGCAGATACAGGCATGAAAAAACCGCCACGAGGGCGGTTTTTCATGTGACGCGTACGAATCAGAAACGGTAGGTGAGCGAAGCGCCAATACCGTGAGCGCTGTTCTCGTACTTGGCCTGGTAGCTGCCCTTGGTCGCGCTGACCTGATTGACCTTGGTGTCTTCTTCCCACAAGTAGGAGTAGGCCACGTCGATGGTCATGTCGTCGTTCGGGCTCCAGCCGGCACCCAGGCTGAAGATCTTGCGGTCGCCGGTCGGGATGCGTGGCGAGCGGTCGTGGTTGTTGGTTGGCGACTGGTCGACGGTGAAGCCGGTGCGCAGCACCCACTCCTTGTTGACCTTGTACGAAGCACCAATGGCGTGAGCCCAGGTGTCATGCCAGTTCTGCTCTTCGGTAATGGTCTGGAACGCCGAACCTGCCAGTGGTGCCGGCACATCGTTCTGCACGGTGATGTTTTCCAGGCGGCTCCAGCGCGTCCAGGTACTGCCTGCGTACAGGGTCCACTGGTCGTCCAGTTCATGGGTAACCGAAAGGTCGACCGATTCCGGCGTCTTGATCTTCAGCGTGGCATCGAACTTGTTGCCGTTGAATGGCCCGATCAGCGGGGTGCTGACGCGGGTCTTGCCTTCGAGCTTGTAGTCGACCATAGAGTGGTAGGTCAGGCCGATGCGGGTGCGGTCGGTAGCCTGTACCAACAGGCCGATGTTGTAGCCTACGGCGGTATCGTCACCCTTGATTTTCACTTCGCCGTCGTTGCGGCCAGGGGTGAACGGGTTGATCAGGCTCGAGCCCAGTTCACCTTCGATGCGGTTGATGGTAGGGCCAAAGCCGATCGAAACCTTGTCGTTGAAGGCATAGCTCACGGTTGGCTGGAATGTGACAACCTGGACGTGGCTCTTTTTGCCCCAGTAACGTGCGGCGTCATCGCTGCCATAGTCGGTTACCAGGCCGAACGGTACATAGACACCGAAACCGACGCTCCAGTGGTCATCGATCGGTTTGACGTAGTAACCCATGGGCACGCCAACGAAAGGCACCATGTCACCATCGGTTTCCCCCCCGAGGTTGCTGCCAGGGCCCGAAATGTCGGACTTGGCAATGACGGCTGCGCCGCCCACGGTGAACTGTTCGCGCTTGAGGCGGGACATGCCGGCCGGGTTGCCAAACACGGTACTGGCATCTTCGGCAGAAGAAGAACGTCCCGCGAAACCTGTCCCCATGCTGCTGATGCTCTGTTCGTTGAGCGCAAAGCCGCTGGCAAGCAGTTGGCTGGAAGCAAGAGCAACGGCCATGCCGAGGGAGGTTTTGAGCATTACTTTTTTCATTATTAGAAAACTCCTTGGGATCTCCGGGGCGAAAAGCTACCAACAAATCACGCGCTGCGCTATAGCCTCAATCGCAGGAGTTAGAGGGTTTTTGTAGGACAATCCGACCAAAATTCCCCTTTTTCCGGTTTTATTGTAGGACGCGTCTTAAGATGCTTGAGGCAATCTCTGATCTACACAGGTGTGCCACGCGTGGGTGAAGTCGCGTAGGCGGCCTTGGGGGTTGAAAATCTGTCGCCAGATGCGCGCCAGCGCCAGTAAATCGTCGGCGGCAGGCAGGGGAATGGCCTGTGCTTCGATGAGCATCCAGGCAATGGCGGTGGAGTAGCGCAGGTTAACCGTGAGCTCCAGGTGCGGGCCGCCGAGGAACGCGTGCTGGCTGGCCAGGCCGCGAACCAGGCTGGCCAGGTCGGGGTCACGGGCGAGGTAGTTGTCCCAGAGCGCCTGATGGCGGTGTTCACCGATACGGTACAGGCCGTGCCCGCGTCGGTCGTGCAAGGCTGAGCCGAGTGCCGATTGGCTGGCGGCGATGCCCAGCAACAAGGCTTCGGCGCTGGCACAGTGACGGTTCAGGTAGACCAGGGTGGGCCGGATCACATACAGACACAATTCATTCGCCGCGATACCCATGATGCCCTCGAGCAGTAAAGGGCCGGACGGGCGCTGGAGCTTGGCAGCTGGTGAATGATCAGGCCCGCCGGAAGCGGCAAGCACCGCTCGAGTTGAAGTGTAGTGTGATAATCGTGGTGTAAAGAGCTGTTTTTAAATCGATTGCTGCCTGACGTACCGGGCTATATGCCCTGAGGCAATTACGCCAGGAACGTTCAGACAGGCTTGTGAAGGGATGATTCAGCACTTGAATGCCGCGGTATTCGCCACTCACGCGGTGAGCGACTGGCGCGTCCGGGCGATTACCGCCTGCAGCGGTTCATTGCGGCTGTACTGTTCAGGGTACAGGCGCTCGGTGTGGCAGGCGACGCCGTGCTCGTCTACCAGGGTGAAGCTGAAGCTGCCCTTGCGTGGGGCAACAATAAGGCACTTCAACGGCGAGAAGGCCTGGGAGAGGGTGCCAATGGCAGCCTGAATCTGATGATGGGTTTGCATATTGTTGGATGTTCCTGCTTTAAACACGGGGGTTATGATCCGTGCATGATAGAAACGTTCCAGTGACGCCTTTATTAAGGGACGAACGAACCTGACTGGAACAGGGCAGCCAGAGGGGGCGCAATCAAAGGTGGGCGCTTGGGCTGACTGGTAGGTACTTCAGAAGGCAGGCAGCACGCCGTGGCCAAGGTTCTAGGCCGTCGGTGTGGAATCCTGATCAATCTGTAACGTGATTCGTGCTTGAGCAGCGCTAGGCTGGCGAGTGAATCATCGAAGGGGCCGGTCCTGGTTTCAGCAGACTCACGCTTGGGAGGAGCGATCTGCAAGGACATTCATGGCCAGAATTGACTTTCAGCTTGGTACTAACGAGGCGCACCTTAACCCAAGTGCAGCTGATTGGCAAGCACTACGTTTGATCAGGTGAGCCGCGCAGTATGGCGCGTATTTTTCCCGCTGGGAAGAGGGGCAAATGGCCCTTATCTGCACTGATGTGCCCTTTTCGTGCACCTGGATGGCGGTTAATGGTGCACTTGTTCACATTGAGGGCAGGGCATGTAACAGCCCGGCAACACGCCATGCCGGGCTCGCCAATGCCTTGACTGCGTGGTTAAGTCAATGAAAAAAAACACTATTTTTAGCTGGTGAAAAAATCGTCAGTTTGACAGAAGCCCACAGTTTACGGGGCTTTGAGGGGTATGTGAGGGGGTTGTCCACCGAGTTATCCACAGGAACTGTGGATTGTCGCGAGCGCTTGCTCTAGCACGGGTGTGCCAGCAAGTGAGTGAACTGTCGGACAATCGATAGGCGCCAACAGACCGGTTGGTCATCCCCCTGGGAACGTCAAGAAAAGATCATTGAAATTTTTTTTCAATCCTCCAGAAATCGACAGGCCAGGGTGAAAAAAAAAGAGTAGAGTGGCGCGCCTTTCGAGTTGCCAAACCTGTTGCTCATGAAGTTCCGCAGTAAACACCTCGCCAGCCCCGCTGCATCTACACCTGCACCTCCCGGCAAACGATTTTCACTGAAAGTGGCCTTGTGGCTGCTCGACAGCCCACGCCTGGGTGACAAGCCCCAGGTCAAGCACCTGGCCGGGCGGCTGTTGAAGCAGCCAGCGCGCCAGGGTGTCGTGGTTGCGCAAAGCCGCCTCGGGCAGATGCTGTGCCGTGATTGCGGTAATGCCCGTGACCGTCGCATTGGTCATGAGCTGCTGCGCCAGGCAGCCCGTGCCGGGGACCGGCGTGCGCAGCTGGAGTATGCGCGGCTGTGCCAGCAGAGCGAGCCGGAGCAAGCGCGGTATTGGCTGGAGCTGGCGGCTGGGCAGGGGTCGCAGGAGGCGCGGCGGCTGTTGCGGCAGTGGTTTCCTGGTTGAGTTGTGTTGGCTGTGCTGGCCCTTTCGCGGGTAACACACCGCCTAGGCTGATAAGCTGCGCATCAATCATCCAGGATCGATCGGGGTAAGCATGACAGTGGATCTGGCCAGCATTCTGCTGGGCTTGGTGGCGGGCGCTTTACCTTGCCTGGGGTGGGTCATGCACATGCAGCGCCGCCATGGTGCACGGCAAGGCGAGCACGCGCTGCTCGAAGAACGTCTCAACGCTGCCCAACTGGCCCAGGCCGGCCTGCAGGCGCAGTTGGATGCCAGCCGCGACGAGGTCAGTGACCTGAGCGAGGCCAACACCGTAAAGCAGACCCAGCTGGCCGCTCAGGGCCGCGAACTGGAGCTGCTGCAGATCGACCGCGACAACGCCCGCGACGCCGCCCACGCCTGGAACCTCGAACGCGCCAACCGCGAAGCCGAACTGCGCCGCCTGGAGGCGCAAGCCGCGCGCCTGGAGGCCGAACTGCGTGAACAGCAGGAAAACCACCAGCAGCGCCTGGAAGACCTGCAGGAGGCCCGTGACACCCTGCGCGCTCAATTCGCCGACATGGCCACCAAAATCTTCGACGAGCGCGAGCAGCGTTTCGCCCAGACCAGCCAGCAGCACCTAGGGCAGTTGCTCGACCCGCTCAAGGAGCGCATCCAGTCTTTTGAAAAGCGGGTGGAGGAGAGCTACCAGCAGGAAGCCCGTGAACGCTTCTCGCTGGGCAAGGAGCTGGAGCGTCTGCAACAGCTCAACCTGCGCCTGTCCGACGAAGCCACCAACTTGACCCAGGCGCTGAAGGGCCAGAAAACCCAGGGCAACTGGGGCGAGCTGGTGCTTGAGCGGGTGCTGGAGCATGCCGGCCTGGAAAAGGGTCGCGAGTACCAGACCCAGGTCAGCCTGAAAAGCGCCGACGGCGAGCGTTTCCAGCCTGATGTTCTGATCATGCTGCCTGGCGACAAGCAGGTGGTGGTGGACGCCAAGGTCAGCCTCACGGCCTACCAGCAGTTTGTCTCCGGCAATGACGAGGCCGCACTCAAGCAGCATGTGCAGTCACTGCGCAGCCATGTCAAAGGTTTGTCGAGCAAGGACTACAACCGCCTCGAAGGCCTGCACAGCCTGGATTTCGTCCTGCTCTTCGTACCTATCGAGGCGGCTTTCTCGGCAGCCCTGCAGGCCGAGCCCAACCTGTTCCAGGAGGCCTTCGACCGGCAGATCGTGATTGTCAGCCCCACCACTTTGCTGGCCACCTTGCGCGTGATCGACAGCCTGTGGAAGCAGGAGCGCCAAGGCCAGAACGCCCGGGAAATTGCCGAGCGCGCCGGCTGGCTGTACGACAAGTTCGTGCTGTTCATCCAGGACCTGGACGAGCTGGGCAGCCGCCTGCAGCAGGTCGACAAGGCGTACGCAGCGGCGCGCAACAAATTGTGCGAAGGGCGCGGTAACCTGGTCAGCCGCAGTGAACAGCTGAAGCTGTTGGGGGCACGCGCCAGCAAGAGCCTGCCGGCCGACTTGCTGGAGCGGGCACTGTCGGACGAGGCATTGCCCGATGAAGCGGTTACTGAACCAGGCTCAGATGGCGATTGAGCATGGCGCGCAGTGCCGCCGGTTTGACCGGCTTGGCCAGGTAGTCCAGGCCGCAAGCATGCACCATGGCGATGGTTTCCTTGCTGCCGTCGGCACTGATTACCACGCCCGGTACCGGTTCACCCAGCCGCGCGCGTAGCCAGCCCATCAGCCCCGTGCCGGTCTCGCCGTCGTCCAGGTGGTAGTCCACCAGCGCCAGGTGTGGGCGCATGCCTTTGTTCAGCAAGGTTTCGCATTCGGCCTGGTTACGGGCGGTCCACACCTGGCAGCCCCAGCGGCTGAGCAGGCTGTTCATACCGATCAGGATGCTGTCTTCGTTGTCCACACACAGCACCTGCAACCCGGCCAGCGGCTGGCTGGCTTGCTCCACCGGGGCGGTGGGGGCCGGAGCGGCCTGGCGGGCAATCGGCACGCTGACACGGAATACGGTGCCCTTGCCCGGCCATGAACGCACTTCAAGTGGGTGGCCGAGCACCCGGCACAAGCCATCGGCGATCGCCAAGCCCAGGCCCAGGCCCTTCTCGGCGCGGGTCTGGTGGCTGTCCAGGCGCTTGAACTCCTGGAAGATCACCTGCAGCTTGTCGTCGGCGATGCCCGGGCCACGGTCCCACACTTCCAGCCACAGGCGTTCGCCCTGGCGGCGTGCGCCCAGCAGGATCGGGCTCTTGCCGTAGCGCAGGGCGTTGGTGAGGAAGTTCTGCAGCACCCGGCGCAGCAGCCTCATGTCACTGTCCACCCGCAGGCGGCTGCCGCGCAGGCGGAACTCCAGGCCCTTCTCGGCAGCCAGCAGCTTGAACTCGGCGCCCAGGGTGTCGAACAGTTCGTTGAGGGCGAACGGCTTGGCATCCGGGGTGATCTTGCCGTTCTCCAGGCGTGAGATATCCAGCAAGTCGCTGATCAGTTCTTCGGCCGAGCGCAGCGAGCTGTCCATGTGCTGTACCAGCTGCTGGGCCTCTTCGTTCATGCCTTCGGCTTGCTGCGACAAGGCGGCGGAGAACAACCGGGCGGCATTCAGCGGCTGCATCAGGTCATGGCTGACCGCGGCAAGGAAACGGGTCTTGGACTTGCTCACCGCTTCGGCCTGGCTCTTGGCTTCGGACAGTGCCTGGTTCAACTGCGACAGCTCATGGGTACGTTCGGCCACCCGTTGTTCCAGGCCTTCGTTGGAGTCACGCAGGGCCTGTTCGGCTTCGCGGAACGGGGTGATGTCAGTGAAGCTCATGACGAAGCCACCACCCGGCATCGGGTTGCCGATCAACTCGATCACCCGGCCATTGGGGAACAAACGCTCGGAAGAGTGCGCGCGGCCCTGGCGCATCCAGTGCAGGCGCCGCGCCACGTGCACCTGCGCTTCGCCCGGGCCGCACAGCCCGCGTTCGGCGTTGTAGCGGATGATGTCGGCAATCGGCCGCCCCACGCTGATCAACCCATCGGGGTAGTTGAACAGCTCCAGGTAACGGCGGTTCCAGGCTACCAGGTGCAGGTTCTGGTCAACCACGCTGATGCCCTGGTTGATGTTCTCGATGGCGCCCTGCAGCAAGGCGCGGTTGAACTGCAGCACTTCGCTGGCTTCGTCGGCAATGCGTACCACGTCCTCCAGCTGCATGTCGCGGCCTTCGATGGCGGCCTTGACCACGGCACGGGTCGACGAGGTGCCGAGTACGCCGGCCAGCAGCCGCTCGGTGTGTTCGATCCAGTCGCCGTCGGCGTTCTGGTTGGGGTTGAAGCCCTTACCCTGGCGGTAGGCGAAGCGGATGAAACTTTGCCGTGCACGCTCTTCGCCGACGAAGCGCGAGGCCAGGGTCAACAGGTCGTCGATCTGCACCGCCAGCAGCGGTTTGCTGCTGGGCCGGGCGCTGGTTTGCTGGCCGATGAAGCGGCCGGCCTGCCAGTGCTCGGAAACCCGTGTACGTGATAGCACCGACACCCAGGCAAACAGGGTGAAGTTGCCCGCCAGCGACAGCACCACGCCTTGGGTCAGCGGGCTGATCGGCAGGCTCAGCGGGTTGCCGTGCAGCCAGGCCAGCCCCGGGAACAGTTGCAGCGACCAGCCCAGGCTGTGCGCGGCAATCGGCAGCACCAGGGTGTAGAACCACAGGAAAATACCGGCAGCCAGGCCGGCAAACACACCGCGGCGGTTAGCCTGCTTCCAGTACAGTGCGCCGAGCATCGCCGGGGTCAGCTGGGTTACGGCGGCAAAGGCGATCTGGCCGATGGTCGCCAGGCTGGCGGTGGAGCCCAGCAGGCGGTAGCTGACATAGGCCAGCAGCAGGATTACCACGATGGTCACCCGGCGTACCGAAAGCATCCAGTGGCGGAACGCCTCGAACGGCCGCTCGGCGTTGTTGCGGCGTAGCAGCCAGGGCAGCAGCATGTCGTTGGAGACCATGGTCGACAGTGCCACGGCCTCGACGATGACCATACCGGTAGCCGCTGAAGCGCCGCCGATGAACGCCAGCAGGGCCAGGCTTGGGTGTGCCTCGGCCAGTGGCAGGCTGATGACGAACGAGTCGGACATCACCGTGCCCGGCAGCAACATCTGCCCGGCCAGGGCAATCGGCACCACGAACAACGCCGCCAGCGCCAGGTACATCGGGAACACCCAGCGCGCCAGGCGCATGTCCTGCGGTTCGATGTTCTCCACCACGGTGACGTGGAATTGCCGTGGCAGGCAGATGATCGCCATCATCGCCACGGCGGTTTGCACCACCATCGACGGCCAGTTGATGGTTTCCTGCCAATAGTCTTGCAGGTGGATCGACTGGCGCGCCTGGGTGAACAGGTCGTCGAAGCCGTCATACAGGTTGAAAACGATGAAGATGCCCACGGCAAGGAACGCCAGCAGCTTGATCAGCGATTCGAAGGCAATCGCCAGGACCATGCCGCGGTGGTGCTCGGTGACATCGAGGCTGCGGGTGCCGAAGACGATGGCGAACAATGCCAGCACCAGCGACACCACCAGTGCGGTGTCCTGCACGCGGGTGCCGGTGGCGTCGGCGTTGGCGCCGATCAGCAGGTTCACGCCCAGCACGATGCCCTTGAGCTGCAAGGCGATGTACGGCAGCACGCCGACCAGGCAGATCAGCGCCACCACTACCGCCAGGGTTTGCGACTTGCCGTAGCGCGCGGCGATGAAGTCGGCGATCGAGGTAATGTTCTGCTGCTTGCTGATCAGCACCATCTTCTGCAGTACCCAGGGCGCGAAGATCAGCAGCAGCACCGGGCCCAGGTAGATCGGCAGAAACGCCCACAGTTGCTCGGCAGCCTGGCCAACGGCGCCGAAGAAGGTCCAGCTGGTGCAGTACACGGCCAGCGACAGGCTGTACACCCAGGCGCGCAGCTTCGGCGGCAACGGCGTGCTGCGGCGGTCGCCGTAGAAGGCGATGGCGAACATGATGGCCATATAGGCCAGGGCGACCACGGCGATCAGCCCGCTGGACAACGACATGAAGACTCCGAAGCAAAAAGGTAACGCGGTCCCGATCAATCAGTCTGGCACGCCGGCGCCGCTTCGTCAGCGCAGACGATAGTCGCAGCGGCAGGTGGTCGCAGGGTTCATCTTCAGCCTGTACCGGCGATAGGGCCGGTACAGCAGATATCAATTTCTGCGGGTACCCAGCCAGTAGAACACCCCCGCCAGTATCACCGACAACACCAGCAGGTAGAAGATTGCCCCCGGCCACAGGTGCACCAGGGCAAACCCCACCATCACTGGCCCCAGTGCCGCCCCTAGATTGGACAGGTTCTGCGCGCCGTAATACACCCCGCGCAGGTGTTCCGGTGCGATCAGGTCGATAAACATGTATTCGGCCGGGATCACGATGATCTCGCCCAAGGTGAACACCAGCATGGCCAGGCACCAGGCCAGTACCGAACCGGCCATTGCAAAGCCCAGCAACCCGGCAATGAACAGGCCCATACCGGCCAGCAGCCAGGGCATCAGTTGTTGGCGGCTGATACGCCGACCAATCAGGTACTGCAAGGCAATTACCGTCACCGCGTTGATGGTCACCAGGTAGCCAACCAGCCGCGCCGCCTCGACCGGGCTGCTGGTGACTACCAGGTATTGCGACAGGTAGGCGGTGAACTGGCCGAACACCACTGCACTCAGCACCCCGCCCAACGTGAAACATACCAGCCGCCGGTCACGCGCCAGCCCCAGTGCCACTTGGCCGAAGCCAGCCGCAGGCTTGTCCGCACTGGCCTGCAGGCTTCGGTCACCAAGGCGCCAGTAGGCCAGGCTCATGGCCAGGCCGAGCAGGGCAGAGGCAATGAACGGCATGTGGTCGTTCAATTCCAGCATGGCCACGCCCAGCAGCGGGCCGGTGGCATAGCCGATGTTGCTAAGGGTGTACTTGATGGCGAACACCTCGGCCCGCTCCTCCACCGGTAGCAGTGCGCAGAAGCCCGCCTTGGCGGCGATATCGACCACTGCCAGGGCCAGGTTGATCAACACCAGGCACAGGAAGAACAGCAACGCTGAGTTGCTGGCGACCGCAGCGACGAAGGCCAGGGCGAACAGCAGGGTGCTGACGCTGACCAGTGTGTGGTTGCGCAAGGTATCGACCAGGTGGCCGCCATACAGGCTCAGCAGCGAGGCGATGATCAGCGCGCCGCCGATCAGCAGGCCGATCTGGCTGATCGGCAACTGGAAATTGTCGGCCAGGTACACCACCAGATAAGGCAGGGTGAGGGCACGGGCGACGGTCAGGATGAAGGTGGTGGTCAGCAGCAGGCGAACGGTGTGCGGGTAGCGCTTTATGGCGGCGAGCATTGCCACGTCCTTGTTGTTCTGGTTTGCCGGGTTCAAGCATATGCCAACAGCGGCCTGCTGCGCAGGCCATTCGCGGGCATGCCCACACAGGGGGGGGCATGCCTTGGGGTAAGCAACCAACCTGTGAGTGCGGCTTCACCCGCGAGGGAATCCCACATGCTCTCGACAGGCGGAGGATTGACAGCCCGACAGCCACGGGGAATACTCTGAAAAAATTCATATATATGTTTATATAACAAGACGAGAGCGAGACCCATGCACCCATTGACCGGTGATGCTCGACTGCCCCGCTACCAACAACTTCGCGACCACATGGTCGAACAGATTGCCAACAACCGCTGGCGCCCGGGTGAGGCGATCCCGACCGAAGCAGCACTGGCCACCGAATTCGACATGTCAGTCGGCACCGTGCGCAAAGCTGTGGACGTACTGGTGGCCGAAGGCGTGTTGGAGCGCCAGCAGGGCCGCGGCACCTTCATTCGTCGCCCACAGTTCCAGAGTTCGCTGTTCCGCTTCTTCCGCTTCGAGGCCGCTAATGGCGAGCGCGTGGTACCCGAAAGCCGCATCCTGTCCATAGAGCCGTTAACCGCGCCATCGGCGGTAGCCGAGGCATTGGGCCTGGCGGTCGAGGCCGAAGTGATCCGCATCGTCCGTACCCGTCTGCTCGGCGCCCAGCCGGTGCTGGCAGAAGAAATATGGCTGCCGCGCCAGATCTTCCAGCCGCTGCTCGACGTTGAGCTGAACAGCAAGGGCCCGCTGCTGTACCCGATCTACGAAGCACTGTGCGGCCAGGTCGTGGCCTATGCCGAAGAGACCCTGACTGCCGAAGCGGTCGACGCGCTGCATGCTCGCCTGCTGCAGGTGCCGGCCGACAGCCCCGTCGTGGTGATCGAGCGCCTGGCCCGTGACTACGCTGGCAAGCCCCTGGAATGGCGCCGCTCGCGCGGCCACGCGCAGCACTTCCGCTACCGCATCGACATCCGCTAAGCCGGCTGCTTCACCCTTTTACCTGTCTGCGCCGTGCTGCCACGGCGCAGTGGCTTCGCCTGCCCGTAACGCACAAATAGAAGGATAAAAATCATGTTCAGCTGGTATCGCCAGATCACCTCACGGGAACGCAAGACGTTCTGGGCCTGCTTCGGCGGTTGGTCACTCGACGCACTGGAAGTGCAGATGTTCGGCCTGGCCATCCCCGCACTGATCGCTGCGTTCTCCCTGACCAAGGGCGACGCAGGCCTGATCAGTGGCCTGACCCTGGTGACTTCGGCGATCGGCGGCTGGCTGGGTGGCACGCTGTCTGACCGCTACGGCCGCGTGCGGACCCTGCAATGGATGATTCTCTGGTTCTCCTTCTTCACCTTCCTTTCGGCGTTCGTCACAGGCTTCTATCCACTGCTTTTCGTCAAGGCCATGCAAGGCTTCGGCATTGGTGGTGAGTGGGCGGCTGGCGCGGTGTTGATGGCCGAAACCATCAACCCGAAATACCGCGGCAAGGTCATGGGCACGGTGCAGAGCGCCTGGGCCGTAGGTTGGGGCCTGGCGGTGGCGCTGTTCACATTGATCTACTCGCTGGTGCCGCAGGAGTTTGCCTGGCGCGTGATGTTCTTTGTCGGACTGTTGCCGTCGCTGCTGATCATCTGGGTGCGCCGCAACGTGCCCGAACCGGACAGCTTCCAGCGCCTGCAGAAGGAAAAGGCCATCCCGGCCAGCTTCTTCCAGTCCATGGCCGGCATTTTTCGCCCGGAACTGCTACGTGTGACCCTGCTAGGCGGCTTGCTCGGCCTCGGTGCACATGGTGGTTACCACGCGGTGATGACCTGGTTGCCGACCTTCCTCAAGACCGAGCGCAACCTCTCGGTGCTGAACTCCGGTGGTTACCTGGCGGTGATCATCCTGGCTTTCTGGTGTGGTTGTGTGGTCAGCGGCCTGCTGATCGACCGTATCGGTCGCCGCAAGAACATCCTGCTGTTTGCCCTGTGCTGTGTGCTGACCGTACAGGCCTACGTATTCTTCCCGCTGACCAACACGCAGATGCTGTTCCTCGGCTTCCCGCTGGGCTTTTTCGCCGCCGGCATCCCGGCCAGCCTGGGCGCGTTCTTCAACGAGCTTTACCCGGCCGATGTGCGCGGCGCCGGGGTGGGCTTCTGCTACAACTTCGGGCGCGTGCTGTCGGCGGTGTTCCCGTTCCTGGTCGGCCACATGAGTGAGTCGATGTCGCTGGGCAGTGCCATCGGTATCGACGCTGGCATTGCCTACGGCGTAGCGGTTATCGCCGCGTTGTGCTTGCCGGAAACCCGTGGCCGTAACCTTGAATCTGCACCTGCGCCTGAAGTGGCCGGTGCTGTCGCCAAGTAACCTGACCTTGTTTGTATGAGAACCATGCCTGACGCTCCTGCTTTACACCTGACTGCCATCGACAGCCACGCCCATGTGTTCAGCCGTGGGCTGAGCCTGGCCAGCGAGCGGCGTTATGCGCCAAGCTACGATGCACCGCTGGGCGACTACCTGGGCCAGCTGCTGGCCCATGGTTTCAGCCATGGCGTGCTGGTTCAGCCCAGCTTCCTGGGTACCGATAACCGCTACCTGCTCAGTGCCCTGCAGACCGTGCCGGGGCAACTGCGCGGGGTGGTGATGCTGGCGCGGAGCGTGGAGCGCGCAGCGCTGGATGAAATGGCCCGCATCGGGGTGCGCGGCGTGCGTCTGAACCTCATGGGGCAGGCGCTACCCGACCTGACGGGCGCCGAATGGCGACCGCTGCTGGAACGCATCGCCGAGCAGGGCTGGCACGTGGAGCTGCACCGGCAGGTGTCGGACATTCCAGCGCTGGTGCGGGCGTTGCAGCCGTATGGCCTGGACATCGTGATCGACCACTTCGGCCGGCCGGACGCCCGCCGTGGTCTGGGGCAACCCGGGTTTGCCGAGCTGTTGACCCTGGGTGGGCATGGCAAGGTGTGGGTGAAGGTGTCGGGGATCTATCGGCTGGAGGGCTCACCTGAAGAAAACCTGGCATTTGCCCGTTCAGCCTTGTGTGCGTTGGAGGCGCACTATGGTGCCGAGCGGTTGATGTGGGGCAGTGACTGGCCGCATACCCAGCATGAGTCGTCGATAAGCTTTGGCTCCGCTCTCGAACAGTTTGAAGCCTTGGGCTGCTCGGCTGATTTGCGTCGGGCCCTGTTGGTGGATACCGCCCGGGTGTTGTTCGGTTTCGAGTGAAGTAGCGCCAGTTGTGGCCCTGTCGCCATGAGGACAGCGCACTGCCAAAGCTTGCCAGGCAACGCATTTCACATGCAGATTTGTGGCCTGACGCGCTCTGTGCGCCTCCAATTGAAAAGCCCTCAGGACCAAGGACGATGAGTCACTCCTCGCAATTCACCTTGCTCGGCAAGCGGCGTTTCCTGCCGTTTTTCATTACCCAGTCGCTGGGTGCCTTCAACGACAACCTGTTCAAGCAGTCGCTGATCCTGGCGATCCTGTTCAAGCTCAGCCTGGGTGACGGTGACCGGTCGATCTGGGTCAACTTGTGCGCCCTGCTGTTCATTCTGCCGTTTTTCCTGTTCTCGGCGCTGGGCGGGCAGTTTGGCGAGAAGTTCGCCAAGGACGCATTGATCCGAGCGATCAAGCTGGCCGAGATCGTGATCATGGCGATCGGTGCGCTGGGCTTTATCACCAACCACCTGGCACTGATGCTGGTGGCCCTGTTTGGCATGGGTACCCACTCCGCGCTGTTCGGCCCGGTGAAGTACTCGATCCTGCCGCAGGCCCTGCGCGAAGAGGAACTGGTCGGTGGCAACGGGTTGGTGGAAACCGGCACCTTCCTGGCCATCCTCGCGGGTACCATCGGCGCCGGCGTGATGATGTCGGCCGACAGCTACGCCACGGTGGTGGCCGGCGGCGTGGTCGGCACTGCCGTGCTCGGCTACCTGGCCAGCCGCTGGATTCCGAGGGCGGCCGCCGCCTCGCCAAACATGCCGCTGGACTGGAACATCTTCAAGCAGTCGTGGGCGATCCTGCGCATGGGCCTGGGCCAACCGCCGGCGGTGTCGCGCTCGATCGTCGGCAATTCGTGGTTCTGGTTCGTCGGCGCCATCTACCTCACGCAGATCCCGGCTTACGCCAAGGACTGGCTGCACGGTGATGGCACCGTGGTAACGCTGGTGCTGACGCTATTCTCGGTGGGTATCGCGCTGGGGTCGCTGCTGTGCGAGCGGCTGAGCGGGCGCAAGGTGGAAATCGGCCTGGTGCCGTTCGGCTCGTTCGGCCTGACCCTGTTCGGCCTGCTGTGGTGGTGGCACTCCGGCGACGTACCATTTGCGGCGGCGCCGCATGACTGGTTGGCGTTGCTGGGCATGAGCCAGGCCTGGTGGATCCTGCTGTCGATCGTCGGCCTCGGTGTGTTCGGCGGCTTCTACATCGTGCCGCTGTATGCCCTGATCCAGGCGCGCACCGCCGAAGACCAGCGTGCCCGGGTCATCGCTGCCAACAACATTCTCAATGCCTTGTTCATGGTGGTGTCGGCGGTACTCACCATCATTCTGCTGGGGTTGGCGGGCTTTACCATCCCGCAACTGTTCCTGGTGGTGTCGCTGCTCAATATCGCGGTCAATGCCTATATTTTCAGGATTGTCCCCGAGTTCACCATGCGCTTCCTGATCTGGCTGCTCAGCCATTCGATGTACCGCGTGCAGCACCGTGACCTTGAGCGTATCCCCGATGAAGGCGCGGCTTTGCTGGTGTGCAACCACGTGTCGTTCGTCGATGCGCTGCTGCTGGGTGGGGCGATCCGCCGGCCGATCCGCTTTGTCATGTACTACAAGATCTACAACCTGCCGGTGCTCAACTTTGTCTTCCGCACGGCTGGCGCCATCCCGATTGCCGGGCGCAACGAAGACCTGGCCACTTACGAGCGGGCCTTCGCACGTATTGCCCAGTACCTGGCCGAAGGCGAACTGGTGTGCATCTTCCCGGAAGGCAAGCTGACCGGGGATGGTGAGATCGATGTGTTCAAGGGCGGGGTCAACCGCATCCTCGAAGAAACCCCGGTGCCGGTGATTCCGCTGGCCCTGCAGGGCTTGTGGGGCAGCTTCTTCAGCCGCGACCCGGCCAAGGGGTTTTTCAAGCGTTTGTGGTCGCGGGTGACCATCGTGGCCGGTGCCGCCATCCCGGTAGAGGCGGCGCAGCCAGAGGCATTGCGTGAGCAGGTCAGCCGCTTGCGCGGCGACCTGCGCTAGGGGAGGGTGTTAGCTGGCGCTGACTTTGAGGCCGACCAGGCCACAGACGATCAGCGCCACGCTGACCAGCCGCACCAGGGCCATCGACTCACCGAACAGGATGATGCCGGCGATGACCGTGCCGACTGCGCCGACGCCGGTCCAGATGGCATACGCGGTGCCCAGCGGCAGCTCTTTCATGGCCAGGCCCAGCAGGCCCAGGCTGATGACCATTGCGCCGACGGTAAGTACGGTGGGGAGCGGCTTGCTGAAGCCGTCCGTGTATTTCAGGCCAACGGCCCAGCCGACCTCGAACAGGCCGGCGAAGAACAGAATGATCCAGGACATGTGTGTGTCTCCATCGTTTCAATGATGGGGCCGTCCCCGGAATGGTCACGCGGTGCGTCGTGAGGCCGTCCTCACAGTGGGCAGTATGGTGCACACCTGAAAGGTTCAGGGCAAGCCTGTACCGGCCCTTTCAGCCAATATCAGTGCCTGGCAGGCTCCCCGCTTTCAGCCTCAACCCCAGGCTCACCCATCCGTCGGAACCAGGTCGACAGCAGCGCCCCGGAAATATTGTGCCAAACGCTGAACAGCGCACTCGGCACCGCCGCCAATGGCGAAAAATGCGCCGCTGCCAACGCTGCCCCCAACCCGGAATTCTGCATGCCCACCTCCAGCGCCAGTGACTTGCGCTGGGCCAGCGGCAGCTTGCACAGCTTACCGGTCAGATAGCCCAGCAAGTAGCCAAAGCTGTTGTGCAGCATCACCACCGCCATGATCAGCAGCCCCGACTCGGCAATCTTCGCCTGGCTGGCCGCTACTACTGCGCACACGATCATCACGATGCTCACCACTGACACCAGTGGCAGCACCTGCACTGCCGCCTGCACGCGCGCACCGAGCAACCGTTGGGCCACTACGCCGAGCACGATCGGCAACATCACCAACTGCAGGATCGACCAGAACATGTCCATGAAGGACACCGGCAGCCACGCCGAGGCCAGGAACCAGATCAGTGCCGGGGTCAGTAGTGGCGCCAGCAGGGTAGTGACCGCCGCGATGGCCACTGCCAGCGCCAGGTCGCCACGCGACAGCCACACCATCACGTTCGACGCAGTGCCACTTGGGCAGCAGCCGACCAGAATCACGCCCACGGCAATTTCCGGCGGCAGGTGGAACAGTTGGCACAGCAGCCAGGCCATGCCCGGCATGATCACGAAGTGCGCGACCACCCCCAGCATCACCCGCCAGGGCTGGCGGGCGAGGGCGGCGAAGTCGTCGAGCTTGAGGGTGAGGCCCATGCCGAACATCACCAGCCCCAGCAGCGGCACGATGGCCACCTTGAGGGCAATGAACCATTGTGGCTGCAGGAAGGCCAGCACGGCGAATACCAGCACCCACAGGGCGAAGGTATTGCCGACGAAACGGCTGAGGGCGGCGAGGGCACGCATGGGGGCAATTCCTTTTCTATTTATAGGCCAAGAATTTCTCCGGCCTCTTCGCGGGCAAGCCCGCTCCTACGACGACCCTTTGTAGGAGCGGGCTTGCCCGCGAAGAGGCCGGTACTGGCAAAAAATCACTTTCAGGCCAGCACCGGCATTTCAAATCACATCAGACCCCTTGCGGAATCTCCTCCCCACCCAGCGCCTCGAACAGCACCGGCAGGAATTCGGCAAAGGTCATCATCATCAGCTGGAAGCTGGCATCGAACTGCTGCGCAGCCTCATCGCCACCGTCCTGTTCGGCCTGCTCCTGCAGCAGCTCTTCGAATTTCAGGCGCTTGATCACCATTTTATCGTCCAGGATGAACGACAGCTTGTCCTGCCAGGCCAGGGCCAGTTGGGTAACCACCTTGCCAGTGCTCAGGTGCAACTGGATTTCCTCGCTGGTCAGGTCCTGGCGCTTGCAGCGCACGATGCCGCCGTCTTCGGCGGTGTCGCGCAGTTCGCACTCGTCCAGTACATAGAAGCCTTCGGCAGCTTGCTGCGACTTTACCCAGTCGGTCATGGTGGCCACCGGTGCAATTTTCACCGTGGCCGGGCGAACCGGTAGCGAGCCCATCACTTCACGCAGGGTCGACAGCAAGTCCTCGGCGCGCTTGGCGCTGGCCGAGTTGACCAGGATCACGCCCTGACGCGGGGCAATGGCGGCGAAGATCATCGAGCGGCGGATGAAGGCGCGCGGCAGGAAGGCCTGGATGATCTCGTCCTTGATCTGGTCGCGTTCCTTTTTATAGACCTTGCGCATCTGCTCGGTCTCGATCTCTTCGACCTTTTCCTTGACCGCATCATTGACCACGCTGCTTGGCAGGATGCGTTCTTCTTTACGTGCGGCAATCAGCAGGTACTCGCCGCTGACATGCACCAGGGGAGCGTCTTCGCCTTTGCCGAACGGCGCAACGAAACCATAGGTGGTCAGCTCCTGGCTGGCGCAAGGGCGGGCCGGCTTGCTGGCCAGGGCGGCTTCCAGCGCTTCAGCCTCGAACGGTACTTCCTGGGTCAGGCGGTAGGTCAGCAGGTTCTTGAACCACATGAGGGGCAATCTCTCCTTAATGCATAAGGCGGGCATTATTCTCTGTGTGGTGATCCGAGACCAGCCCTGTCACAGGGCCAGCAGCGGCTTATGCGCCAAAGAAGCGGCTGGCAACGCTAGGTCTTTGAAAGGCCAAAGGTTTTTTTTGAAAAAAGTTTAAAAAGTGCTTGCCAGGGTATGGGGCCATCCGTAGAATGCGCGCCACACCGAGACGAAGGGTGATTAGCTCAGCCGGGAGAGCATCTGCCTTACAAGCAGAGGGTCGGCGGTTCGATCCCGTCATCACCCACCACTCGATGTATAGCGCAGCGGTAGTTCAGTCGGTTAGAATACCGGCCTGTCACGCCGGGGGTCGCG
>JAAIGF010140236.1_pt1 | contig 19737 bp, 15 predicted proteins | sample 6487441 | NCBI WGS metagenome assembly JAAIGF01 (sample SAMN13974129, study PRJNA590717) | phyllosphere metagenome | biome: pepper field; feature: multiple bacterial spot infested pepper fields; material: pepper leaves; isolation source: leaves from pepper fields | host: Capsicum annuum ... | reverse complement strand
CTCCCCATGCGAGAGTAGGGAACTGCCAGGCATCCATCAAGTAAGAGAGCCCTGAACACGCGTTCAGGGCTTTTTTACGTCTGCAGAAAATAACTTTTATGTTCGCTCACGGGTATTGCTGAAGCATCAGCATGCTATGGGTACTTTTTTTACCTCAAAAAAGATCTTACCGTCTCGCTTTTAGTGCCGGCGCAATTTCCTTTCTTCTCTGTCGCTGTCGGTTATGCCACATTAAGCTGAAACATTTTCATAAATAGCATGAAGTCTCGACATTCCGCGTATGCCAGGCTAATCTCGGGCATCTGGATGTCTAAACGTTTATATGGTTATCAGCAAGAGGTGAGCAGGTTATGCCAATCAGGGTGCCCGACGAATTACCGGCAGTGAATTTCTTACGTGATGAAAATGTGTTTGTGATGACCTCATCGCGCGCCCGTGTTCAGGAGATCCGCCCGTTAAAAGTACTGATCCTTAACCTGATGCCAAAAAAGATCGAGACTGAAAATCAGTTTTTACGTCTGCTCTCTAACTCACCGCTGCAAATTGATGTGCAGCTATTGCGGATAGACAGCCGCGAATCGCGCAATACCCCCAGCGAACATCTGAATAACTTTTACTGCAATTTCGAAGAGATACAGCACGATAACTTCGATGGCCTGATTGTGACAGGTGCGCCGCTGGGTCTGGTTGACTTTAACGACGTCGCCTACTGGCCGCAGATCCAGCGAGTGCTGCACTGGGCAAACGAGCATGTCACCTCTACGCTGTTTGTCTGCTGGGCGGTACAGGCTGCGCTGAACATTCTGTATGGTATTCCCAAGCAGACGCGGCAAAACAAACTGTCAGGCGTCTATGAACATCAGATCCTGCATCCGCACGCTTTGCTGACGCGCGGCTTTGATGACAATTTTCTGGCGCCGCATTCGCGCTATGCAGATTTTCCCAGCCAGCTTATACGCGACTACACCGATCTCGAACTGTTTGCTGAATCTGAGGCAACCGGCGCCTATCTGATGGCGAGTAAAGACAAGCGGCTGGCCTTTGTAACCGGGCACCCGGAATATGACGCGCTGACGCTTGCGGGTGAGTTTCATCGCGATAATGACGCGGGCCTGCAGCCGGAAGTGCCGTTTAACTACTTTCCGCAGAATAACCCGGCCCTGCCGCCGCGTGCGACCTGGCGCAGCCATGGTAACCTGCTGTTTTCTAACTGGCTGAACTACTATGTTTACCAGATCACGCCGTTTGATCTGCGCCATATGAATCCGACTCTCGACTGATCTCTTTTTAGCTTCTCTCCACCGCGATCGCCCTCAGGCCATCGCGGTTTTTTTATGTCTTTTCCAAAGCAGAAACCATTGCCTTTATTTTGATACTTTAAATAACAGTATATACAGAGAGTTAATGCTTATATTTTCATAAAATGGAAATAGTTTTTGAAATAAAAATTAAAATGCATATGCTCTGATCCTGTCGGTTACAAAACATCCAGTATTCTGATCCCGGCAGTAAACCAGGATCGCTTCAGGAGAGAGCCAGCATGACAGACACGATTATTCACTCTACGCTGACCTTCACTCAGCCCTTCTCAGACGCGGAGCAGCAACTGCTGACGCCGGCGGCTATCGATTTTCTGCAGGCGCTGGTCGTGCGCTTTGCCCCGGAACGCGATCGACTGCTTAAAGCGCGGCAGCAGCGCCAGCGGGACTACGATCGCGGAGCGCTGCCTGACTTTAATGCGGAAACCACTTCCATTCGTGAAAATGAATGGCAGGTGCGCCCGCTGCCTGAGCTGCTGTGCGATCGCCGGGTCGAAATTACCGGGCCACCCGATCGCAAAATGACCATTAACGCGCTGAACGCCAACGTTAAGGTTTTTATGGCGGATTTCGAGGATTCGCTGGCTCCGTGCTGGAGCAAGCTGATTGAAGGGCAGCAGGTGCTGCGTGAAGCGGTCGCCGGTACGCTGCGTTTTACCCGCGATGATGGCCGGATCTACCAGCTGCGCTCCGATCCTGCACTGCTGATGTGCCGGGTGCGCGGATTACATCTGGCTGAAAAGCATGTGGAGTGGCGCGACAAAGCGATTCCGGCTGGCCTGTTTGATTTTGCTCTCTTTGTATTCCATAACGTGCGGGCGCTGCAGGAAAAAGGGCATGCACCGTGGTTTTATCTGCCTAAAACCGAGCACGCCAGTGAGGTAGCGTGGTGGCGTGAGATCTTCCGCTTCAGCGAAGATCGTTTTGATCTGCCGCGTGGCACGATCAAAGCCACGGTACTGATTGAAACGCTGCCCGCGGTGTTTCAGATGGATGAAATCCTGTGGGAGCTGCGCGACCACGCCGTAGCGCTTAACTGCGGCCGCTGGGATTACATCTTCAGCTACATCAAAACGCTGGGGCAGCACGGCGATCGCATTCTGCCCGATCGACAGCAGATCACCATGGATCAGCCATTTCTGGATACGTACTCCCGGCTGCTGATTAAAACCTGCCACCGGCGCGGCGTACTGGCAATGGGCGGCATGTCTGCACTCATCCCGGCGCAGGAAGAGACGCGCAATGCGTGGGTAAAAGAGAAAGTTGAGGAAGATAAAGCGCGCGAAGCGGGTAACGGCCATGACGGGACATGGGTTGCGCATCCTGGTCTGGCAGATATTGCCATGAAGGTGTTTGATCGCCAGCTGGGCGATCGCGCCAATCAGCTGCACGTGACGCGTAATACCGATTCGCCGGTAACGGCTGAGCGGCTGCTGCGTCCCTGCCGCGGTTTACGTACCGAAGCGGGCATGCGCGCAAACATCCGCGTTGCGCTGCAGTATCTGGAAGCGTGGATTAGCGGTAACGGCTGCGTGCCGATTGAGGGACTGATGGAAGATGCGGCAACGGCTGAAATCGCCCGCGCCTCTATCTGGCAGTGGATCCGTCACAAACAGATCCTGAGTGATGGCCAGCTGGTCACTGCTGCCCTGTTTGAGCAGTTTCTTGACGAAGAGCTGGCCGCACTGCGCCAGCGCTACGGCGATATACGTTTTCAGCAGGGACGTTTTGAAGATGCGGCCGCGCTGATGGCGCAAATCACCACGGATAAAGAGCTGGTTCCATTTCTGACGCTGCCAGGCTACCGCCTGCTGGCCTGACCCCCGGAGAGAGTGCTATGAATCGGACACAACAGATCACACAACTGGAAATGAGCTGGCAGGATGCGCGCTGGAACGGTATCACGCGTCCCTATCGGGCAGAAGAGGTCATCAGCCTGCGCGGCTCGGTAACGCCCGCCTGCACGCTGGCAGAACGGGGCGCCGTCAGGCTCTGGTCGCTGCTGAACGGCGGCGCGACTAAAGGTTATATCAATAGCCTTGGTGCGTTAACCGGGGGGCAGGCAGTGCAGCAGGCGAAAGCCGGTATCGAAGCGATCTATCTCTCGGGCTGGCAGGTGGCGGCGGATGCAAACCTCGCCGGTCAGATGTACCCCGATCAGTCGCTCTATCCGGTTAACTCTGTACCGGAGGTGGTGCAGCGGATTAACCAGAGCTTTCAGCGCGCCGATCAGATCCAGTGGGCCAGCGGCCTGTCGCCGGAAGATGACGCGTATGTCGACTATTTTCTGCCGATAGTGGCCGATGCGGAGGCGGGCTTTGGCGGCGTACTGAACGCTTTTGAGCTGATGAAATCGATGATTGTGGCCGGGGCTGGCGCCGTGCATTTTGAAGATCAGCTGGCGGCGGTAAAAAAATGCGGCCATATGGGCGGTAAGGTGCTGGTGCCAACGCAGGACGCGATTCAGAAACTGGTAGCTGCACGCCTTGCGGCTGATGTCATGAATGTGCCAACCGTGCTGATTGCGCGCACCGATGCGGATGCCGCTGACTTAATTACTTCTGACTGCGATCCGAACGACAGCGCGTTTATCACCGGTGAACGTACGCCGGAGGGGTTTTATCGCACCCGTGCCGGGATCGAGCAGGCGATCAGCCGCGGTCTTGCCTATGCGCCCTATGCCGATGTTTTATGGTGTGAAACCTCCACGCCCGATCTGGCGCTGGCGCAGCGCTTTGCTGACGCGATACACGCGCGCTATCCCGGCAAACTGCTGGCTTATAACTGCTCACCCTCATTTAACTGGAAGAAAAACCTCGACGATCGCACCATCGCACGCTTTCAGCAGGCGCTGAGCGACATGGGCTATCGCTTTCAGTTTATTACGCTGGCCGGGATCCACAGCATGTGGTTCAGCATGTTTGACCTGGCGCACGCGTACGCGCAGGGCGAGGGGATGCGCCACTACGTTGAAAAAGTGCAGCAGCCGGAATTTGCGGCGCGCGACAAAGGCTACACCTTTTCATCGCATCAGCAGGAAGTGGGCACCGGTTACTTTGATCGCATCACCACGGTGATTCAGGGCGGCGCATCTTCTGTGACGGCCCTGACCGGCTCAACGGAAACCGCGCAGTTCTGATCGGATCGGCAAGAGAGGCGCCGCTGCTGTGCAGCGGCTCGTGGCCACCGCGTACCGGAGATAACTGATGTCACCCGGAGAATCCCTTATTGCCCATACCATTCTGCAGGGCTTTGACGCGCAGTACGGTCGTTTTCTCGATATCACCGCCGGTGCGCAGCAGCGGTTTGAGCAGGCGGACTGGCCGGCGGCGCAGCGCGCCATGAAGGAGCGCATACATCTGTATGATCATCATGTCACCCTGGTAGTCAGTCAGTTGCGCGTGCTGAACGGGCAGGCGGAGTGGGATACCGCCTTCTGGCTGCGGGTAAAGGCGCACTATGAGACGCTGCTGCCGGGCTATCCGCGCCATGAAATTGCAGAGAGCTTTTTTAACTCCGTTTACTGCCGGCTGCAGGGGCACAGCCATCTGTTTCCGGAGCGGCTGTTTATTCACTCCTCGCAGCCGGGTTTGCAACAACCGGAAGCGCAGCGTCCACTGTCGCGTCGCTATGCTCCCCGGCCGGACTGGCAGAGTGCGCTGCGGCAGCTGCTGTCCGATCTTCCCCTGCGGCTGACGTGGCAGGATCGGGCACGCGATATCCGCTGGATTGAGCGGCATCTGAAGGAGCAGTTCAGCGCGGCGCAGCTGGCCGGTGCCGTGCTGGAGGTCGCCAGCGAACTTTTCTATCGTAACAAAACCGCGTGGATTGTCGCGCGGTTGCAGTTCCGCAGCGGTGAGATCCTGCCCTGTCTGCTGCCGATCCAGCGCGACAGCGATGGGCAGCTGTGGATCGATACCTGCCTGACGGATCGCGATGAGGCGAGCATCGTATTTGGCTTCGCCCGCGCCAGCTTCATGGTTTACGCCCCGGTGCCTGCGGCGCTGGTGGCGTGGCTGCAGCCGCTGCTGCCAGGCAAAACCCTCGCCGAGCGCTATATCGCCATTGGCTGCCAGAAACACGGTAAAACCGAGAGCTACCGCGAATATCTGCACTATCTGGCACACCATGATGACGCATTTGCGCCTGCGCCTGGCGTGCGCGGCATGGTGATGCTGGTGTTTACTCTGCCGGGCTACGATCGGGTATTCAAGGTCATTAAAGACCGTTTCGCGCCGCAAAAGGAGGTAACGGAAGCGCAGGTGCACGACTGCTACCGGCTGGTCAAAGAGCACGATCGCGTCGGACGCATGGCGGATACGCAGGAGTTTCGCTATTTTGCCCTGCCGCGCGCGCGGATCCCGGACGCGCTGATGGCGGAGTTCATGCGCGATATACCGGAAAAGATCACGCTGCGCGATGAGAACGTTATCATTCGTCATCTCTGGCTGGAGCGTCGCATGGAGCCGCTCAACCTCTGGCTGCAGCACGCCAGCGAGGCGCAGCGTCGGCATGCGCTGGAGGAGTATGGCAATGCCATCTGTCAGCTGGCGGCGGCTAACATTTTTCCCGGCGATATGCTGTTTAAAAATTTCGGTATGACGCGCCACGGGCGCGTGGTGTTTTATGACTACGATGAAATCCGCCTGATGACTGAGCTGATATTCCGTGACGTTCCGCCCGCGCGTTATGAAGAGCAGGAGCTGCAGGCAGAGCCCTGGTACAGCGTCGGGCCCGATGACATATTTCCGGAGACGTTCCGTTACGCGCTCTGCAGCGAACCCGCGACCGGCAGGCTGCTGCAGACGCTGCATCCGCAGCTGTTTGACCCCGGCTGGTGGCGATCGCTGCAGGCGCAGATCCGCAATGGCCATGTTGAAGAGGCGATGGCGTGGCGTAACGCCCGGCGCTTCAGCGTGCGCTACGCCACGGTAGCAGTTTAACGCCCGGCGTACGCCTGCGTGACCGTTCGGGCGGCGCGGATCACCAGCGCACCCAGCTCGGTAATACGATCGTCCGTCATACGGGCCAGCGGGCCTGAAATAGAGATCGCGGCAAACGCGTCGCCGTGCTCGTCATAAATAGGTGCCGCTACGCAGCGCAGCCCCAGCGCATGCTCCTCATCATCATGCGAGAAGCCCATTTTGCGGATCAGCGCCAGATTCTCTTTCAGCGTATGCGGCGACATCAGCGTTTTAGGCGTATAGCCGTGCAGGCCTTTCTGATGCAGCAGTGCAGTTACCTGATCGTCATTCAGATGGGCCAGAAAAGCTTTCCCGGCGCCGGAAGCGTGCATCGGCAGCTTGCCGCCAATCGGGGCTGACATACGCATCAGCTGCGTGCACTGCACCTGATCAACAATCACCGCCTGATAATCACTCAGGTCCAGCACCGCCAGATTCACCGTCTCGCCAGCTTCCTCCATCAGTCGCCGTAACACCGGATGCACAATGGCCAGCAGATTGCGGCTCTGCAGAAAACTGCTGCCCACCACAAAGGCGTGGGCGCCAATCGTCCAGTAGCCCAGATCGCCCACCTGATGCACAAAGCCCTGCTGCTGCATCGTGGAGAGCAGACGATGCGTGGTTGAATTTGGCAGGCCCGCCTGCTGCGCCAGCTCGGTCAGCGCCACGCTGCCGTGCGCGTCGGCAATTAGCTCCAGCAGACGCAGGCCGCGCGTCAGCGACTGAACCTGACCGCCAGCCGGCGGCGTAGCCGCAGGGGAGGTAACGCGAGGTTTTTTTCCGCGTTTAGCCGGTACCGGGGTAGCCATAGTTGCTCCATTTCAGCGTTGTACGTGGAAACCATTTTCGTTTTAACCATTATGGAGGCAAATGCAGTTGTGCTGGTCGGATCTGTGAGCAATGAGGAAAGAAAGCGTGCGGAGTCTGACTGATGCCAGGGGAAAGAGGGGTGGAGAGCATCAGCACAGATAGAGTGCGCGGGTGTTACCCCGCGCCCGATCTTAATTAAACCGCGCGTCGCGATCGGCGGTCAGATCGTAGAGCTGATATTTACGACTCAGCATCTGGCCACCATCACGCGTCAGCGGCACCCAGTTCACCTGTGCACGGCCGCGCGTTGGCGTGACGGTAAACAGATCCATCGGAACCGAAATATAGAAGCCTTTGGTAAAGTCGCCTTCGCCATACGCTTCAGATGAAACGTTGGTTTTGGTGGCGTAGAAGCCCACGGTGACGCCGCTGTCGTAGCGTTTGGAGATATCCAGCGTGGCGCCTTTATCCTTCGCCAGGTATTGCCCCACGCTCGCTTTCACCAGCACATCCTGCATAAACCACGGGCGCCAGTAGGCGGTCAGATGACCGGTTGGCGCTTTGTAGTCGCGGAACTGCATCATGTTGTCCCAGTCGCGTTGTTTGACATAGTTGGCATCAACGCCCACCGCCCAGTTGCTGTCTACCGGGCGGTAGAGCACTTCAGCACCGGCGCCGCCATACATGGTCTCCAGATAGCCGCCATAAACCTGACCATACAGGTTATTACCGAGGTAATGCATATAGTTGGCCTGCAGATCGTTTACGTAGACATTGTTTTTCACATAGTCGCGGATATGGGTACGCACGCGCGGCAGCGTGGAGTCAGAGGGCGCGCCGTTATAATTGAAGCGGTCATAGTTGTTCACGATATTGCCAAACAGGCTGCCGCCCACCAGCAGGTGATCGGTCAGCCAGTAATCCGCGTTTGCCATCGCGCCAACCTGATACATATAGAAGCTTTCCGGCCCGCCAACTGACTGGTTGAGCACCGGTGACAGGCTGTAGTTCAGGCGATCTTTACGCATAAACAGGCCCTGCTCGGTTGCGCCCGGATCGACCGGATTAACGCGCGACTGCTGCAGCGGCTGCTCATGCCCCAGCGGATAGCCGCTGAGCGTATTATGCAGGCTGGCAACCTGCGTGCGCGTCGTCACCTGCGGCATATTAAAGCGCGACTCCGTGACGGCAATTGTGTCAATGCCGGCCGGCAGGTGATTCATCATAATACGATTGGCGCGATCAACGCCTTCGCGCGTATCGCGATATTTGATCTGCTCACCGCTGACGTAAAGGGTAGCGCCTTTGGTCTGAATGCGCGGGCCATTGAATCCGGCGTCATACTTCAGTGCGCTAAGCTGGCTGGCGACCACGGCAGAATCCAGCAGATCGCCCTGCGGATGCGGGTCGTAAGCAGGCTTCGGCGTATCGATATGCGTCTGGCGCAGATCGTTGAAGTTGGTGCGAATGGTGACGCCAAACATAAAGGTGTTGCCGCGCTCATAGCTGGCATTGATATCTGCCCAGTCAGTAAGGCGATAAATCGCACCGGCGTTGACTTTGCTGCGCTGCTCCAGCCGTCCGGCAAAGTCATCCTGATAATCGTTGCCCTCATACTCCAGCTTAAGGCGCAGCGGCTGCCACGGCGTCTGATACTCCACGCCGCCAAACAGGGCAGCAGGGCCATGAAACAGCTGTGAGCCATTGACTGAACCAGCCGTGCCGCCACCGGTGCGGCTGCAATAGCTGTCGCTGTAAGAGCAAAACGGGTTTTTCACGGTGCCGCTGTTGCCGAGATAGCCCCAGCCAAGGCCCAGCGTAAAATCGAACGGCCCCCAGGCTTTAGACGCCACCAGATATTCGCTGTCAAACAGCCCGGTGCCGCCGAGGTCGCGTGAACCCACCGCCACCTCCGGCAGCCAGTAGCTCTCCTGCCAGAGGCGCAGTTTCAGATCGAACGCTTTATCTTTATAACTCTGGTTGCCGCTGAAATCTTCCACGCCGCTGTAGCGACGGGTCCGCACATCGGTATAGCGTACGGTGGTTTCCAGCCACGACAGAAGCTGAAGCGAGGCGGAGTAGTAGCGATACTGATCGTTATCCCGCGCGTTAAGGCTGAATTCACCCTCTTTCGCCATGCGGGCGGTAGGCGTCTGCAGCAGGCCGACGCCGCCAAAATCGGATTGTGAAGGACCCACCGGCTGCGGCCAGGTTTCAGCCTGCACCTGGCAGGCGGCAGAGACAGATGCAGCCAGCAGGCTGAGCAGTAGTTGTTTTTTCATTATTGCGGGATCCGGTGAGTCAGAACAGAAATCAGACGCGTATTTAAATCTGCCTGGCCCCACGGCAGGCTCCATGAGGTAAAGCCGAGCCAGATAATGCTGCCGGGTTCAACTTCAGCATGACGCTGATTCCAGTAGGCGACCGGAACCTGACGGACCTCGCCAGATGGCGCAATAACGGTGGCCACGCTGCGATCGCCGCCGGTCAGGCGTTCGTGTGCGGCGAGATAGTCGCGTACGCTGCGTCCGGGCTGCCAGCTCTCTGCGCCAGGCCGGGCGAGGGCGCCCATAATCAGTACCTGGTGCGGTTCCGGCAGGGTATAGAGGTCATAACTGCCCTGCAGCGCACGATCCGCTTCCGGATGCAGCCGCAGCCAGTCGATATCCAGCGAGGTAAACTGCCGGCCGGTAACCGGCAGCGCGTTGAGCTGCCGGATCACTGCACCGATGGTTGCGCCGAGTGCGGCATCGCTGCTGCTCTGCCAGGCGCGCAGATCGGTCAGCAGCTGGTGGCGCTGTTGCTGTACGGCAGCGGTAGCACCGCGCTCTGCTATGACGGTGCCGGGCCACCAGGTATTGAGGCCGGGATGCGTCAGCAGCTGGCTCAGACGCTGAACGTCATCAATCTGCATGCTGCTATCGCCTGTCGCAGCGTGCACGGTAATCTGGCCTGCGGCCAGCGCGTTGCCTGCCGCAGGCAGAGCCAGTGCAGCCAGCAGAGTTATTATTTTTTTCATGATTTAGCCGGCTTCAGAAGGGTGGTTACAACAGGAAACTGGTCAGCGGCAAGCATCTGCTGCGTCTGCAGCACCGTGCCGTCGCGGTTGTCGATCCAGAACGTGTTCTGCCAGGTGCGGTTCAGGCTCGCCATCGACACATTTTCCTGCCAGACGCGGCACGGTATCGCTTCTCCCGCCAGCGTCAGCACTTCATCGGTGCCGCGCTCAAACTGCGAGACCGCCGTTGCGGCGCGTACCCGATCCTGTTCACGCCACTGCACGACGCGTGTCCAGCTGGCACCGTTCTGCAGATGCAGCGCATCAGCCAGCGGATCCCCGGCGAGGTTGCTGACCGCCTGCAGGTTGTCGCGCAGTCCCAGCGTTTTCACCAGGCGGCCATGCTGCATCACCAGCATGGCTTTGTCCTGAGTCACCCACTTTTGCTGACCCGCTTCAAGGTAGCCGAGTACCACAAAGATACGTGCGCCATTGTCGATGCGGGCGTACATACTGGCGTAAGGGAGTTTCTGAATCTGTTCGGCACTGACCGTGACGTCGTCGGGACCATTGACGGCAAGCATGACGGTCTGCTCAAGACCTTTTTGCGTCTGTGTGCAGGCCTGCAGCAACAGACAAAGCAGCAGCAAAGAGAGTTGGCGCACTGTGTGTATCCCTGTCTAAAAAACAAAAGCAAAAAATAACCACACGGCGGTGTGGTCAGGAGTCAAAGCGTATTATCAGCGGGTCGTGCCCGTTGTGGTTGTTGTTGTACCGGTATTTGCGCCATCACCGCCGCCGCCGCCAGCAGCGGCAAGGCCGAGACCTACCAGCGCGCCGAGCGCGCCAATCCCCACCGCGGTCGATGCGCCAGAGGAGATCGCGCCCGCCTGTGCGCCGGCTGCTGCGCCGGTCTCTTCCGGTACGGCGTGGGCGGCAGAAGCGACCGCGAGATATAACAAGGCTGCACCGGCAGCCACGGGTTTTTTCATAACAGCGTTTCCTGCATTTAGAAAAAAAATGAATGAAGGAGCTATCCTGGTTTCAGGCGCATTTACGTCAGAGCAATAAAATATCAGCCTGTAGCAGGCTAAAAAGCGCGCCCGTATCCGGCTGCTGTGGTATTGCAGTCAGAAAAAACCGGCGTGAATAGCTTTTTTTCGTGGCCCGTTTGCTACTGCCTGAAGCGTAAATATGACGACATTATATACGGCAGGATTTTACACTTTTTTAGTAAAATTTGGCACGGAATAGGAATTATCGGATTTTCCTGATGGGTTGTAAATTTAAATCCGCGTGGATTCAGGGGGGCTGAGCGCCTGTTGCACACAATCAGATCCGGTAAAATCTGTGATTTTTGCAGAGGCTTAGCGCAACATCAGATTTTCTGTAGCCAGCCTAAGGGATATTTCATCAGCAATGAATGGCCGTATTAAAACCGGCAAATAAGCGGAATAAAAAAAGGCGGCCAGCGGCCGCCCTGATGATCCTGATGCAAATTAACGCCAGGATTTGTAGCGATTGATCAATCCATTGGTCGAGCTGTCGTGACTGGCAATATCTGCGTCATTTTCCAGCTCAGGCAAAATACGATTTGCCAGCTGTTTGCCCAGTTCCACGCCCCACTGATCGAACGTGTAAATATTCAGAATGGCACCCTGCGTGAAAATCTTATGTTCATACAGCGCAATCAGCGCACCCAGGCTGTAAGGGGTAATTTCGCGCAGCAGAATGGAGTTAGTCGGACGGTTACCTTCAAACACTTTAAACGGCACAACGTGCGCCACTGACTCCGCCGATTTACCGGCATCGGTAAACTCTTTCTCTACCGTATCGCGTGACTTACCAAATGCCAGCGCCTCGGTCTGAGCAAAAAAGTTCGACAGCAGCTTCTGGTGGTGATCGGCCAGCGCGTTATGGGTAATGGCCGGTGCAATAAAGTCGCACGGCACCAGCTTGGTTCCCTGATGCATCAGCTGCTAAAACGCATGCTGACCATTGGTGCCAGGCTCGCCCCAGATAATCGGGCCGGTCTGATAGTCGACCGGATTGCCTTCACGATCGACATACTTGCCGTTCGATTCCATGTTGCCCTGCTGGAAATAGGCAGCAAAGCGATGCATATACTGGTCGTAAGGCAGGATCGCTTCGGTTTCGGCACCAAAAAAGTTGTTGTACCAGATACCGATCAGCGCCAGCAGCACCGGCAGGTTCTGCTCCGCCGGAGCGGTGGCAAAATGCTGATCCATCGCGTGTGCGCCGCTGAGCAGCTGCGTGAAGTTGTCAAATCCGATGGAGAGAATAATAGAGAGGCCGATGGCCGACCAGAGCGAGTAGCGCCCGCCAACCCAGTCCCAGAACTCAAACATGTTGCTGGTATCAATACCAAACTCGCTGACCGCTTTGCCGTTAGTAGAGAGCGCGGCAAAATGTTTTGCCACGTGCTGCTGATCGCCCGCCGTTTTCAGGAACCAGTCGCGTGCGCTGTGCGCATTGGTCATGGTTTCCTGCGTGGTGAAGGTTTTTGAGGCCACCAGGAACAGCGTGGTTTCCGGGTTCAGATCTTTCAGCGTCTCAGCAATATGCGTGCCGTCAACGTTGGAGACAAAGTGCATATTCAGATGGTTTTTATAAGGGCGCAGCGCCTCAGTCACCATAAACGGACCGAGATCGGAGCCGCCAATGCCGATGTTGACCACATCGGTAATGGGCTTACCGGTGTATCCCTTCCATTCGCCGCTGATGATACGCTCAGAGAAGCCTTTCATCTTGTCCAGCACGGCGTTGACTTCCGGCATCACATCTTTGCCATCAACCAGAATCGGCGTATTGCTGCGGTTGCGCAGTGCCACGTGCAGCACGGCGCGCTCTTCCGTACGGTTGATCTTCTCGCCGGAGAACATCGATTTAATGGCGCCCGCCAGGTCAGTCTCTTTAGCCAGCGCCTGTAATTTTGTGAGGGTTTCCTCAGTGATACGGTTTTTTGAGAAATCCACCAGCATCTGGTCATCGAACGTAGCGGAGAATTTCGCAAAACGATCGGCATCCTGCTGAAAAAGATCGGCGATCTGCACTGATTTCATCTGTTCAAAATGCTGCTGCAGCGCTTGCCACGCTGCGGTTTGTGTCGGATTGATATTTTTCATGGCAACACTCTTGTTGATATAAGAACCGTCATTTCATCCGGGCGCGTTCCGCTGGCCCGGCATGCTTAGTTTCTCTTACGGCGCGCTGCTGATACCCCGGTGTGCGCCTGTTTATCAGGGGCATAACCGCGTCGGGTACAGTCGAACAGGCATCGCGCAAACGCATTTCAGTATGACCATAGTTGCAGGCGAAAGGAAAAATTTTGTGACCCTGGCCGCACGGTTTCAGTGAAATCCAGGCGCCAGTATGCCGCATGCGGAAAAGATAAATTCTGCGGCGCGTCAGTAAAAAGCCGCGTAAGCGGGCGCTTTTGTATCAGGGATCCCGCATCGGGCGCGGCGCGTATTTACAGCGGGGCTGCACGCGTTAAAAAATCATTTCTCCGGGTGCCACAAGGCTGGACAGCAGCACAATTTGTCGATAATTTATGCCCGCGACTTGCACCTCCGGGTGCAAGCCAGAAGAGGCGCGTCGCCCAGGCAGTGTGTTTGAGGATCCGTATCCGGCGAAAACACATCAGGGGGTGCGACGCCGAGATGGCATAACACGCGGAGTGTTGTGCTGTCGGCTGCAGGGGCTGAATCCTCTGGGTTGTCACCAGAAGCGTCCGCAGTCGGACGTTTCGCAAGGTGAAGTGCTTTTGGTGACTCATCTCCTGATCTTGTCTGTCCAATTCCGCTCTTCTCTTGTGCCAAGGCTGTTATCCCTGTCTTCTGAACCGAATTCCCGGCGGAAGATAACCTGACACGAGGTTTGTTACATGTCTCAACCGTTGATTGTGGCAAAATTTGGTGGCACCAGCGTTGCCGATTTCGATGCCATGAACCGCAGCGCAGACGTTGTGCTGTCCGATGCCCAGACCCGTCTGGTCGTTCTCTCTGCGTCTGCTGGCGTGACGAATCTGCTGGTCGCGCTGGCCGAGGGCCAGGATCAGGCAGAGCGTACCCAGATGCTGGATGAAATTCGCCGTATCCAGTACGCCATTATCGATCGCCTTGCTGCGCCGGATGTGATCCGTGAAGAAATTGACCGCGTGCTGGAAAACATCACCATGCTGTCAGATACCACGGCACTGGCCAATTCTCTGGCTCTTACCGATGAGCTGGTCAGCCACGGCGAACTGATGTCAACGCTGCTGTTTGTCGAGATCCTGCGCGAGCGCGGTGTCAATGCCGAGTGGTTTGACGTTCGCAAAGTGATGCGCACCAGCGATCGTTTTGGCCGGGCCGAGCCGCAGGTGGCTGAGCTGCAGACGCTGGCAGCGGCGCAGCTGCAGCCGCGCATTGCCGAAGCGCTGGTGGTTACCCAGGGCTTCATCGGCAGCGAGAGCAAAGGGCGCACCACCACGCTGGGCCGCGGCGGCAGCGATTATACTGCTGCGCTGCTGGGCGAGGCTCTGCAGGCTGAGCGCATCGATATCTGGACCGACGTGGCAGGTATCTATACTACCGATCCGCGCGTGGTGCCGGCTGCGCGCCGTATCGAAGAGATCACCTTCGAAGAGGCGGCAGAAATGGCAATTTTTGGCGCGAAAGTGCTCCATCCCGCCACGCTGCTGCCGGCGGTACGCAGCGATATCCCGGTGTTTGTTGGCTCCAGTAAAGATCCGGCCGCCGGCGGCACGCGCGTCTGCAATGAAACGCGTAATCCGCCGCTTTTCCGCGCGCTGGCACTGCGTCGCAAGCAGACGCTGCTGACGCTGCACAGCCTGAACATGCTGCACGCGCACGGTTTTCTGGCTGAGGTGTTTGCGATTCTGGCGCGCCATAATGTTTCTGTGGATCTGGTCACCACCTCTGAAGTCAGCGTGGCGCTGACGCTGGATAACACCGGCTCCACCAGCAGCGTGGATAGCCTGCTGACGCAGGCGCTGCTTACCGAGCTCTCTTCGCTGTGCCGCGTGGAAGTTGAAGAGAATCTGGCGCTGGTCGCTATTATCGGTAACAACCTGTCGAAAGCCTGCGGCGTGGGCAAAGAGGTCTTTGGTGCGCTGGAGCCGTTTAATCTGCGCATGATTTGCTACGGTGCCAGCAGCTACAACCTCTGTTTCCTGGTGCCGACGCCAGATGCGGAAGCAGTGGTGCGCGCGCTGCATCACAATCTGTTTGGTGCCTGATACCTCTCTTTATGATGCTGATTAGCCGGACGCTGTCCGGCTTTTTTTCCGCCTGAACCCGCCATATCTGCTGGCGTTTGCCGCAAAGCGCAGTGTTATTTCCCGCTTCAGGGCGCAATACGCAGCAGCTGATAGGCAATTGCCGCCGGCACCGTCGGCGGCGATAACGAAATGTTATGATCCCTTCCGATTGCAGCGGTCGTTCCCCGTGCGATCTTTCACCTGTGGTAAATCATCTAAAACCTCTCCGGCTCGCTTTTGTAGCGGACAAAGGTCTCTGAAAAAGGAAGTGTTTCATGCTCGCCAGTCTCACCCGCCTGTTTCCACTCTGGGCTGTACTGCTCTCAGTCGCCGCCTATTACTCGCCATCCACCTTTACCGGTATCGGTCCGTGGGTCTCTTATCTGCTGATGCTGATCATGTTTGGCATGGGCGTTACGCTAAATATTGACGATTTTAAACGCGTGCTGGTGCGTCCGGCTCCGGTGATTGCCGGCACCTTTCTGCACTATCTGGTGATGCCGCTGGCCGCATGGGCGCTGGCAAAGCTGTTTCAGATGCCGCCCGATCTGGCAGCCGGCATGATTCTGGTCGGCAGCGTCGCCAGCGGAACCGCGTCAAACGTAATGATTTATCTGGCGAAGGGCGATGTAGCGCTTTCGGTAACTATCTCTTCCGTCTCTGCGCTGGTGGGCGTCTTTGCTACTCCGCTGCTGACCCGTTTTTACGTTGATACGCATATTCAGGTCGACGTGGTGGGGATGCTGCTGAGCATCGTGAAAATTGTGGTGATCCCGATTTCACTCGGGCTGATTATTCATCACACCATGAACAGCGTGGTGCGCCGCGTTGAACCCTGGCTGCCGGCGTTTTCCATGCTCTGCATTTTGCTGATTATCAGCGCGGTGGTGGCGGGTAGCCAGAGCTTTATCGGATCGGTGGGCCTGATGGTTATTCTGGCGGTGATCCTGCATAACGCCATTGGTCTGCTCGGCGGCTACTGGGGCGGCAAGCTGTTTGGCTTTGATGAGTCGACCTGCCGCACGCTGGCGCTGGAGGTGGGGATGCAGAATTCGGGGCTGGCGGCTACGCTCGGCAAACTCTATTTCTCACCGCTTGCTGCCCTGCCGGGTGCACTCTTCTCGGTCTGGCACAACCTCTCCGGCTCACTGCTGGCAGGCTACTGGTCTGGCAAACCCATAAAGAAAAAATCCTGAATGGTTGATGCGGGCGATGCCAGTCGCCCGCAGCCATAGCATGCGGTTATAACTTCAGATACGCCCGGATCCCATCCAGAAACATCTGCGTCGCCAGCATAATCAGGATCAGTCCCATCAGCCGCTCCAGCGCGTTAACGCCTTTGTCGCCCAGCAGGCGCAGAAACAGCCCCGACAGCAGCAGAATGATAACCGTAGCTCCCCAGGCGATCAGCAGCGCGCCGACCAGATGGCTCATCTGATGCGGGTACTGGTGCGACAGCAGCATCAGCGTGGCCAGCAGTGAGGGGCCGGCGACCAGCGGGATGGCCAGCGGCACGAGAAACGGCTCCTCGCCAGCCGGCAGGCCACTGCTGCCGGTGTCGCCGGAGGGAAAAATCATGCGAATCGCGATCAGGAACAGAATAATGCCGCCGGAAATAGAGACCGTTTCGGTGCGCAGGTTCAGGAACATCAGAATGCGTTCACCGGCAAACAGAAACAGCAGCATCAGACCGAGCGCAATCAGCATTTCGCGCATCAGCACCACGCGACGGCGTCTGGGTTCCAGATGTTTCAGCACCGACATAAAAATAGGCAGGTTGCCGAGAGGATCCATGATCAGCAGCAGCAGCACGGTCGCAGATATCATTTCAGTCATGGGCGGTAAACCACTCCTTTCTGTTGGTGTTCACTATTATTAGCTCTGTTGCTGAAAAAACAGGTGTAATCGAATTAATTCACTTGCCAGAAGTGCAGCATTTTGTAGAGTTGAAGGTCGCAGGTAAACCTGAATATTACGCAGGCTCGCGCATCGTTAGCGCCGGGTCTGATACATGCACTATACAGGCCTCGGCCCGAGCTCCTGAGACGGACAGAAAATGAAGAATGTAGGTTTTATTGGTTGGCGTGGCATGGTCGGCTCTGTGCTGATGTCACGAATGAGCGAAGAACGCGATTTTGACGTGATCAATCCGGTGTTCTTCTCTACGTCGCAGCTGGGTCAGGCTGCGCCCGCGTTTGGCGGTAAGTCAACCGGCGCGCTGCAGAATGCGTTTGATATTGACGCGCTGAAAGCGCTCGACATCATTATTACCTGCCAGGGCGGCGACTATACCAGTGAAGTCTATCCAAAGCTGCGCGAGAGCGGCTGGCAGGGTTACTGGATTGATGCAGCCTCTACGCTGCGCATGAAAGACGACGCCATCATTATTCTCGATCCGGTTAACCATCAGGTTATTCGTGACGGACTGAACAACGGCATCAAAACCTTTGTCGGTGGCAACTGCACCGTCAGCCTGATGCTGATGTCACTGGGCGGGCTGTTTGCGAACGATCTGGTAGAGTGGGCCTCGGTGGCAACTTATCAGGCGGCGTCCGGCGGCGGCGCGCGTCATATGCGCGAACTGCTGACGCAGATGGGCATGCTGCACGATCATGTCGCACCGGCACTGCAGGATCCCGCTTCCGCTATTCTGGAGATTGAGCGCAGCGTGACTGACTTTACCCGCTCCGGTACGCTGCCGACGGATAACTTTGGCGTGCCGCTGGCGGGCAGCCTGATCCCCTGGATCGACAAGCAGCTCGACAATGGCCAGAGCCGCGAAGAGTGGAAAGGCCAGGCCGAAACCAACAAAATCCTCAACACCGGCAACATCATTCCGGTTGATGGCCTCTGCGTGCGCGTCGGCGCGCTGCGCTGCCACAGCCAGGCGTTTACGCTGAAGCTGAAAAAAGATCTGCCTCTGGCAGAGATTGAGCAGCTGCTCGCGGCGCATAACGAGTGGGTAAAAGTGGTGCCAAACGATCGCGAGATCACGATGCGCGAGCTGACGCCCGCCGCGGTTACTGGTCGTCTGACCACGCCGGTTGGCCGCCTGCGCAAACTTAATATGGGACCGGAGTATCTTTCCGCTTTCACCGTTGGCGATCAGCTGCTGTGGGGTGCCGCAGAACCGCTGCGTCGCATGCTGCGTCTGCTTATCGACTAAGCGCAGCGACATCAGACAGGCCGGGGTTTCCCGGCTTTTTTTTAATCAGCTGACGGGCAAAACCTAAGGCAAATTGCCGCCAGCGAGTGATCGGCTTCCCTTTTTTGTTTTTCCGATAACAATTTTTCACGTTCCTCCCTGGCTTCTGCCAACCCCAAGCTATGATTTAACTGAGAAGTACCGATTGTTAACAGGTTGTACTTTGTAAGCGAATTAGTAGTGGTACCTGGCAACGAATTTTCCCATGGAGGGTGGCCTCTCTTGCCAGCGTACGTATGACTCAATGAAAAGCAGCGCACTTACAGCGGCACAGCTGCCCCTGCGGTCGCCTGCACAAAATCATAGGAAGAAAGTCATGTCAGAGTTTCCCGATCGCGATGCGATCAATGCGCTTTTTGCCGGGGATTACGCCGACCCCTTTTCTGTCCTGGGAATGCACCAGACCGTTCAGGGCCTTGAAGTCCGCGCGCTGCTGCCGGATGCGTCTGAAGTCTGGGTGATTGAAACCAAAACCGGCCGCAAATGTGGTCAGCTGAAGTGTCTGGATTCACGCGGCTTTTTCAGCGGAGTGATTCCGCGCCGCAAGAACATGTTTCGCTATCAGCTGGCGGTGAACTGGCATGGTCAGCAGAATCTGATTGATGACGCCTACCGTTTTGGCCCGCTGCTGGCCGATATGGACGCCTGGCTGCTGGCTGAAGGTACGCACCAGCGTCCGTATGAAACCCTGGGTGCGCACGGCGCGACCATTGATGGCGTCAGCGGCATCCGCTTTGCCGTATGGGCGCCGAATGCCCGGCGCGTCTCTGTGGTGGGCGACTTCAACTTCTGGGACGGCCGCCGTCATCCGATGCGCTTCCGGCGCGAACTCGGTATCTGGGAGCTGTTTGTGCCGGGTGCGGTAAACGGACAGCTCTATAAATATGAGGTTGTCGATTTACACGGGCAGATGCGTATCAAAGCTGACCCGTTTGCGTTTGAAGCGCAGATGCGCCCGCAGACGGCATCGATGATCTGCGGCCTGCCGCCGAAGGTTGAGATGCAGCCAGCGCGCAAAGCGGCGAACGGTTTTGATCAGCCTATCTCTATTTATGAGGTGCACCTCGGCTCATGGCGACGCCACACCGATAACAACTTCTGGCTGAGCTATCGCGAGCTGGCGGACCAGCTGGTGCCGTACGCCAAATGGATGGGCT
>JAAIGF010052401.1_pt1 | contig 19750 bp, 16 predicted proteins | sample 6487441 | NCBI WGS metagenome assembly JAAIGF01 (sample SAMN13974129, study PRJNA590717) | phyllosphere metagenome | biome: pepper field; feature: multiple bacterial spot infested pepper fields; material: pepper leaves; isolation source: leaves from pepper fields | host: Capsicum annuum ... | reverse complement strand
GCTTGGCATGAACAAGAACACAGTGCAGCGGATCTTCCAGCTCAAAGGCTGGCAGGTGCGCAAGCGTGCTCTTGGCCAGCGTCCGCGCATCGAGGCGAAGATCTCTCGTGCCGAAAAGCCGGACCAGCGCTGGGCGACCGACCTGTGTTGCGTCTGGGGCGGAAAGGACGGTTGGCTCAATCCGGACGCTCAAAGAGCAATGCGTGCACCGGCATCGCTTCGAGAGCCAGACCCGCGCGCTGCGGTTATTGCTGGCTGGATCGCCTTCTACAACCAACAGCGCCCGCATCAGCCGCTGAAGATGATGACCTCAGATGCGGCTTATGCCGCTACATTAACCGCGTGACCTGAGCAGAAAGCGGTGGGTCATTACATGGCGGACCAACACCCGGCCAGTACGCCACCCAGCTGGCGGCGAATCAGGATGACCTCAGCACCGGACTCTAAGCGCGCCCACTACTCAAGCTGGGGGGACGTCGAACAGAGCGGGGAGTGACGTCAGCGCCGATGCACGTCAGCGCGGAGAATCTTCAGTTGCGCTGTGTTCTGATGCGACGAAAGCTGTTGCGAGTTGCCGGGCAGAGCCCGGCACTACCGCGCGTGACGACCAACGGTCGTCACCTACCGAGGCGTCGGCTGATGACGGTTGCTCAGAACATCAGGTTGATCATCGCGACCACGACGATGGTGTAGATCAGCGAGAGCGGGCCGCCGACGCGCCAGAGCTCGCGCGGGGTGTAGTTGGCCGGGCCGGTGATCATCGAGATGACCGGGTTGGAGGCGGTCATCAGGTTGTTCGAGGCCGACAGGGCCACGATCAAGGCGAAGGCGGTGGGGTTGCCGCCTGCAGCCAAGGCCAGGCTCACGGCGATGGGCACCATGACGATGGTCGCGCCGACATGGCTGATGACCAGCGAGAAGCCGGTGGTGAGGAAAGCCAGAGCCAGTTCCAGCACCCACAGCGGAATGCCGGTAGGCAGCTTGTCGATCGTGTGGCCGGCCACCCAGGCGGCGGCGCCGCTGGAGTCCATCGCCCAGCCCAGCGGGATCAGCCCGGCCATCATGAAAACGGTCTTCCAGTTGATCGATGCGTAGGCTTCGTCCATGCGCAGCACGCCGGTCAGCAGCATGCCCGCCACGCCGGTCATCAGGGTCAGCGCGACCGGCAGCTTGGAGGTCAGCGCGATCAGGATGGTCAGCGCGAAGATGGCCATGGCGATCTTGAACTTGTGCGGCCGCTGTTCGCCCTTGGGGTAGTCGGTGACGATGACAAAGTCGCGACCCTTGGCAGCCTGCGCCAGGTCGGTCCAGATGCTGTGGAAGACCAGCATGTCACCGGCGCGCAGCTGCACGTCACGCACGTCCTCGCGGATCACCTGCTTGTCGCGGTTGATCGCCAGCAGGCTCAGGCCGCGCTCCTTGCGCAGGCGCAGATCGCCGGCCGTCTTTCCGATGACGTTGGAGGTCGGCGGCACCACCGCTTCGGAAATACCGGCGCGGCTGGGGTTGAACAGGTCGCCCAGGTGCTTCAGGCGCGAGGACATGCGCAGGAACTGGTTCTGCGCGAAATCCAGCACCTGCTGGCGCCCGCCCATTACGCCCAGCACGCTGCCCACCCAGATGCGCATTTCCGCCGGGGGGGCCAACCGCGTGTCATTGCCGGTCTTCAGTGCCAGCAGCAGCGGTGCGTCATGCAGGCTTTCGGCCTCGCCCAGCGTCATGCCCACCAGCGGGCTTTCGGCGGTGACGTGCAGCTCGAAGACGTCGCCTTCAATGCCGTAGGTCTTGCTGAAATAGCTTTCGGTACGCGCCGGCGTAACGCCGTCGTTGGCCAGCGTCTCTTCTTCGATCAGCTTGCGGTCGCCGTAGTAGCGGAAGTACAGCATGCTGGCCACCAGCAGGGCCAGGCCGATCGGCAGCGGGGCGAACATGCCCAGCGGCTCGATGGTGGCAAGGCCCGAGGGCAGGTTGTTGTTGGCCGAGGCGAGCAGATCGTTGAGCAGGATCAGCGGCGAGTTGCCGACCATGGTCAGCGCGCCGCCCATCACGATGGCCGAGCAGATCGGCAGCAGCAGACGCTGCAGGCTCAGGCCGGTGCGCGCGACCAGCCGCGAAGCAACCGGCAGGTACAGCGCCATTACCGAAGGGTTCTGCATGAACGATGAGTTCAAGCCGGCAATGGCCGTGGTCATCAGCATCAGCCGTTGCTCGACGCCATGGCCGCGGCGCAGCAGCCAGCCGGCCAGGCGGTTGAGCGCACCGGTACGGTCCAGCCCGGCACCGAGAATGGTGGTGGCGATGATGCTCATCACCGCGTTACCGGAAAAGCCGGCGAAGATCTCTTCGGGGGCGATCAGGCCGGTGACGCCCAGCACCACCAGCACCACCAGCGCGACCACGTCGGCGCGGATGCGGTCGAACAGGAACATCGCCATCGTGAAGCCGACCAGCCCAAGAACGAGCTTCATGTCGGTGGTCAGCGTCAGCGCGGTTTCCATCTTCGGCGCGGTCCCTTGTGGTCCGGTGCGGCTCTCAGGCGAGAGGGGTCAACTCAGGTGCGGTCGTACAGCAGGTCCCACACGCCGTGGCCCAGTTTCTGGCCGCGGGTCTCGAAGTGGGTCTGCGGGCGCCAGTCCGGGCGGGGCACCTGGCCGCGCGGGCCGGCGCGGTTGGTCAGCCCTGCGGTGGCGTCGAGCACCTCCCACATCTGCTCGGCATAGTCTTCCCAGTCGGTGGCGCAGTGCAGGCGGCCACCGGGGCGCAGCTTGCGCACCAGCAGGGCGGCAAACGCCGGCTGCACCAGGCGACGCTTGTTGTGCCGCTTCTTGTGCCACGGGTCGGGGAAGTAGATACGCGCTTCGTCCAGCGCGCCATCGGCGATCTCGTTCTCCAGCACTTCCACGGCGTCGTGGTGGTACAGGCGCACGTGATCGGCGTTGTCCTCGGCCAGTGCATTGAGCAGGCGGCCCACGCCGGGAGCGTGCACCTCGATGCCGATGTAGTCGCGCGACCGGTCGTGCTGTGCGGCAAAGCGCAGCGCGGCGCCGTTGCCGAAGCCGATCTCCAGCACTTTGGGTGCCGGGCGGCCAAAGGTGGCGTCCAGGTCGCGCAGCTGCCCGGTGTAATCCAGGCCAAAGCGCGGCCAGCGCTCATCGAAGGCGCGCTGCTGGGCGGGGGTGAAGCGGCCCTGGCGCAGCACAAAGCTGCGGACCTCACGGCGGCCTTCATTGACAGTGAACGGCTTGGGCGGTGCCTTGGAGCCGGTGCTCGAGAACGGGTCAGTCATCAGCCGATCATCCCATCAACCGGAGAAGAAGCGCTGGCATAGCGCTTGCGGGGAATGCGGCCAGCCAGGAACGCTTCACGTCCGGCTTCCACGGCTTTGCGCATGGCGCTGGCCATCAGCACCGGGTGGCGGGCCCCGGCGATGGCGGTGTTCATCAGTACACCGTCGCAGCCCAGCTCCATGGCAATGGCCGCATCGGAGGCAGTGCCCACGCCGGCATCGACGATGATCGGCACCTTGGCCTCTTCGATGATCTGCAGCAGGTTGTACTTGTTCTGTACGCCCAGCCCCGAGCCGATCGGCGCGGCCAGCGGCATCACCGCCGCGCAGCCGATCTCCTCCAGCCGCTTGGCCAGAATCGGGTCGTCGGAGGTGTAGACCATCACCTCAAAGCCATCCTTGACCAGCTGCTCGGCGGCCTTGAGCGTCTGCACCACGTCCGGATAGAGCGTTTTCTGGTCGCCCAGCACTTCCAGCTTGGTCAGGCTGTGCCCGTCGAGCAGTTCACGCGCCAGCCGGCAGGTGCGCACCGCGTCTTCAGCGGTGTAGCAGCCGGCCGTGTTGGGCAGGATGGTGTAGCGCTCCGGCGGCAGCACGTCGAGCAGGCCGGGTTCGCCGGCGGTCTGGCCAGCGCCCTGGTTGAAGAAGGGCGTGCGGCGGATGGCTACGGTGACAATCTCGGCGCCGGCTGCTTCGGTGGCCAGGCGGGTTTCGTCCAGATCCTTGAACTTGCCGGTGCCGGTGAGCAGGCGTGATCGATAGGTCTTGCCGGCAATCACCAGCGTGTCGGGGGAAGCGTGTGCAGTCATGGCGCGATTATCGCCTATCCGGGCCTGCGCTGCCCGGCCAATCCGCGCCGGCGCGGCGGCCCGTTAGGGTGCACGCGCTCATCGTCCTGCGCTGTGCCGCTCAACCGCCGCCCAGGGCATGCACGATCTCCACCACATCACCGTCTGCCAGCAGGTGGCTGGCATGCAGGCTGCGGGTGATGATCTCTCCGTTTACCTCAACCGCAACGCGGCGTTCAAGCAGGTGTTCGGCCTGCAGCAGGTCGAGCAGGGTGGCCGCGGCGGGCAGAGTACGGGGCTGGCCGTTGAGCTGGATGTTCATGGCCGCATTGTCGCCGATGACGCGGGGACGTGTTGCGGTGACAATGGCGCCGCTCGTCATGCGGCGGCGCAGCGTGAGCGCAGGCGCCGCTGGTGAAACCATTGCACCATGCGCCGGGGTATGTCCCGGCGGTTCATCCCCAAGGAGTTGCACATGCTGTTCAGTAAACGTCCTGCCCGCACGCTGATCGCCGCCGCGATCGCCCTGATTGCGGCGCCGGCCATGGCCGCCGAGTCGCCGTTCTCGCGTACCGTGTTCTTCGGCGACAGCCTCACCGACAGCGGGTACTTCCGTCCGCTGCTGCCGGCCGCATCGCGTCCGGTCACGGGCAAGTTCACCACCAACCCGAGCATGGTGTGGGCCGAGCATGTGGCCGACTATTACGGCCTGAACGCCGCGCCGAACGGCAATGGCCAGATCGGTGACAACCATGCCGCCGGCGGCGCCACCGTGGCCACCGACGTGGTGGGCGCACTTGGCCCGACGCCGTCGCTGAAGACCCAGGCCACCCGCTACCTGGCCGCCAACGGCGGCAAGGCCGATGGTCGCGCCCTGTACACCGTGTGGGGCGGTGCCAACGATCTGCTGGCCATCGGCACGCCGGCCCAGGCTCCGGCCGTGATCGGTGCGGCGGTGACCAACCAGATCGGCATCGTCAGCACGCTCAAGAGTGCCGGTGCCAACTACGTGATGGTGCCCAACCTGCCCGACATCGGCCTGACCCCGCTGGCGCGCTCGCAGGGTGCGGTTGGCATGGCGACCTACACCGGCGTTGCCAAGGCTTACAACGATGCGCTGTATGGCGGCCTGAAGCAGGCCAACATCGAGTTCATTCCGCTCGATACCTTCGGTCTGCTGCAGGAAATCGTCGCCAACCCGGGCGCCTATGGCTTCACCAATGCCACCGCGCCGGCCTGCACCGTGGCCAGCTCGATCGCCTGCAACCCGACCAGCCTGGTCAGCCCGAACGCCAACTACACCTACGTGTTCGCCGACGGCATCCATCCCTCCGGCGCCACCCACGCGATGCTGGGCCAGTACGCCGTGTCGGTGCTGGAAGCCCCGCGCAACCAGCAGATTCTCACCCACTCGGCACAGACCGTGGGCCGTGCCCGCGCTGATCAGGTGAGCATGCACCTGGGCGGCCGCCCGGCCGACGGCATGTCCTGGTGGGGTGGCGTGCGTGGTGACATCCAGCGCTACGACCACGCCGACCTGTACGACGGCCTGGCCCCGGCCGGGCTGTTCGGCATGGACTGGTCGCGCGACGGCATGGTGTTGGGTGGCTTCGCCGGCTACGGCCGCATGGACGCCGACTTTGGCAACAACAAGGGTGACTTCACCCAGTCCGACACCTCGCTGGGCCTGTTTGCCGGTTGGTACGGCGAGCGCGCCTGGGTCAACGGCCAGGTCAGCTACAGCTGGCTGTCCTACGACATCACCCGCAAGGTCCAGCTCGGCCCGGCCACCCACGTGCACCAGGGTTCGCCGGACGGCAGCAACCTGACCGCCGCGCTCAACGCCGGTTACGAATTCGGCACCGAAGGCAGCTTCCGCCACGGCCCGGTGGCCGCGGTGATCTGGCAGAAGGTCAAGATGGACGGCTACGTCGAGAGCAACCCGAGCGCCACCGCACTGGGTTACCACGCGCAGGACGTGGACTCCACCGTGGGTCGCGTGGGCTGGCAGGCGCGTCTGGACGGCGGCACCCTCAAGCCGTACGTGCAGGTGACCTACGACCACGAGTTCGAGGATCGTCAGGACGCCAGCGCCTGGCTGCAGAGCGTGCCGGTTGCCGGCACCTACCATGTGCCGGGCCTGCGCTTTGACAAGAACTACGCTACCGCCACCCTGGGTGCGCGCATGGAGATGTTCGGCCTGCAGAGCAATCTCGGCCTGACCACCACCACCGCGCAGAAGCGCGCCAAGGACATGACGCTGTTCGCCAGCTTCAGCGGCAGCTTCTAAGCCAGCAGGCGTATCCGGCGAGCCGACCGCACCGGTCGGCTCGCCACACCGGTCATGCATCAGTCGTCGCACGCCGACGGCGCACGCCACCATTGCGTCCGCCCCCCGTTGCCGCATAGACTCTGCACCTGCAACGCGGGCGTAGCTCAATGGTAGAGCTGTAGCTTCCCAAGCTACTGACGTGGGTTCGATTCCCATCGCCCGCTCCAGATCCCAGCAGGGGTCCCCGGAGCCACCGCCGCTCCGCGAGCGTGCGCAGCAAGCCCAGTGCGAAATCTCAGCGAAGACCCACCTCCCACGTCGGGTAGGTGACGACCGTTGGTCGTCACGCTCCTGCCTTGGGTTCTGCGGCGGCCTGAAAGCGTGACGACCAACGGTCGTCACCTACCGAGGCGGGGTGCTGGGCTTCGGGTAGGTGACGACCGTTGGTCGTCACGCTCCTGCTCTGGGTTCCGCAGCGGCCTGAAAGGGTGACGACCAACGGTCGTCACCTACCGGAGCGGCGCCGTGTGAGGTCACCTCAGCCGAGTGACCACTTGCCCTTCTCGGCCGGTTTTTCCTTGTAGATGCCGCCGCTGAAATCCACGTGCAGTTCCATCCACGGACCCGCATCGCGGCACGCCAGCACTTCGATGTGCTTGGGGTGATGCTTCAGTACGCCATCGGTCTGCCATCCGGCTTTTTTCACCGCGCTCAGCACCCGCGTGGTCTCGGCTTCGCGGCCTTCGCCATTGTGATGCCGCGGGCCGTGTGCGTGGTGCGGCTTGGCGTGCGCCACCGCCACCGGTTGGCCGCCCTTCTGCGCGATGCGCAGTACCTTGATTTCCGAGGGGCGGCGCTCGCCCTCCAGCTCGACCTCAAGGCCGGGTGAGAGGGCAAATGCTTCGGCGCCTTTAGGTCCCAGGTCGGCCAGATATGGCTGTCCTTCGGCCTGAAGCGTGAAGCGGTGCGCGAAGACGTGCTCGATGACGCCAGTCAACGCGATCTTTTCATGGTGCGGCATGTATTTCTCCTGAGAGCGCCCATGCGTGGGCGCAGTACTCAGGTGGGCCTGCGCTCGCCCATCGGCAATGGGCGCGGCCATCGCGCTTCAGCCGGGGTTCGGCCCGGTAAAACCGCCAGCGCCTCAGCCGACGCCAGTCGGTCCTTCCAGTACCAGCCGCACCTTGCGCAGCAGCTGCTGGCGGGTAAAGGGTTTGTTGACCACTTCATATTCGGACCCGCCTGCGTCGGTGCGCTCCAGGCTGGCCTCGGCATACCCGGTGGTGAGCAGCACCTTGATCTTCGGCAGCCGTCGCTTGACCTCGCGCGCCAGCACCACGCCGTTCATGCCACCGGGCATGATGAGATCGGTAAACAGCAGGTCGAAGGCGGCATCCTGTTCGAGCAGTTTCAAGGCCGCTGCCCCATCGCTGGCCACCACGGTCTGATAACCACCCGCTTCCAGCAGCATCTGCGCCAGCTCGGCAACGTCGTCGCGGTCTTCCACAATCAGGATGCGCTCGCTGCCGCCACGGTCCATCGCCCGGTTGGTAGGCGCCGGGTCCTTGGTCAGAGCGTCGCCGGTGGCCGGGAAGTAGAGGTTGACCGTCGTGCCCTTGTCCGGCTCCGAGGCGATGCGCACCGTGCCGCCGGACTGCTTCACGAACCCGTAGACCATCGACAACCCCAGTCCGGTGCCCTGGCCTTCTTCCTTGGTGGTGAAGAAGGGGTCCATCACCCGGCGCACGATGTCCGGCGGCATCCCGGCGCCATTGTCCTGGACCGAGATGCAGACAAACCGGCCCGCGGGCAGCTGGTCGACCTTGGCGGCATCGTCCTTGGTAACGCTGACGTTGCGCGTGCACAGGGTCACCTGCTTGTCCGGTCGCGATTCCAGCGCGTCGCGTGCGTTGATCACCAGGTTGAGGATGGCGACCTCGGCCTGGGTCGGATCGATCCTGCAGTTCCACAGCGCCGGAGCCAGATCCATCTTCAGCTCAATCTCGCCGCCCACGCGCTGCGTGGCCAGTTCCACGGTCGAGGACACCAGCGTATTAAGGTTGACGGTGCGCCCTTCAAGCTTCTGGCGCCGCGAAAACGCAAGCAACTGCTGGGTCAAGGTAGCCGCCTTGGTGGCAGCCGACTGCGCTTGGGTGGCAGCACGCCGCACCATGCTGTTCGGGAGCAGTTCGTCATCGGGCGTGCCGGTGATCATCTCCAGATAGCCGGACATCACCTGCAGCAGGTTGTTGAAGTCGTGGGCAATGCCGCCGGTCAACTGCCCCAGCGCTTCCATCTTCTGCGCCTGGCGCAGCGAATCCTCGGCATCGCGCCGACGCGAGACGTCCAGCTGCGAGCCGAAGAAATACACCAGCCGGCCTTCATCATCGAATACCGGTGAGACGAACAGCGCATTCCAGAAGGTCGAGCCGTCCTTGCGGTAGTTCAGCACCTCGGTAGCCGCTTCACGATTTTCCGCAATGGCCTCGCGGATCTCGGCAATCGCGCTCTGGTCGGTTTCCGGCCCTTGCAGGAAACGGCAGTTCTTGCCGATCAGCTCATCGCGGTCGTAGCCAGTCATTTCCACGAAGGCGCGGTTGGCGAAGATGATCGGGTTATCGGGCTGGTGCGGGTCGGTAATGATCATCGGCATGCGCGTGGTTTCCACGGCGCTGAAGAAAATGTCCGAGCGCTTGTCGCCCTCTACATATTGCTGCTCGCTTCGTACTGCCGGCGAGGGAAAGCCCTTGAATTGATCGTTCGACACGCGGTTTCGTCCCTGGCTGCAGTCTTGAGGCGTGAGGAGGGCAGGGGCTGCAGGCAGCGCGCCCGCAGCCTGTTCAGCCACTGCGATGTTTCGAGATTACCTGATGGGCCGGGGAAGGCCTTTCACCTTCCCCAGCGCCTCATTCAGGCAATGCCCGCGCCGCCTGTGACACCGAAGACTTCGCCGGTGAGGTAGCTGCCTTCCTGGCCGGCCAGCAGCACGTACACCGGGGCGATTTCCACCGGCTGGCCCGGGCGCTTCATCGGCACCTGGCTGCCGAACTTGGTCACCGCGTCGGTCGGCTGGCCACCGGAGGACTGCAGTGCGGTCCAGAACGGGCCCGGTGCCACCACGTTGGCGCGGATTCCCTTTTCGATCAGCTGGGCCGACAGCGCCTTGGTGTAGGCCACGATGCCGGCCTTGGTGGTGGCGTAGTCCAGCAGAATGGCAGAGGGATCATATGCCTGCACCGATGCGGTGGTGATGACCGACGAGCCGGCCGGCATGTGCGGAACGGCTGCCTGGCAGATCCAGTGCATGGCATACAGGTTGGTCTTCATCGTCTTGTCGAAGTCCTCGGCGCTGACCTCGGCAATGCTGTCGCGGTACTGCTGGCGCGCGGCATTGACCACCAGGATGTCCAGGCCACCGAAGGCCTCCACGGTGCGTTCAACCATCGTCCTGCACCAGTCGGCATCGGTGATGTCACCGGGCAGTGCCAGCGCCTTGCGGCCTTCGGCTTCGATCAGCGCGAATACTTCTTCGGCATCGGAGGCCTCCGACGGCAGGTAGGACAGGGCGACGTCAGCACCTTCGCGTGCGAAGGCGATGGCGGCGGCACGGCCGATGCCGCTGTCGGCGCCGGTGATCAGGGCGCGGCGGCCGGTCAGGCGGCCGTTGCCTTTATAGGAGGTCTCGCCGTGGTCAGGCACCGGATCCATCTGCGACGCCTTGCCGGGCACCGGCTGCGGCTGGGCCGGGAACGGCGGCTGCGGGTACTGGCTGCGCGGGTCCTGCATTTTCAGTCGGTCGTTCATGTGCGTCCTCTCTTGGGTCGGGGAAGAAGGCTGCTCAGGGGCAGTCCAGGGTTTCTGCAATGGTGGCCATCGCCATCACCTGGGCCAGGTGACTCAGGCCTTGCGGGGTATTGCCGAGATAATCACCGGTGGCCGGGTCGACCATTTCGCTCAGCACGCCCTGGCAACGGCCCAGGGCAGCGTTGAGGGCATCCACGCGCTGGCGTGCGTCGTCGCGGTGGCCCAGCCGTGCGTAGGCCTCCGCCATCCAGTAGGAGCAGGCGATGAAGCAGCCTTCCTCCTGTGCCATGCCCGAGTAGCGGTAATGGAAGCCGTCGCGCCCAAGCTCGCGGTCAATGGCGTGCAGGGTCTGCAGCAGACGCCCGCGGCCGTCGAAGCGGAAGCGCACGGCCAGGGCCAGCGCGGCATCAAGCTTGCCGCTGCCGGGATACATCTCGAAGGCCTGCAACGACTCGGACCAGCAGTGGGTATCGATCCAGGTGCTGATGCGGTCGCGCTCGCGCTGCCAGCGGTCGCGGCAGGTGGTGGGCAGCTGGCCCTGGTCGGCCAGCTCCACCGCACGCGCCAGCGCTTGCCAGCAGCTGATCTTGGACATCGTGTAGTGCTGCAGCTCGGGCAGTTCCCAGATGCCCGAGTCCGCCGCGCGCCAGTGATCGGCGCACAGGTCGGCCAGTCGTGCCAACAGTTCTGCGCTGGCACCGTCGAGCACGTTGCCGGAGGCAACAAAGCAGTAGGCCGTCTCGAAGATGTCGCCGTAGATGCCGTGCTGGTGCTGGTCACCGGCCAGGTTGCCGCGCACTACCGGTTGTGTGCTGCGATAGCCCGGCACGGCCAGCTCGGTGACCGGCGGCACACGCTCGCCATCCAGCGTGAACACCACCTGGGCACCGTGCCGGCGCAGCTGCTTCAGCAGCCAGGTGAACGCCGCTTTGGATTCGGCCTCCAGCCCGGCAGCCAGGAACGCCTGGATCGTATAGCCGGCGTCGCGCACCCACGCGTAGCGGTAATCGTAGTTCTTCCTGCCGCCGATGCGCTCGGGAAGCGAGGTGGTGGCCGCTGCGGCAATCGCGCCCGAGGGCGAGTACAGCAGCAGCTTCAGCGCCAGCGTGCTGCGCACGAACGTGGCGCGGTCCCAGCCGTCGTAGGCGACGTTGCGCGCCCAGTCTTTCCATTCGCGGTCGGTGAGGTCGATGCGCCCGTCTACCTCTTCCACCGAAGGTGCAACCAGCGGCTCGTCTTCACCCACCACCAGGGCGATGGTCACGCGCTGCCCAGGCGCGACCGAGCATTCGCCGGTGGCGCCCTCATCGCTCCACTGCAATGGCAGGGTGGGGTGATGCACTGCAAGCCCGAGCAGGCGTTCGACGTGGAATACCGTGTGCTGGCCCACCTTCGAGCAGTAGGGGCTGGCCGACTGGCCGCGGGTGCTGGGACGCATGCGTACGGCAAAGCGCACCGTGCCATCCAGGCCGTCGATACGTCGGGCCAGCTCGCACCAGGGCAGGCGGCCTGCGTTGCCGCTGTTGAGCGACTCGGTCAACGAGGCCCGGCCAGAAGCCGTGGTGAAGGTGGTGACCAGCACATTGCTTTCGGTGAGGTAGTGGCGCTGCGCGGTGAAGGGCTCCACCGGTGCAATGCTGAAGTAGCCGCCCTCGTCGGCATCCAGCAGGCGGTCAAACAGCGGCCTGCTGTCCATGTTCGGCGCGCACCACCAGTCAATCGACCCATCGCAGCCGCTCAGTGCCACCGAGCGTCCTTCGCCCAGGGCCGAGTACTGCTCTATGGGCAGCGCACCGTCTGCGCGCCGTCCACCTTCCTGCAACGCGGCCAGGTGCTCGTGGTCGTGGCGCTCGGCATTTTCCTGCGGCGGGCTCATCGGCTCACCCGGCGGCCAGCCGGCAGGGCCGTGCCGGCGAGGATCGGAACACACATGGGAACAGTCCAGACGGGGGGTGAGGTCGAAGCTAGAAGGAGGCGTGCGCAGACCGGGTGAGGCAGTTTTCACGGCGACGTGATCGTTGCGCTGCGTTGACATCGGCCTGCACGCGGCGTGGACAGAATGACGACCATGCTCGCGGCCCACCTGTTCGAGGTCGCCATGTCCCGTCCCGTTGTTTTTTTTCTCCACAGCCTTGGCGCCAGCCGGCGCGAGTGGGACCAGGTGCAGGGCGCGCTGGGTGATCGCGTCGAGTGCGTTGCGCTGGACATACCGGGCTTTGGCGGCACCCCGGCGGGCACGGCGTTGTCCATCGACGTGCTGGTGGACTGGTTCGAGGCGGAGGTTGCCGAGCGTGCGCCTGCCTGCTGGTTCGTCGTCGGGCACAGCATGGGCGGCAAGATCGCGACGCTGACCGCGGCACGCAGCCGCGAGGGTGCTCAGGGGCTGGCCGGGCTGGCCGGCGTGGTGCTCGTTGCCGCATCACCGCCTTGCCCGGAACCGATGGACGAGGACCGGCGCACGGAGATGTTGTCCTGGTTCGGCCCGGAAGGTCCGACCCGCCAGAATGCAGAGACGTTCATCGACGCCAATACCCATCAGCCGCTCACCGGCCCCGTGCGCGAAGCGGCGATCGCCGACGTGCTGCGTACCGAACCGGCGGCGTGGTGCGCATGGCTGCAGGAGGGCAGCCGGCAGCATCGGCAGGAGCAGGCCGGGAAGCTGATGGTGCCGGCATTGATTCTCGCCGGTGCCGAAGACGGCGATCTGGGTGAGGATGCCCAGCGTGCGCTCAATGCGCCGCACTACGTGCATGCCGACGTCCACACGGTGCCAGGCGCTGCGCACCTGATTCCACTGGAGCAGCCGCAGTGGCTGGCCCAGCGGATTGCTCAATGGGTTGAGCCGCTGCGGACGCGCGCGCTGCCACCGGCGTTCGTCGACCTGCTCAATGCCGAGCGCGTTGCGCCGAGGATGCGTGCGCGCCTGCTGGCGCGACACGCCACCCCGCCGATGCCCGCCGCGCTGGCCGCGCATCACGCCACGCTGGTTGCACTGGCAGCGTGCGTGGTGCCGGGTGCCGATGCACACGATCTGGCACTGCGCGTTGCCAATGCGCTGGCAGACGGTGAAGGCGACGGCTGGCGGTTTGCGGACCTGCCGGCCGACGGCGATGCGTGGACGCTGGCTCTACGCCAGCTGGAAGCCGAAGGCGTGGGTTTTGCTGCGATGGACGCCACACAGCAGCAGGCGATGCTCAGTGCAATCGTCGAGCAGCGCGCTGCACCTGAGCGCTGCAATGGGCTCGATGCGCAGCAATGGGCGCGTTGGTTCGAGGATGCACGCGCCCTGTTCGCGCGCACCTGGATGAGCCTGCCTTCAACCTGGGCCACGATCGGCTACGACGGGTTCGCGGTTGGCGGCCACGGTGCGCACAGCCCGGGTTATCAGCATACGGAGGCAGGCAGCGTCGATGCCTGGCAGCTGCCATGCTGATGCAGACCCAAGGCGCCAGCGGCGCACCGGAGCAGGTGGACGCGGTGGTCATCGGCAGCGGGGCCGGCGGTGCGCCGTTGGCGGCGCGGCTCGCGCAGGCGGGCGTATCGGTGCTGGTGCTGGAGGCCGGGGATACCTTCGCGCCCGACGATCATCTTGCCGACGAACTGGCCACCGACATCTACTGGATGGAGGAGCGCCTGAGCGGCGGTGAAACGCCCACGGCGTTTGGCGCCAACAACTCCGGCCAGGGTGTGGGGGGCTCCACGCTGCACTGGGGCGCGTTCTGCCCGCGTCCGGATGCGCGCGATCTTCGCCTGCGTTCACTCTCCGGGCAGGGTGCTGACTGGCCGATCGCCGAAGCGGAATTGCGCGCCTACCTGCAGCGCGTGGAAACCTTCATCGGTGTCTCCGGCCCGGCCCATTATCCTTGGGATGTGAGTCGCCGCTACGCGTATCCCCCGGTGCAACGCAATGCATCCGCGCAGGCGATGCAGCGCGGGTGCGATGCGCTGGGGCTGCGCGCCACCGACGCGCCGGCCGCACTGGTCAGCCAGGCAAGGCAGCAACCGCATTGGGGCCTGCGCCAGGCCTGCAATCATTGTGGCGCCTGCCATCAAGGCTGCAGCAACGGCGCCAAGAACAGCATGGATACCTCGTGGCTGCCCTGGGCGGTGGCACACGGTGCGGTCATCCGCGCACGCAGCCGGGTGGTGGACCTGGAGCGCGATGCGCGCGGTCGCATCACCGGCGTGGTCTACCAGCGCGACCAGCGGCTGCACCGTGTCACCTGCGCGGCTGCGTTTCTGTGCGCGGGCGGGGTGGAAACCCCACGGCTGCTGCTCAATCTGGAGCTGGCCAACAGCAGCGGCCAGGTCGGGCGCAACTTCATGGCGCATGTGGCGACCCAGGTGTGGGGCCGGTTTGATGCAGACATGTGCATGAACCGCGGCTACCCGTCTTCGCTGATCAGCGAGGATTTCCTGCGCCCCGCCGATGCTGATTTCGTCGGCGGATACCTGGTCCAGAGCCTGGGCGTGCAGCCGGTGACGCTGGCCAATACCCTGGCGCGCGGCGCTGGCCTGTGGGGCCAGCCACTGGTAGATACGCTGGCCGACTACCGGCATCTGGCCGGCATTGGCATCAACGGCGAGTGCCTGCCGCAGGACCGTAACCGGCTCACGCTCAGTGACGAGCGCGATGCCTTTGGCATGCGCCGCGCGCGTGTAGATTTCAGTTACGGCCCCAACGAGAAGGCGCTGGATGCGCATGCCCAGCGACAGCTGACGCGTATCTGGGAAGCCGCTGGCGCCACGGGTATCTTTGCCGCCGCGCGCTCGGCTCACACGCTGGGCACCTGCCGCATGGGCACCTCCGCCGACAGCGCGGTGGTCGACGCCGACGGCCGCAGCTTCGACATCCCCAATCTTTTCATCTGCGACAACTCGGTCTTTCCCAGTGCGCTGGCGGCCAACCCGGCGCTCACCCAGATGGCACTGGGCCTGCGCACCGCCGAGCGCTTCCTGCAGACGCAGCCTGCGCATGGCCTCTCACCTACCCCCCGCAAGGACATCACATGGATCTCGGAATAGAAGGGCGCATTGCGCTGGTTAGCGGTGCTGACTCGGGCATGGGCAAGCAGACTGCGCGTGAACTGCTGCAGGCAGGCGCGCACGTGGCCATCACCGATGTAGCGGATGGCACACTCGATGAGGCACTGGCCGAGCTGTCACCGCTGGGCAAGGTCATCGCCGTTGCCGGCGATGTGACCCGCGAAGAGGACGTCCAGCGCATCTGGGCCACCGTACGCGATGCGCTGGGCGAGCCGGACATCTACGTCAACGCCGCTGGGGTCACCGGCGCTACGGGCGACTTTCTCGATGTGGATGATGCCGGCTGGCTGCGCACGCTGGACATCAATCTGATGGGCGCGGTGCGCATGTGCCGCCAGGCCATCCCGGCAATGCGCGCGCGCGGCTGGGGCCGCATCGTGCTGTTCGCCTCGGAGGATGCGGTGCAGCCGTACACCGACGAACTGCCGTACTGTGCCTCCAAGGCGGGTGTGCTCAGCCTGGCCAAGGGCCTGTCCAAGCAGTACGGCAAGGACAACATCATGATCAACACGGTGTCGCCGGCCTTCATCCAGACGCCGATGACCGACGCGATGATGCACAAGCGGGCCAAGGAGAAGGGCATCTCCTTCGAAGAGGCCATCCGCACGTTCCTGGATGAGGAACGTCCCGGCATGGTGCTCAAGCGCCGCGGCTGCCCCGAGGAGGTCGCCGCTGCGGTGCTGCTGCTGTGCTCGGAGCGGGCAAGCTTCATCAATGGCGCCAACATCCGGGTGGATTCGGGCTCGGTGATGACCCTGGCGGGCTGACAGCAGGCGGCGATGAACCGGCGCTGCGCAGGCGGCGGCGCCGACCTTCAATCGTCATCCTGTGCAGCAGTGCGCGCGCTATGCTCTGCGTACCATGAAGCTCGCCATCCTCTCCCGCAACACCAGGCTGTATTCCACCCGCCGGCTGGTGGAGGCCGCGCGCGCGCGCGGCCACACCGTGCGCGTGCTCGACCCGCTGCGCTGCTACATGCGCATCGCCACCGACGGGTTCTCGATGCACTACAAAGGCAAGCCGCTGGCCGGGGTCGATGCGGTGATCCCGCGCATCGGCGCCTCGATCACCCGCTACGGCACCGCCGTGCTGCGCCAGTTCGAGTTGATGGGCGCGCGCACGCCCAACCCGTCCGACGCCATCCTGCGAGCGCGCGACAAGCTGCGCGCACACCAGCTGCTGGCCGCCAAGGGCATCGACATGCCGGTGACAGTGTTTGGCGACAACCCCGATGACACCGTCGACCTGCTTTCCATGCTCGGCCCGCCGCCGCACGTGGTGAAGCTCAACGAGGGCACCCAGGGCAGGGGCGTGATCCTCACGGAGAAGGCCAGCGCCTCGCGCGGCATCGTCGAGGCACTGCGCGGGCTGTACGCCAACTTCCTCATGCAGGAGTTCATCGGCGAGGCGCAGGGCGCCGACCTGCGCTGCCTGGTGGTGGGCGACCAGGTGGTGGCCTCGATGCAGCGCCAGGCGGCCGAGGGCGATTTCCGCTCCAACCTGCATGCCGGCGGCAGCGCCCAGGCCAGCAAGGCCAGCCGGGCCGAGGCGCAGCTGGCCGTACGCTCGGCCAAGGCACTGGGCCTGAGCGTGGCCGGGGTCGACCTGATCCGCTCCGCGCGCGGCCCGCTGGTGCTGGAAGTGAACTCCACCCCCGGCCTTGAAGGGATCGAGGCCGCCTGCGGTGTCGATATCGCCACGCGCATCATCGCCCATGTGGAGAAGGTTGTAAGTCGCTGAATTGGATAGAGGTTTTTTAGGGGTTCAGGTGTTTTGCCGCTTTTAACAATGCTTTAATCGGCAAGGCGGTAGAGTCTGTCCTACCGCAGCTCTGCCTCACCAGCAGGATCGGTCATCGGGATATGAAACTTGTGCCTGGGCGGCGACGCCCGGGCCTTTTTTTGGTCTGGCCGCTCGCTGCAGCTGCATTCGGGGCAGGGCATGACGTTGCGCACGCTTGCCTGTCTGTGGTGGGCAGGCTTAGAGTCGCGGTTCACTCCAGGAAGGATTGATTCATGAAGCTGCACTACGCTGCATTGCTCGGCATGGCCATGGGAATGGCATTGGCTACCGCCGCCCCCGGCGTCGCTCACGCGCGCGAGGATGACAAGAAGCCCTACCAGCTCACCGATGATGAGCCGCTGCAGGCGCAGTTGCAGCGGGTGGAAAGCACGCTGGAAAGCGAGCGCTACAGCGAGATCAGCCCGGCGGCCAAGCTGGAGGTGCGCGGGCTGCTGCTGCGCATGCGTACCGCGCTGGGCGACAGGACCCAGATCAGCCAGATGGACCCCACCGCGCAGGTCGCGCTGTACAACGACCAGTCCAAGGTCAACCAGATTCTCTCCCAGGCCCACGCCGACAGCCGCGTGGTGTGCCGTCGCGAGCGCGTCATCGGCAGCAACATGCCGCAGAACCAGTGCATGACGGTGGCCGAGCGGCGCCGGGTGACGGAAAACGCGCAGCGCGAGCTGCTGAGCCGCGACCGCAACCAGAAGATCGGTGGTCCCTGAGGCGCGCTGGACACCGTGGCAAGGGACATTCGTCCCTTGCTCGCTTCATCGGCGTGGACCTAGAGTTCCCGCTTCATTCAAGGAGGAACTTCCATGCAGATTCGTTGCGTTGTCATCGGCCTGACCGTAGGCCTGCTGCTGGCCACCGCACCCGCGCAGGCTGCCAGGCAGGGCGAGCCGGTACAGATGAACGGCCAGCACGCGGTTGAACCGCAGGTCCGTGCGGTCGAGCAGGCCTTGAGCAGTGACGATTACAGCGAGCTGAGCCTGGAGGATCGCAGCAAGGTGCGTGCCGCGCTCAACCGCATCCGCACCGTGATGGGCGACAAGCAGACCGTGGCCGAGATCAATCCGGGCGCCCGCGTTGACGTTTTCAACGACCAGCAGCTGGTCAACACCCTGCTGACCCAGGCCCACGCCGACAGCCGCATGGTCTGCCGCCGCGAGCGCGCCACGGGCAGCAACCGCCTGGTCAGCAACTGCATGACCGTGGCCCAGCGCCGCAAGGCGGCCGAGGATGCCAAGGACAGTCTGCAGCGCAGCGCACGCGAGGGCAGCCGCGCGTTCGACGAGCGCGGCATATGAAGAACCTGCGAAAGCCGGGCGGTTTCGCGCGGCGTTCGCGTCGGTCTGAGTGAAATGTTAATACTCCTGCCTGTATTGTTGGCCAATGCCGACTGCAGGCGCCGGACAGTCCACCAGACCCCGGGCAGCTCTCCTGCGCCCCCAACTGAATCATGAGGTTCCAGTGCGTATTCTCGTCATCGAAGACAACAGCGACATCGCAGCCAATCTGGGTGACTATCTGGAAGACCGCGGCCACACCGTGGATTTCGCCGCGGATGGTGTAACCGGCCTGCATCTGGCCGTGGTCCATGACTTCGACGCCATCGTGCTCGACCTGAATCTGCCGGGCATGGACGGCATCGAGGTCTGCCGCAAGCTGCGCAATGAAGCGCGCAAGCAGACCCCGGTGCTGATGCTCACCGCCCGCGACTCGCTGGACAACAAGCTGGCCGGGTTTGATTCCGGTGCTGACGACTATCTGATCAAGCCGTTCGCGCTGCAGGAAGTGGAAGTGCGGTTGAACGCGCTTTCGCGCCGCGGCAAGGGCGTACAGACCCGCGTGCTGGAAACCGGCGACCTGGAATACAACCTGGACACGCTGGAAGTGCGTCGCCAGAGCAAGCTGCTGCAGCTCAATCCCACCGCACTGAAGATTCTGCAGGCCCTGATGGAAGCCGCCCCGGCCGTGGTGACCCGCCAGGAGCTGGAAACCCGCGTGTGGGGCGAAGAGCTGCCCGATTCGGACTCGCTGCGCGTGCACATCCATGGGCTGCGCGCGGTGGTGGACAAGCCGTTTGACGTGCCGCTGATCCAGACCCGCCACGGCATTGGCTACCGCATCGCCGCCCCGGAAGCCTGATCCCGTGGTGGAGGGGGGGAAGCGGCGGCGTACGCCGTATCGGCGGCGCCTGCGCAGCCGCATCATCGTCTCGTTCGTGTTGCTGGGCTTCTGCCTGACGACGCTGTTTGCGTTTGCCACCAACTGGGCCCGCACGCGGGTGGAAAACCAGCTGGTGGAAGATGTGATGAACCGGAACATCAACGAGTTCGCGCACCGCTTCTACGAAGACCCCCTGCGCAGCCCGGACCTGCCGTTCCAGCAGATCCGGGCGTTTGCCTATACCAGCGACAAATTCGAACGTGTCCGCGAGGAGCGACCCGACTGGGCCGCGCTCAGCGACGGCATCCACAACGTGGTCGGCCAGGACGAGCACAACGAGCCCTATTCGTACAAGCTGGCCGTGCGCAAGACGCCAGAGGCATGGTTTTTCCTGGCCTATGACATGGGCGACAGCATGCGCGGCGAGCAGCAGCTCAAACGCGCGCTGCTGCTGTCGGTGCTGGTGTTCAGCGCGCTCTCGCTGATTCTGGGCTGGTGGTCGGCCTCCAAGGTGATGAAGCCGGTCTCGGACCTGGCCCGTCGCCTGCGCGCCTATCGCGGCGGCACCAGCGAGCCGGAACTGCTGGCCCCGCGCTT